>Ga0335073_10002760_pt1 | contig 24112 bp, 27 predicted proteins | sample Lox_Sample_22_FD_207093 | JGI IMG/M metagenome (GOLD analysis project Ga0335073, IMG submission 207093) | Soil microbial communities from Loxahatchee National Wildlife Refuge, Florida, United States - Lox_Sample_2.2 | ecosystem: Environmental > Terrestrial > Soil > Wetlands | place: USA... | reverse complement strand
AATAAACGTTGAGACTATTGACGGTTCTAATATAGAAACAGGATTTTGGGGTCCAGACATAACTAAGGTTCAGCTGGGCGACCTCGCGCCTATAACTACACAGCAATTTGCTGGATATGCAGGACTAGCGCTGGCCGATGTAATTCCAACTCTTAACTCAGAGTTTAAGCAGAGATTTGCAGTATCCGTTGCCTTAGAACGCGTCGTAATTGAGTCGCTACCAACACTAGTTATAACTGGTAAGTTTATAGCGCAGACTACAGAGGAACTTTTGGACCAGTTTTTTACTGTAGACGAAGAAGATAAAGAAGAGTTGGCCTTTGCCTTAAGTGCTGCTCTAGCTCCAACTAGAGAAGCCGAGTATTACCCAGAGAATCCTTTCAGTCTTCAGACAGATGATCAGTCGGTGCGAATTGAAGACTTAAATGGAACCGGTTACGCCATAACAGGGGAAGAATTTGCACGCTTCACTTTTTGGATTATGCGTGGTGGACTAGCCGGATGGGACCAAAGCGGCGCTTATAGCGAGATTAGGTCTTTAGCCGAGCGCTTTGACGAACTTTTGTCGGCTGACAAGTAGGACATACAGAAGAGTGACAAAACGCTTAAGATATATTATAATATAACTATGCCAGAGACGTTAAGATTAGATCTTATGACTGAAGAAGCACAGAACGCTATTGAAGGCATTCAGCCAGACATTGCAATTATTGCTAATACTGACCCTAGGCAGCTTAGCAAATCGCTTCGTGCTAACGTCTTTGTTGAAGGTGAAAGCGAGGAAGCACGGCAAGCCAATGCTGTCTGTATGTTGCAGTCCGTTGAGATAAGACACACAAGAGCCTGGCTGGCAAGACGTACGCGCTTCGCGGCAACTGCTCTATGTGCGTTAGTATTCTCAACTGGCGCCGTAATTCACGAAAACAGTAGGGCAGCCATTAAAGCAAATCACGGAGTTGTTGGTAGGGGCGAAGTTGAATACTTTGATGACGGCCTTGCCCTGATTGTTGGTTCAGGCATAGGCGGAGCTGTCGGGTATTTAGGGAGTATGCCGTTCGAGGGTATAGCAGCTAGAAATCGGGCGCGTAAAATGGTGAATTGGCACATTGACAGTACAATGGGTCTTCGTATACAATAGTACTCAAGAAGTAGTGTAAGTTTATTATTCTGTTTGTTAAAAAAGCAGCAAAAACTATTTAAGCTTAGTAACCTTCGGCCGAACCAAAAAACATAAAAATACCAGTGTAAGTTATAACCAGGCGGGTCAACTTGCTAATGTTTTTATATAAAATACTAAGTAATTTTGAAGGGGAACTTTGTATTGCCTATGCCTAAGAGTGCAACTAAAAAGCCGAGAGTGTCGTTTACTAACATTGACGACTCAATTAAGCTACCAAATCTAGTCGATCACCAAAACCGCTCATTCCAGTGGTTTGTTGAAGAGGGACTCGGTGAACTTCTCGCAGAAGTCAGCCCGATTGACGACTATACCGGCAGCAAGTTATCACTAACATTTAAGGATTATCACTTTGGCGCTCCTAAGCTAAGCGAGGCCCAAGCCAGAGAGAATAACGTCAGCTACGAAGCTCCTTTAATGGCTAAAGTTGAGCTAACCAACAAGGTCACTGGAGAAGTTAAGGAAACTGAAATCTATCTTGGCGACTATCCTTGGATGACCACTCGTGGTACGTTCGTAATTAATGGTGCTGAGAGAGTAGTTGTTAGTCAGTTAATCCGCTCTGCTGGTGTTTTCTTCACCAGTGAGCCACATGGTTCAACTAATTTCTACGGTGCTAAGGTTATCCCAGGTCGTGGTGCCTGGCTAGAATTTGAAACCAGCGCAACTGGCGCTTTGTACGTAAAGATTGACCGCAAACGAAAGATTGCTGTTACTACGCTACTACGTGCCCTAGGTATTGGCGAAAGCCGAATGAGGGAGGTCTTTAAACACGTTGACACCGGCCCCATTAACTATCTAGAAGCAACCCTAGAAAAGGATCCAACAAGGGGTCAAAACGATGCTTTAATCGAAGTATATAGAAGGCTAAGGCCAGGTGATTTAGCAACAGTAGAAAACGCTCGCAGCCTTATCGAAAACATGTTCTATAACTTCAAACGCTTCGACTTCAGCCGCGTCGGTAGATATAAGATAAACAAGAGGCTAAACCTAGACATTCCAAACACTATGGAAAACCGGGTTATGCACCTTGAGGACATTGAAGCAATTGTAGCCGAGCTAATCAGACTTAATAACACACAGGAGCCAGCTGACGACATTGACTCCCTAGCTAATAGACGAGTCAAACTAGTTGGCGAACTGGTTCAGCGTCAGTTTAGGATCGGTCTTCTTAGGATGGAGCGAAACACTAAGGACCGAATGAGTATGAGCGACATTGAAACAGTTGCGCCTGGTCAGCTAATTAATGCTCGCCCAGTTGTCGCTGCTGTTAGAGAATTCTTTGCTAGCTCTCAACTGTCTCAGTTCATGGACCAAATAAACCCACTCAGTGAGCTAGCTCACAAAAGGCGACTAAGTTCCATGGGTCCAGGTGGACTATCCAGAGAACGAGCCGGTTTTGAAGTACGAGACGCTCACGCTACTCACTATGGACGTATTTGTGCCGTAGAGACTCCCGAGGGAGCCAATATTGGTCTAGTGCTTAATCTAGCTAACTACGCTAGAGTTAACGACTACGGCTTTATTGAGACTCCTTATAGGAAAGTAGTAAACGCTGTCCCAGCTAAGGCGGCTGAGGGTCACATTGCCCGCGAGGACCTGCTTGACGATAAGGGCAAAGTAATTGTAACTAGCGGTAGTAAGATTACTGCAGCTCAAGCTGCAAGACTAGCCAAAGTCGACACTAAAAGAACTTGGCCAGTAAAGGCTAAGGTAACAAACGAAATCATATATCTAGACGCTGCCGAGGAAGAATCAGCCATTATTGCTGGTGGCGGTAGCGAAATAGACGACAAAGGCTACTTTGTTCACGACCGAGTTAGCGCCAGAGCTTATTTGCAGCCTGGTGAAGTTGAGTCTGATGAAGTTACGCACTTAGACGCTTCCCGCAACCAAATTATTGGTTCCAGTGCTGGACTCATTCCCTTTATAGAAAAGAACTATGTCTATAGAAGCTTAATGGGTTCTAACCAGCAACGTCAGGCTGTACCCTTAATTCAACCCAATGCCCCTATTGTCGGAACCGGTTTAGAGGGTGACGCCGCTAGAAACACAGGTCAAATGGAGCTAGCTGAAGACGCAGGAGAAGTTGTCTCTGCTAGCGCTCAAAAAGTAGAAGTAAAGTATAGAAACGGTAAGAAGGTTTCCTACGAACCGCTCAGGTTCACAAGAAGCAACGAAGGTACCTCCATCAACCAAAAAGTAGTAGTAAGTAGCGGCGATAAAGTTAAAGCTGGCGACGTCTTAATTGAAGGCATGTCCATAGAAAACGGTGAACTAGCTCTTGGTAAAGACCTAGTCACTGCCTTCATGCCCTGGAGTGGCTATAACTTTGAAGACGCAATAATCATTTCAAGAAAACTAGTCGAAGACGACACCCTAACTAGCGTACACATCGTCGACTTCATGATAGAAGTAAGAGAAACCAAACTAGGTCCAGAAATTGTTACTTCCGACATCCCTAACGTTTCAGAAGAGACTCTAAGACACCTTGACGAGGACGGTATTGTCCGCATCGGTGCAGAAGTCCACCCTGGCGACATCCTGGTTGGTAAGATTACCCCTAAGGGTGAACAGGAACTTTCTAGCGAAGAAAGACTACTAAGAGCTATCTTCGGTGAAAAAGCCAAAGAAGTCAGAGACACTTCTCAGCGCATGAGTAACGGTAAACACGGCAAGGTAGTCGGCGTAAAAGTCTTTAGCCGCGAAAACGGCCACGAACTTAAAGCTGGCGTCATTATGCAGATCCAGGTCTTTGTTGCCCAAATGCGAAAGATTGCAGTTGGCGACAAGCTTGGTGGCCGACACGGTAATAAGGGCGTAATTGCCAGCATTCTTCCAGTAGAGGACATGCCTTTTACAGAAGACGGCACACCAGTAGACATAATCCTTAACCCTCTAGGCGTACCAAGTAGAATGAACATTGGTCAGCTATTTGAGACTCACCTTGGTATGGCAGCCAGAGCGTTAGGCTTTAAAGTTACCAGCCCATCATTTAGCGGCGTTCCAGTCAGTAAGATTGAGAGCTTACTTAAAGAAGCAGGACTACCAGGCGACGGCAAGCAGCAGCTATACGACGGACGAACCGGTGAAGCCTTTAGCGAGCGAACTACCGTTGGCTGCATGTACATGATCAAACTAAACCACATGGTAGCGGATAAGATCCACGCCAGAAGCACTGGACCATACACTATGGTTACCCAGCAACCTTTGGGCGGTAAAGCTCAAAACGGTGGCCAAAGATTCGGAGAGATGGAGGTCTGGGCCCTAGAAGCTTACGGTGCTGCTAATACTCTGCAAGAAATGCTAACCATTAAATCTGACGATGTTTACGGACGAAGCAAGGCCTACGAGTCCATAATTAAAAAGACAGCCATAGTTGGGCCAAAAGTACCAGAAAGCTTTAACGTACTAGTTAAAGAGCTTCAAGGGCTTGGTTTGAAAGTAGACCTTGTTCACTCCGACCAGGTAGTTGATGCCGAAAAGGTACTGGCTACCAATATCCACGAAGAAGCTACCCATCCATCAGAAGTAGAAATGCCAGCCGATGCCACCAGCGGCGTTGATGTAAGCGAAGAGAACCTATCACCGGAAGACTTTACTGGAGCTGAGATAATTGACGCTCCTGACGCCGAACCGCTAGAGGTAGCAGTAGGTGAGGATAGTAGCGCAAAAGCAAGTAAAGAAGGAAAGGCGGATAGCTAGATGACACCACAGAGATTTTCATCCAACTCTACAGACATTGCCGACTTTGACGCAGTTCGTCTAGCCGTTGCTAGTCCTGCTGACATACTAGATTGGAGCTACGGCGAGGTTACTAAACCAGAAACCATTAACTACCGTACCCAAAAGCCGGAGCGTGATGGTCTGTTTTGCGAACGTATCTTTGGTCCAGTTAAGGACATTAACCCTCATGATGCTAAATATAAGGGGGTAAGAAGCCGAGAAGCTGCCGTAGATAAGAACGGTGAACTAGTTACTAGAAGCATTGTTAGACGTGAGCGTATGGGCCACATATCTCTAGCCGTGCCGGTATCTCACATCTGGTTCCTTAGAGGCACCCCAAGTGCTATGGGCTTGCTACTAGGTCTAACCGTTAAGAATCTAGAACGCGTTGCCTACTTTGCTAGCTACGTCGTAAAAAGCGTAGACACGGATAAGCGTGACCAAATCCTTAAAGACAAAGAAGCCGAATACCAGGCTGCCCAGCAAGCTATCAATCTGCGCTACGAAAAGGATGCTAAGAAGGAAGGCGCTGACGTAAAAGCCCTAACTGAAGAGCAAACTAAAGAGCAGGAACAGCTTACTAAGGACTTTGAAGCCTACGCAGAACAGCTTAACGCCCTAGAAAAGCTTAATCTAATTAGTGAAACTGACTACCGCAACCTACCTAACGAATTAAGGAAGCTAATAACTGTTGGCATGGGCGGTTCAGCGCTGAGAGACTTACTAAGCGAAATTGACCTTAAAGAGTTAATTAAAGACCTAAGCGAAGAAGCTGAAGGTGCTAAGGGCCAGAGACGAAAGAAGATAATGAAGCGTCTCAGGCTGCTAGAAAGCATGGACAGAGCCGGCATTAAGCCTGACTCCATGTGTATTAGTGTGCTGCCAGTAATTCCTCCGGACCTTAGACCAATGGTTCAGCTAACTGGTGGTAGATTTGCTACCAGTGACCTTAACGACCTCTATAGGAGAGTCATTAACCGAAACAACCGACTTAAGAAACTAATGGATCTTAATGCTCCAGAAGTAATTAGACGAAACGAACAGCGAATGCTTCAAGAAGCAGTTGACGCTTTAATAGACAACAACTCAACTAGAAGCGGTCGAGCCGTAGCAGCTACTGGACAGAGACGAAGACTAAAGAGCCTTAGCGACATGCTTAAAGGTAAACAAGGTAGATTCCGCCAGAACCTACTTGGTAAACGAGTTGACTACTCCGGACGATCAGTTATTGTCGCTGGTCCTCAGCTTAAGATATATCAGTGTGGCCTGCCTAAGATGATGGCTCTAGAACTATTTAAGCCCTTCGTAATTGGAGAGCTAATAGCTCGGGAACAAGCCCATAACATTAGAAGTGCTTCACGCCTTATTGAAATGGGCGAAACTGTAGTTTGGGACGCACTTGATGAAATGATTAAAGACAAGTACGTTCTTCTTAACCGAGCCCCATCACTGCACCGACTAAGTATTCAAGCCTTCCAACCGGTTCTAATTGAAGGTCGCGCTATTCAGCTCCACCCACTTGTCTGTAAAGGCTTTAACGCCGACTTTGACGGCGACCAAATGGCTGTCCACTTGCCTCTAAGCAAAAAGGCTCAAGCTGAGGCTAAGGACATAATGGCTGCTAATAAGAACTTACTAAAGCCAGCCGATGGCTCACCAATCCTACATATTGAACAGGATATAGTTTTAGGCTGCTTCTACCTAACTTACGAGAAGGCTAGTTCCAAGGAGAAAGCTAAAGTCTACGATAGTCTTGATGAGGCCCTCATGGCCCTAGATTCCGGAGATATTACCCTGCAAAACAAGGTAATGACCATCTTTAAGGGCAAAAAAGTTGAAACAACCCTAGGCCGACTGCTTTTCAATGAAATCTTCCCAGAAGACTTTCCGCTGCAAGACCAGACTATGACTAAAAAACGACTGCAACGAGTTATGGCCAATGTATACAACCGTTACGGTCAGGAAAAGACTAGTGAAATAGCCGACGATCTTAAGGATCTAGGCTTTTACTACGCAACTAAGTCTGGTCTCAGTATGGGTATGACCGACTTCGAACCAGTTAAGGGACTAGATAAAGCTCTTGATGCTGGTGAAGAAAGAGCCGTTGCTGTTTACGACCAGTACGAAGAAGGTTTCATTACCGACGAGGAAAGGCACCGTCTAACTGTCGACAACTGGTCAAAGATAGACTCTAAAGTTCAGGAAATGCTCTCCGAACAGCTAGCCAACCAAGACTCGTCCATGGCTATCGCCATTAACTCTGGAGCGAGGGGTAACGTATCTCAGCTTAAGAACTGCGTAGGTATGCTTGGCGTACTGCAGGACGCCGCTGGTAATGTCATTGAGCTGCCTATTAAATCCGGTTACGTAGTCGGACTAAGCCCACTAGAGTACTTTACTGGCACAAGAGGCACTAGAAAGGCTCTAATCGATATTGCTCTTAAGACCGCTGACGCTGGTTACCTAACTAGAAGACTAGTCGATGTCTCTCAAGACGTCTTTACCCTTGAAGGTGAATCAGACGACCCAGGCTTTGCAATGCTAAGAGAAGACGCTGAATACATCGGTGTTGAGTACGGCGAAAGACTAATTGGACGCTACGCTGACGAGACTATCAAGGGCGTAGTTAAGAAGGGTCAGCTAATTGATCGAACTATCGCCGAAGAAATAGATAAAGACAAGAAACTGGACGGCTTTAAGATAATGAGCGCACTAAGTTGTACTAACGTTAGAGGCGTATCGCAGAAGTCTTACGGCGTGGATCCGGCTACAGGGGAGCTAGTTGTTGACCATCACCCAATTGGTGTAATAGCCGCTCAGAGTATCGGTGAACTTGGTACCCAGCTAAGCCTAGACTCTAAGCACCGTAGTGGTGCCGTACTAGCCGATGCTACTGCTCAAGGTCTTTCCCGTGTTGAGGAGCTTTTTGAAGTCCGAACACCAAAGGGACAAGCCTACCTTACAGCTATTAGCGGCAAAGTTAATACATGGGAAGACGGCGATCACTACGTTGTCCAGGTTACTGCTAGCGCTAAAGAAAAGGTAGAACTTAAACTTGGCGAGCGAAAAAGCACAGTTAAGAACAACCAAGAAGTTCAAGCCGGCGATGTAGTTGCTAGTCTTGAGGATGCTTCAGAACCACTAACCGCCCCTATGGCCGGTAAGGTTCAGGTAACCAAGAAAGTCATTGTCATAACACCGACCAAGCAAAGCGTAGTCCGCTATGAAATCCCTGGCTTTAAGCAGCTAGTAGTAGAAGATGGTCAAGAAGTAATAAGTGGCCAAAGACTGACTTCTGGTTCAATTAACCTTCACGAGCTAATGCAGCTGCAAGGTGTTGAATCAACCCAGCGCTACATAATGAACGAGATCCTAAAGATTTTTGCCGGTCAGGGACAAACTGTTGCCGACAAGCACCTAGAGATAATTGTTAGACAAATGTTCTCTCGTGTTCAGATTGAAGAAGCTGGTGACAGCGACTTCGTGACTGGTGACGTAGTTAGTAAGCTAGCGGTTGTAGAAACCAATGAGCAACTAACAAAAGCCAAGAAACAACCCGCTAAATATAACCAATTGCTACTTGGCATAACTAAGGCCTCACTAAGTACTGACTCGTTCCTAAGCGCAGCTTCCTTCCAAGACACAACAAGAGTGCTAATTGCAGCCGCCACAAGCGGCAAAGTCGATAAACTCTACGGTCTAAAAGAGAACGTTATCTTAGGCCGAAAGATACCTGTTGGTACCGGTGCCCACGACTACGTAGATGAAGTTGAAGAAGATAGCGTTGACGCTCAGCTGATTGACGCTTGAAAAGCAACGACTCATCTGTTAAAATGCTTAACGAAGTAGCTTTTGTTAACCCAAGCGAACTAAGACTGAAAAGTCTTTCAGTGCTAAAGTTACGCTTTAAAAGCCTTACTGACGTGAATTTAAGGAGAATTAATTGCCAACAATAAACCAACTGGTTAGAAAGCCTAGAAGCAAGTCTTCTAAGAAGTCGGCTTCGCCGGCTCTCTATAGAGTTGTCAACAATCTCCAAACCAAAGTCTACGAAAAGCCGGCACCATTTAAGCGTGGCGTCTGCGTTAAAGTAACGACTAAAACTCCTAAGAAACCAAACTCAGCCTTACGAAAAGTAGCCAGAGTCAGACTATCTAATGGTTACGAGGTCTGGGCATATATTGGCGGCGAGGGCCATAACCTTCAAGAGCACGCCGTAGTACTAGTTCGTGGCGGCCGAGTAAAGGACCTTCCTGGTGTTCGCTATCACATTGTTCGCGGCAACCTTGATCTTCAAGGTGTTAGTGACCGAAAACAAGGTCGCAGCAAATACGGTACTAAGAAGGGCCAGAAGTAATGCCCAGAAAAAAGACCAAGTCCTTAGTCCGAGATATCCCAGGAGACCGACTATACAACAGCGAAATGGTGGCCAGATTCATTAACAGAGTCATGCAGGATGGTAAAAAGCAGGTAGCTGAGCACCTAGTATATGGTGGCATGGAAGACGCTGCTAAAAAACTTAAAGTAGATAACCCTCAGGAAGTATTTGACCAGGCGCTCCGCAATGTTCAGCCTCACATGGAAACTAGAAGCCGACGTGTTGGTGGCGCTAACTACCAAATACCTTTTGAGGTAAAAGGTCAGCGCCAAAGACATCTAACTATTATGTGGTTTGTGGCCGCAGCTAGAGCCAGGCAGGGAGTAAGCATGAGAACTAGAATTGCTAATGAACTAGTTGATGCCTACAACAACCAAGGTGCAGCCGTTAAAAAGCGCGAAGACACCCAAAAGATGGCTGATGCCAACCGAGCCTTCGCTCACTTTGCAAGAAATAACTAAGCTAACGAGATATTTAAAAGGTAATTTATGCCCAGTAAGAAAACTCCAATTGAGAAAATCCGAAACATCGGCATCATTGCTCATATTGACGCCGGTAAAACGACTACCACCGAGGGTATTCTCTATAGGACGGGTTTAAAGCATAAGATCGGTGCGGTCCATGAGGGCGAAACTACTACCGACTGGATGGCCCAGGAGCGAGAGCGCGGTATTACTATTGTTTCAGCCGCTGTTACTTGTTATTGGAAGGATCACCAAATCAATATCATTGACACTCCAGGTCACATTGACTTTACCGTAGAGGTAGAAAGAAGCCTGAGAGTGCTAGACGGTGCTGTAGTGGTCTTTGATGGCAAGATGGGCGTCGAGAGCCAAAGTGAAACAGTCTGGCGTCAAGCAGATAAATATAACGTACCGAGAATTTGCTTTATTAACAAAATAAACCAAACCGGTGGCGACTTCTATAAATCTCTCGAATCCATCCATAACCGTCTAAGCAAACGGGCTTTCCCTATTCATTTGCCAATTGGCTTTGAGCAAAAGATTAACGGCGTTGTCGATCTAGTTAACATGAAGGCCTACACCTACAAGGAATTTACTGATCACGAACTAACAGAGACCGAAATTCCTGAAGACATGAAAGATCAGGCTAATAAGTACAGAAGCCTCCTTATTGAAAACGCTGTAGCTGAGGACGAAAAGCTTCTAGAAAAATACCTTGAAGTTGGCGAGGAAGGATTAAACGACAAAGAAATTAAAGAAGCCATTAGAATAGCAGTACTTACTGGTAAGTTTTACGCTGTAACTGGCGGTGATGGCCGAGGCGTAATTGTTGAGAAAGTACTGGACGCCGTCAACGAACTACTACCTAGTCCGCTAGATAAAGCCTCTACTTGGGGCACTAACCCTAAAAACGGCGACGAAGTTGAGAGAAAGCCAAATGAGAGCGAACCTTTTGCTGCTCTAGCTTTTAAAATTGCTACCGACACCTTTGTTGGCAAGCTAGCCTACTTTAGGGTCTACTCCGGTAAAATAACGGCCGGCAGCTATATCCTTAACAGCTCAACAGGGGATAAAGAAAGAGTTGGACGAATAGTTAGAATGCAGGCAGATAAGCGTGAAGACGTAAGCGAAGTAGGCGCTGGCGACATTGCTGCTATCGTGGGACTCAAAAACACCACTACCGGCAATACTTTGAGTGACCAAGCCCACCCAATTGTTCTAGAAAGTATTACTTTCCCAGAACCACCTGTTTCCATTGCTATTGAGCCTAAAACTAAGGCTGATCAAGAGAAGATGAGCCTCGCTTTGCAGCGTCTAGCCGAAGAGGACCCAACATTCAAGATCAACGTTAACGAGGAAACCGGACAAACAATAATCCGTGGCATGGGCGAACTTCATTTAGAGATAATTGTCGATAGAATGAAACGAGAGTTCGGCGTCGAAGGTAATGTCGGCCAACCACAAGTTGCCTACCGGGAAACTATTAGAAAAGACGCTGTTGAAGTTGAGGGTAAGTTTATTCGTCAAAGTGGCGGTCGTGGTCAGTACGGGGACGTTTGGCTAAGACTATCGCAAAACGAACAAGGTAAAGGCCTAGAGTTCATTAACTCCATTAAAGGCGGTGTTGTTCCTAGCGAGTACATTAAGCCGGTGGAGCAAGGTATAGCAGAAGCTATGGCAAATGGTGTAATCGCTGGCTATCCAGTAGTAGATATTCGAGCTGAGCTATATGACGGCTCTTACCACGACGTTGACTCCAGTGAACTAGCCTTTAAAATAGCTGCCTCCATGGCCCTTCAAGAAGGTGTTAAGAAAGCAAACCCAGTACTACTTGAACCAATTATGAAAGTGGTTGTTGTCACTCCCGAGGAATTCATGGGCGATGTCATCGGCGAGCTTAACTCAAAAAGAGGCCGCATTGAAACCATGGACGACCTAACTCCGGGCATAAAAGAAATAAAGGCGTTTGTGCCACTAGCGGAAATGTTTGGCTATACCACTAATCTTAGAAGCAGCACACAAGGCCGAGCCAGTTCCTCTATGGAGCTAGACCACTACGCTGATGTTCCGCCAAATGTTGCCGAGAAAATTATATCCAAGAACGCTAAATAGTTTACTAATAGCTAAATTGAGGATATAATATACATATGTTTAAAAGAAGCCTCGCAAAAGAAGAGTGCCCAGTTAAAACCCTACTTGAGCGTAGGCAGAACAATGGCTACACTCCCACGCAAAACGACAGGATATTAGCTCATATCTTAGAAAAGAATGGCGTAACCAGCCAAGAGTTATGTCAGGGCTGCCCTGGGCCTGAAGTCGTAGGCAGAGTTTTTCTAAGACTAGTCTGCGCTTCACCGGTAGTTGAGGGGGCGCAAGTGCTGGTAGACAAAGAAGTGGAAGAACTGCTTTTTAGGCCAACTGGGACTGAAGCAGCAATGCTAGAGGCCCACCCCCTAAAAAGCTCTAGCGCTCAACCTTCCTAAAGGGACTTTACAAACCACCCAACTTTCCCTATACTAACATCGGTAAATTGCGTGGGACATTGTATACCCTTGCAGTAAAGTATAAGATCAGACTTCTGCTTTAGAAGTCGCTAACAACCCCGAGGAGATATAACCTTATGGCAGAACAATTCGACCGTAGCAAACCACACATTAACGTTGGCACAATGGGTCACGTTGACCACGGTAAAACTACCCTAACCGCAGCAATCACTGCTGTACTAGCTAAGAGATTGCCTTCAAACGTCAACAAACCAGTTGCTTATGACCAGATAGACAATGCGCCTGAAGAAAAGGCTCGAGGCATAACTATCGCTACTTCCCACCAGGAGTACGAAAGTGAGAAAAGACACTATGCTCACGTTGACATGCCAGGACACGCAGACTACGTCAAGAACATGATTACCGGTGCCGCTCAAATTGACGGCGCAATCTTGGTAGTTGGTGCTAATGACGGCCCCTTGCCTCAGACTAGAGAGCACGTACTATTAGCTCGTCAAGTTGGCGTTCCTTACATCTTGGTATTCCTAAACAAGATGGACCTAGCGGACGCTGAACTAGTTGATCTAGTTGAGGAAGAAATTCGTGAACTTCTAGAAAAGAACGGCTACGACAAGGATGCCCCAATTATCCGGGGCTCTGCTACCAAAGCTCTAGAAGGCGACAAAGACTCTGAAGACGCCATCATGGATCTAGTTAAGGCTATGGACGAAAAGATCCCTGAGCCTAAGCGAGATCTCGACAAACCTTTCCTTATGCCGATTGAAGATGTTTTCTCAATCAAAGGACGAGGTACTGTCGCAACTGGTCGAATTGAAACTGGTATCGTTAAAATTAACGACGAAGTAGAAATTGTCGGTATTCGACCTACTAAGAAGAGTGTTGTAACTGGCATTGAAGCCTTCAAGAAGAGCCTAGACCAAGGTCAGGCTGGAGATAACGCTGGAATTTTGCTAAGAGGAATTGAGCGTGACGACATTGAGCGTGGTCAAGTTCTAGCAAAGCCAGGCACAATTACTCCACACACTGAGTTTGATGCCGAAGTTTACATTCTTAACAAAGACGAAGGTGGTCGACACACACCATTCTTCAAGGGCTACAAGCCTCAGTTCTACTTCAGAACTACCGATGTGACTGGTGAAGTTGAACTTCCTGCTGACAAAGAGATGGTAATGCCTGGTGACACAATTACCTTCAAGGTTAAGTTGCTAGCGCCAATTGCTATGGAACAGGGCCTAAGGTTTGCCATTCGTGAAGGTGGCCGAACCGTAGGCGCCGGTGTTGTTACTAAGATAGTCAAATAGATGCCAGACACCAAGAAAGCCGACACTAAGCAGCGTATCCGAATACGTTTGAAGGCTTATGACCATAAAGTCATAGATCAAGCCAGCAAACAGATTATAGACACTGCTCTTAGAACCGGCGCCACCTTGGCTGGCCCGATACCACTTCCAACAAGAAGAAGCACCTACACTGTTATTAAGAGCCCTCATGTTTACAAAAAGGGCCGAGAACAGTTCGAAATGCGTATCCATAAACGACTAATTGACGTTTATGATCCAACTCCTAAGACTATCGACTCACTCATGAGCCTGAGCTTACCTGCTGGCTGTGACGTCGAAATCAAAATGTAGCTATAGTAGAATTTGCAACATATTGACAGAGGTAGCGCATGCATGTTACCCTATATACAGTAAATCTCTAGTTTAACTTGGCTTAGTGCCAGGCAGGTCTACTTATTAACAGAGGTAGAAACCACCCACTGCCAAGTTGCTTTATTTACGCCTAAAGTAATTAAGGAAGCGAAAGGGTTGCTTTGAAAGCACTAATTGCTCGTAAAGTAGGAATGACTAGCGCCATCAATAAGGATGGACGTGTTGAAGCTGTTACCCTTCTTTCTGTAGAACCCCAGACAGTCGTATCACATAAAACCCTAGAAAAAGATGGCTACACTGCCGTACAAGTTGGTACTGGCACATCTAAAAAGCTAAGTAAAAGCGTTACCGGTCATGTTAAGCCGGCTAAAGTCATGCCCAAAGTGATTAAGGAATTTCGCCTAGAAGAAATCTCAGAAGATTTAAGCGTCGGCAACAGTTACGGAGCCGACGTTTTTAGTGTCGGTGATGAAGTCTCCGTTACTGGGCTAAGTAAAGGCAAAGGCTGGGCCGGCACAATTAGGCGGCATAACTTTCATAGGGGCCGTAAGACTCACGGAGGTCGTTCCTACCGTCGTCCAGGCTCAATTGGCTCTATGTACCCTCAGCACATCTTTAAAGGTACGCGTATGGCTGGCCAGCTTGGACACACTCAAGTTACTGTTAAGGGCTTAAAAGTGTCGTTAGTAGAGCCAGAAAAGAACCTGATTGGCATTAGCGGTGCCGTGCCAGGACCTAAGAAAGGACTAATAGTCCTTAAGGGGAGCAAGTAATGGCAGTTAACACTTATACCAAGTCTGGCACTAAAGCTACTACTCCCGCTAAACTCAGTAAGGATGTCTTCGGCGTAGAAGTCACTAACCACGAATTAATCAAGCAAGCTTATATTTCCTACCTGGCAGTTGGCCGAGCTAATCTAGCCATTACTAAAACCCGAGGCCTAGTTCGTGGTGGCGGCAAGAAACCATGGCGCCAAAAGGGTACTGGTAGAGCCCGTGTCGGCTCTATTAGAAGCCCAATCTGGCGTGGTGGCGGCATAACCTTTGGCCCTACCGGAGAAGAAAACTACGTTAAAACACTTAATTTAAAGGCAAGAAGAAAGGCTTTAACCCAAGCCTTAAGCCTAGCTTCTACTGACGGAAAAATAATTGTTATTGAGTCGCTTGAAGCCACAAGCGCTAAAACGTCTGACCTAAATAAGCTGCTACTTAAGATTGGTGCTACTGGACGGGTGCTAGTTGTTTCAGATAAGCCAAGCGAAAAGCTTTATATGGCGTCAAATAATATGCCAAATATCAGCATTATTAGTGCCAAGTACCTAAATGTTTACGATATTATCAACGCCGACCAAATTGTTATCACCAAAGAAGCCCTATCCGTAGTAAACGCTTGGCTAGGAGCGAAAGGATAGATATGGACAAGACTGTCATCCTAAAGCCCAGACTAAGCGAGAAAACCTATGCTCTAAGTGAGTCTAGAGTTTACGTAGTAGATATAGACAAGAACCTAAACCGACACAGCGTTGCTAAAGCTATAGAAAAGCAGTTTGAAGTTAGTGTAGCTAAAGTGAACATTGTAAACGTTAAGGGCAAGCGCAAAAGGATTATGAGCATAACTGGCAAGCGCTACCAAAACAAGAAAGGCCAGCGACCAGGCTACAAAAAAGCCTACGTAACCCTAGATGAAGGCCACAGCTTACCTTTCTTTGCCGCCGTTGAAGAAGAACAAGAAAAGGAAGCCGCTACTCAGGCCAAGATAGATAAGGCAATTGAAAAGAAAGACGCTAAAGAGACTAAGAAGGCTACTAAAAAGCGTGGACTAGCACGGCTACGTGGAAGCAAGAAGGACGAGGAGTAAGACTATGGCTATAAAACAATTCAAACCAAATACTCCAGGAACTCGTGGCATGACGACTCAGGATTTCTCTGAGATTACTACTAAAAAGCCCTTAAGAAGCCTAATAGCTACTAAAACCCGTGGCAGTGGCCGAAACAACCAGGGACGAATCACCACTAGGCATAAAGGCGGTGGTGCAAGAAAGTTTTACCGACTAGTTAACTTCAATCTACCAGTTGGCATAAGCGCCAAAGTAGAACAGATTGAGTATGACCCAAATAGAAGTGCCCGTATTGCGCGAATTAAAGAAGATAAGACCGGCACTTACCACTACATTATTGCCTCTAGCTCCATGAAGCCAGGACAGAAGATTGTAACTGGCGAAGACGCGTCCATAGAAAACGGCAATCGACTGAGCCTTAAAGATATCCCAGCCGGCTCTATGGTACACGCTATTGAGCTAAAGATTGGCGGAGGCGCCCAACTAGTTCGTAGCGCTGGCAATAGCGCCCAGCTTATGGGTATAGACAACGGCTACGCCCAAGTTAAGCTTCCAAGCGGTGAAGTTAGATTAATTAACGAAAACTGCCAAGCTTCAATTGGAGTTGTTGGCAATGTCCAGCACCAGAACGTTAAGATCGGTAAAGCCGGACGAAACCGTCACCGAGGCAAAAGACCATCAGTTAGAGGAGTTGTTATGAATGCCGTAGATCACCCTCATGGTGGTGGTGATGGTGGACGACACGGTGTAGGCGGTGGCAAAGACCACGGCTCAGCACCAAAGACTCCATGGGGTCAGAAAACCCTTGGGTATAAGACCAGGAGACGTAAGAGCACGACCCAATACATTGTAAGAACTCGCCACGAGGCGAAGAGGAGATAATTATGAGTCGATCACTAAAAAAAGGACCATTTGTAGACTTTAAGCTTGCCAAGAAGGTTACGGCGTTAGCAGACAACGACCGAACAATTGTAAAGACTTGGGCTAGAAGTTCTGCAATTCCACCAGAGTTTGTCGGTAAAACCATCGCTGTCCATAACGGCAAGGTCCACGTACCTATTTTCATTACCGAGAACATGGTCGGACATAAGCTTGGCGAGTTCGCTCCAACAAGGAAATTTAAAGGCCACGGCGGCAAGTTAGCCAAAAGTCAGGCGTAAGGATTAAATATGAGCGTTAAAGCAGTAGCCAAAGGAGTAAGCATTAGCCCACGTAAAGTAGGTGTTGTGGCTGCTCTAGTACGGGGCCGCAGTGTTAGTGATGCTCTAATTATTCTTGACCACACTCCAAGGCGCAGTGCTTTGGCTGTTAAGAAGGTTATCGCCTCCGCTGCTGCAAACGCCGAACATAACCACAGTTATAAACCCGGCACGCTGCTAATTAGTGAAATAAGTGTGACCCATGGACCTCGGATTAAGAGATACCGACCAGCAGCTAGAGGTAGTGCCAACGTTTTCCAAAGAAAATCTTCACATATCCGTGTAGTTCTTGATGGTGAGAAACGAGCGCCTAAAAAACCTGCCACAGCCAAACAAGCCGCTAAGACCGAAACTAAGAAGGAGGACAAGTAACATGGGACAAAAAGTTAACCCAATAAGTATGCGCCTCCAGGTATCAAAGGACTGGCGAAGCAAATGGTTTGTAGACAAAAAGGACTTTGCGGCCTTTCTTAAAGACGACCTTAAAGCTAGAAAGCTAATTATAGACAAGCTAGGTTCACGAGCCGCTATTAATAAAGTCGACATTACCAGAACGCCGAACCTAGTAACGGTAACTATCTCTACAGCAAAGGCCGGTGTGGTTATTGGAAGAGGCGGTACAGGTGCGACAGAGCTTAAAGAACAGATTGAAAAAATCTATGGTATTCCCGTTCGCGTTAACATCGAAGAAATTAAGAAGCCAGACTTGTTCGCTAAGCTAGTAGCTGAAAATATAGCCCACCAGCTAGAACGAAGAATAAGTTTCCGCCGAGCTATTAAAAGTACAGCTGCTGCTACTATGCGAGCTGGCGCTAAAGGCGTACGAATTGAGATTGCCGGTCGACTGAATGGTGCTGAAATGAGCCGAAGAGAAAAGGAAATAGCTGGCTCAGTGCCCTTACACACCCTGCGTGCTGACATTGACTACGCTTTCGTAGCTGCTAAGACGCCAGCCGGCGTAGTCGGCGTCAAAGTTTGGATATATAAGGGGGAGGTCCACTAGATGCTTTTGCCTAAGCGACAAAAGTACCGCAAGGTACGTAAAGGAAGGATCAGGGGCGTTGCTACCAGTGGTAACTATATAGCTTTTGGTGACTTCGCACTTCAGGCTCAAGGCCAGGAAAGACTTACTTCCCGCCAAATTGAAGCTGCTCGTCAGGCAATGACCAGACACATTAAAAGAGGCGGCAAGATCTGGATAAGAATTTTTCCTCACACCCCTGTTACTAAAAAGCCTCAAGACGTTAAGATGGGTAGTGGCAAAGGCAGCCCTGAGTACTTCGCAGCTAAAGTAAGACCCGGTACCATACTTTTCGAAATGCAGGGCGTTAGCGAAGAAACTGCCCGAGAAGCCATGCGTCTGGCTGCCAGCAAGCTACCGATTAAAAGTAAGTTTTTAGTTAGGGACGGAGAGTAGACATGAGAGTAGTTGAAATCCGAAAGCTTAGTACCGCAGACCTAACCAAGGAGAGCACTAAACTGCGTGAAGAAATCTCAGACCTTAAGCGCCGTTTAACACTTGGTGAAATTCAGAACAACCGAGCAATTAAGAATAAAAGACGTGATCTAGCCCGAGTACTGACCGTATTAAGCGAAGAACTAATTAAGGAGACCAGGTAATGGCAAAAACAATCATCGGCATAGTTACCTCAGACAAGGCAGATAAGACTATTGTCATTACAGCTCACGAGCGAAAGACTCACCCGCTTTATAGAAAGCAGTACAGTGTTAGTGCTAAGTTTATGGCGCATGACCCTAAGAATGAAGCATCAGTTGGCGACAAGGTCTCAATTATTGAGTGCCGCCCTATTTCCGCTCGCAAACGCTTTGTTTTAGACAAGATTATTGAGAAGCCTAAACTGCGCCAAGAAAACCTGGAAGCCGTTAAGGTTGATGACAGCGGCCATAAGGACAGCAAATCCAAAAAGACTGACGAAGAGCCAGAGGTAGAAAAAGCTGAAGCTAAAGCCAAGGAGGAGAAAGTCAAATGATTCAGCAAGAATCTAGACTGTTCGTAACAGACAACTCCGGTGCTAAGGAGATACTTTGCATACGAGTCTTAGGCGGTAGTCGTAGGCGTTATGCTGGCGTTGGTGACATTATTGTCGCTACCGTTAAAGAAGCCAGCCCTAACGGTCAGGTTAAGAAGAAATCTATCGTCCGAGCCGTAGTTGTTCGCACCAAGAACCAGATTAGGCGACCAGATGGCTCAACCATTAAGTTTGACGATAACGCTGCTGTCATTATTGACGAGGGTAAACTACCCAAAGCTACCAGAATATTTGGTCCAGTCCCAAGAGAACTTAGAGAGAAGGGCTACTCGCGAATAATATCGCTAGCTCCGGAGGTACTTTAAGATGCTACTGACTAAGATTAAGCTAAAAAAAGGTGACCTAGTGGTAGTACTTGCTGGTAAACAAAAGGGTAAGACCGGAAAAGTTACTAAAGTTCACCGTAAGGACAATAAAGTAACTGTGGATGGCATTAATGTCGTTAAAAAAGCAATTAAACCAACCCAAACCCATCCCCAAGGAGGCATTGTTGAGATTACCAAACCAATCTGGGTTAGTAAGGTGGCGATCGTAGAACCAACGACTAAATTGCCTTCCAAGATCGGGTATAAGGTCGACAGCACAGGTAAGAAGGTCCGGATATATAAAAGGAGCGGAAAGGAGATAAAGTAATGGCTGAAACTACTAAAGTAAAGACTACTTATTCTCCTAGGCTTAAAACCCTCTACAATACTAAGATCCGGGCTCAGCTTAAGGACGAACTAAAGCTTAAGAATATCCACGAAGTACCTAAGCTTGAAAAGATCGTCATTAACTGTGGACTGGGACGAGCTAAGGACGACAAGCGCCTAATGGAAGCGGCTACCACTACTCTTAAAAAGATTACTGGACAGCAACCTATCCAAACTACCGCTAAACTCTCTATCGCTAGCTTTAAGTTAAGAGAAGGCAATAAGATTGGCATTAAAGTTACTCTTAGGGGTGACCAGATGTACGAATTTTGTGACCGCTTCATAAACCTAGTATTGCCTAGACTCAGAGACTTTCACGGCGTTAGTAATAAGAGCTTTGACCGTCAAGGCAACTTTGCCATAGGCCTAACCGACCAATCCGTCTTTCCAGAGCTCAGTTTTGAGGAAACCTCACTGCCCCACGGTCTTCAAGTAGTTTTTGTAATTAATTCACTAAATAGCGAACAGGCTAAGGCTTTACTAGAAGCCTTTGGTATGCCGTTCGAGAAAGAGGAGGTTAAATAGTGGCTAAGAAATCTATAGTAGCCAGGGACGCCAAGCGAGCCCGCATGATCGATCAGTATGCGGCTAAGCGAGCTGAGCTTAAAAAACTCGGTGACCAGGAAGGACTAGCTAAGCTACCGCGCAATTCTTCGCCAACCAGGCGAACTAACCGCTGCGCAGAAACTGGTCGACCTAGAGGATACATGCGTCAGTTCGGGCTTAGTCGTATCAGCTTTAGAGAGCATGCGTCCAAAGGCGAAATTCCCGGCATAACTAAATCAAGTTGGTAGAAAAGGAGAACATATGAGTACAACCACAACAGACCCAATCGCAGATATGCTTACGCGTATCCGTAACTCTATGCTCGTTAGAAAAAACGAGATTGTTTTGCCACACTCCAACTTAAAGGAATCTGTCGCTAAGATTCTTAAAGAAGCCAAGTTTATTGACGACGTATCCAGCGAAAAAGATGGTCAGTTTAAGAATCTAAAGATTAAGATAAACGCCGACGGCACTAACCCTAGAATCAGTGAAATTGTTAGAATTTCTAGCCCAGGACGCCGAACTTATGTTAATTCTAAAGAAATCCCAACCATTAAACACGGCCGAGGCATAGTCATTATCTCTACTTCTAAGGGGCTAATGACCGGTGATCAAGCTAAGCATGCTCACGTCGGCGGAGAGTTAATTTGTAAGGTATATTAAGATGAGTCGAGTAGGAAAACAACCAATTAATTTGCCTAGCGGCGTAAGTGTCGTAACCAAAGACGCTGAGGTTAGTGTTAGCGGTCCTAAAGGAACGCTGTCTCGTCCTACTCTTGAAGGTATTAAGATCAGCCAAGACGGAGATAAGCTAGTCCTTACTCGAAAGAACGACGAAGCCTTGTATAGAGCCAGACACGGTCTTATGCGCTCTCTCGTAGATAACATGGTAACTGGCGTAAATGACGGCTTTTCTAAGAAGCTAGAACTAAGCGGCGTCGGCTACCGAGTAAATCTGGCAGGACAAGAGCTCAAGATGAATCTAGGCTTTTCTCACGAGGTTGTATATAAGCTGCCTGAAGGCATAACTGCAAGTGTTGACCAGAACACCATTACTGTTTCTGGAATCGACAAACAACGTGTTGGCCAGACAGCCGCCGAAATAAGAGCCCTCAAGAAGCCAGAACCATATAAAGGCAAAGGCATACACTACGTTGGCGAGCGAATCCTTCGTAAAAGCGGAAAGAGCGGTAAGGAGAAATAGCTATGAGTACACGACTTGCTAAAAAGAACTTCAATAAAGTTCAAAGAAAGAGACGAATTAGGTCTAAAATTCATGGCACCAGCGCTAGACCCAGACTTAGTGTTAACTTCTCGCTAAATAACGTTAGCGCTCAGCTAATTGACGACGATGCCTCTAAAACCCTAGCTTACGCCACAACCCTAGGAGATAAGACAGCTAAAGGCTCGCTAACAGAGAAGGCAACATTTATTGGCAAAGATATAGCCCTTAAAGCAAAAGCCAAGAAGATTAAGACGGTTGTTCTGGATAGAAACGGCAAACTCTACCACGGCCGAGTTAAAGCTCTAGCAGAAGCTGCAAGAGCAGAAGGATTGGAGTTCTAATTATGCCCGAAGCTACTAAAGCCAGCACTAATAGACCAAGGACAGCCGTACCACAGGCGTCTAGCGACGAAAAGCCATACGAGGAAAGAACTCTTCAAATTGACCGAGTTGCTAGAGTTGTTAAGGGTGGACGTAGATTCCGTTTCCGAGCTCTAGTTGTCGTTGGCGACAAGAAAGGTAAAGTTGGCATTGGTTCAGCTAAAGGTGCAGACGTAACACTAGCTATTAATAAAGCTAGCGACGTAGCCAAAAAGCACATGGTAGAGATTAGTTTGTATAACGAAACAATTCCTCACGAAGTCGAAGCGAAGGTATCTGGCGCTAAGCTGCTACTTATGCCTGCAAGACCCGGTACCGGCCTAATAGCTGGAGGAGCTATCCGCTCAATCCTTGAAGTTGCCGGAGTTAAGAATGCCCTATCCAAGTCTCTTGGTTCTAGCAACAAGACTAACACCGCCTATGCTACCATTAAGGCTTTAACAGAGCTTGTCCCAAGAGAAAAGTGGGTAACTTATGTACCTAAGAAAACAGCCGCTAAGAAACCTACTACCAAAGCTAAGAAGGCAGTAAAATGAAATATAACGAGCTAAAAACTTCTACACCTGACAAAAAGACCAGAGTTGGCCGAGGTATCTCTGCTGGACGAGGTAAAACTGCCGGACGTGGGACTAAGGGTCAAGGCGCTAGAGCCGGTTGGTCAAAAAAACCAGGCTTTGCTGGCGGTTCAAATCCGCTTATGCAAAAACTACCAAAACTACCTGGCTTTAAGAGCCACCGAATTAAAGACGAAACTGTCTACACAGGTGAGCTTAATGACCTTAGCACTAAAACTATTGACGCTAGCGCACTATACGAGGCCAAACTGGTCGCTAGCCCCTACTCTGGCATTAGATTAATTGTTAAGGGCGACATAAGTAAAAAATTAAGCGTTAAACTACCTGGTGCTAGCGAAGCCGCTATCGCTCAAATAGAAAAAGCTGGTGGAAGTTTTGAAAAGGTTGCTAGGGCTAAAAGGCAGCCTTCGGCTAAAAAATCTGAAAAGAAAAAATAGAGCCTTTGTGATTAAATAGAGGGTAATTAAATGAACTGGAAGGTAATAGGGCGTTCACTATCTCACCCGGATATGCGAAAGCGTATCCTGGCAGTGCTTGGCATGCTTTTGGTCTTTCGTATCATGGCCCAGCTGCCCGTTCCAATTGCTAATGCTCAGACCCTCCACCAAGTATTGTCCAATCTATTTAGTTCTAGCTCGGCTCCCCAGCTACTAAACTTTATTAACGTTCTATCTGGCGGCGCATTGGCTAACTTTTCCATCATGATAGCCGGTCTAGGCCCATACATTAACGCATCCATCATTATGCAGCTTCTTACTAAAGCCGTACCTCAGTTAGAAGCGTTGCATAAAGAAGGCGAATACGGCCAAAAGAAGATAAACCAATATACGCGAATCCTAACCTTCCCTCTGGCCATAATTCAGTCCATTGGTTCCATATTCCTAATTAGACAAGCCGCAGAACAAATCGGTGGCGTGGGCGACATTACTGCCCATACGTCTCTTATGCAGTGGGTAGTTATGGTTTCGGCTCTAACTGGCGGCTCTATGTTGCTTATGTGGCTAGGCGAGCTAATAACGGAACAAGGTATAGGAAACGGAATATCTTTAATAATTACCGTAGGCATTGTTTCTAGATTGCCAGCTAACTTAGGTGAAATATGGAAGGCAACTGTTCAAAGTGGCCACCACATCCATCTAGCTGGCCTTAAACTGCCCTTTAACCGTGAGGCCACCTTCGCTGCCATTATTATTTTAGGATCGATTCTAGCTCTAACCTGGGCGGTTGTTATGTTAAATGAGGCAGCTCGCAATCTGACGGTTAATTACGCCAAACGTGTCCAGGGTAACAGAGCCTACGGGGGCATCACTACTACACTACCCGTAAAGCTTATAACTGCTGGAGTTGTGCCAATAATTTTTGCTGTGGCGTTCTTAAGTGTGCCTAGCTTTGCCGGCCAACTTATGACGGGATCTCACGACAAAACCCTAAGCCACCTAGGCACTAACCTGGTTAGCTGGTTCCAGACACCTTCAGCGACCACCTTCGCAACAGAAGGACTAAAAGCCTACATTTATCCCTTAACATACTTTATTCTTGTCTTTGCCTTCACTTTCTTCTATACCGGCATAACATTCAACTCTAGTGAAATAGCTGAAAACCTCCATAAGCAAGGCGGCTTTATTGAAGGAGTTAGAGGTGGCGATCAAACTGAGAAATATTTGTCTAATATTATTAACAAGCTAACTCTCTTTGGTGCCACAGCC
>Ga0335073_10002759_pt1 | contig 24114 bp, 15 predicted proteins | sample Lox_Sample_22_FD_207093 | JGI IMG/M metagenome (GOLD analysis project Ga0335073, IMG submission 207093) | Soil microbial communities from Loxahatchee National Wildlife Refuge, Florida, United States - Lox_Sample_2.2 | ecosystem: Environmental > Terrestrial > Soil > Wetlands | place: USA... | reverse complement strand
CGCTGGCGGATTGGTTTCCGTGGTCCGGCCGATGTCAGAACCGGCAAGCCAAATGCCAAACAGAACGACCGGCAATTGAACCACTCGTCCGGAACGATTCACAAGATTATTAGGGTTAAACTTGCTTAAAAGGGATATGAATTCACGGACCCGCGGGTCAAGCGTTTCTTCTGCTTTGGGTTTGCCGTCGCGGGCCAATTCCATTCGTGACAATGCGGGGGATTCGTGTCATGGATTTTGACATGCGGCGGGTGAAACAAATTTTCTGGGTGCTGGCGGTGGCGTTCGTTTTCGTCGCCGGCGCCTGGGTCGGCCTCAGGCTGGTTCGCTGGCTGACGCCGGTCGCCGGGGTTCGCGTGGAAAACACCGCCACGGTGGTGCGGCAGGTTCAGACGCTTTCGGATCTGGTCACCGTCAAATATGTCATGGAACGGGTCGAGATAGTGGACTCACCGCCGACGAGCGCGCTGGGGCAGTTTGTGCAGGGCGAAAACCGCGTCTTGTTGCTGGCGCACGGCATCGTCAAGGCGGGCATTGATTTGAAGCGCATCCAACCGGAGGACGTCGCGATTGTCGGCAGGAAAATCGTCCTTCGCCTGCCGCCGCCGCAAATTACCGACGCCTATCTCGACGAGCGTCAAACCCGGGTCATTGACTGGCAGAGGGGATTTTTGCGCGACTTCGACAAGGGCCTGGAAACGACCGCGCGCCAGAACGCGGTGGATGATATCAGCCGGGCCGCCCGAACGGCTGGAATTTTGCAGGACGCCGACGATCGAGCGCGTCTGGAACTGGCCGTGTTTCTCCATCAGGCGGGGTTTGAAACGGTGGAATTTGTTGCCAAACGCCCGATCGGCGCCGTCCCCGACGACGTGCCTAAATTTTAGCCAGCGTGCTTGATTTTGACCGGCTGGGGAAGGTCCCCCTCCGCCGGGTCTTCGATGGCAATCTGGAGACGGCGTTTGGACATGGAGATACGCATGACGTGCGAGCGGAGTTGCATCAGGCAAAGGGCCGGGGCTCGCGGCGCGCGGTGCTGGGTTGCAGCTTCGCCAGAGGCGCGAGTTTGTGGGAGAACTTTCGACAAACTGGTTTTCTTGGCCATGCGGGTGACGTACCGCAAGTCATGTGCCAGAAAACGCTTCAGATCAGCCCGCTGGCAACCTTCGCCCGGCGCAAAACTTTTTGCGCCAGTGTCCGCGCCTTATGCGCGCCATCAGACAAAATTTTGTCAACGAAATCCGGATGAGCGGCCAGTTCCGCGCGCTGCTGCCGCGCCCCGGCAAAATAATTCCAGTAGCATTCAAACAGCGCCTGCTTCAGGTCACCATAACCGAGTCCGCCGGCGCGCAAACGATCCTCAAAATCCTTGGCCACGTCCGCCGACGCCACCAGTTTGAGCAGTTGGACGGCGAGATTCTTGTCGGCGTCGGGTTTCGGCTCGTCCGGAGTGCGGCTGTCCATGACCATGCCCATGATTTTCTTGCGGATCGCCTTTTCGTCTCCGAAAATTTCAATGGTGTTGCCGTAACTCTTGCTCATCTTCTGGCCGTCCGTGCCCGGCACCACGGCGACCTCGTCGCGGATTTGCGGTTCGGGAATCACGAACGTCTCGCCGTAGGTTTCGTTGAATTTGACAGCGATGTCGCGGGTCATTTCGACGTGCTGTTTCTGGTCGCGCCCGACCGGCACCACATTCGAGTCGTAGATCAGAATGTCTGCCGCCATGAGCACCGGGTAGGCGAACAAACCGTGACTCGGGGCGATGCCTTTGGCGATTTTGTCCTTGTAGCTGTGCGCGCGTTCGAGCAGCCCCATCGGCGTGACGGTCGAAAGCAGCCATGTCAGCTCGGTCACCTCCGGCACATCCGATTGTCGGAAGAAAACCGTCCGCTTCGGGTCCAGGCCGCACGCGAGGAAATCCAGCGCCACGTCCAGCGTGTTCTGGCGGCGCTGCTTCGCGTCAAAGAGCGACGTCATGGAATGGTAATTCGCGATGAAATAGAACGCCTCGCCCTTTTCCTGAAGCTCGATGGCCGGCCGCATCATCCCGAAATAATTGCCCAGATGCAGCGCGCCGCTGGGCTGGATGCCTGACAAGATTCGCATGAGAAAAGCATAGCGGGAAAACATTCAACGTCCAATATTCAACATTCAAGTGGAGCGCCGACCCACTCCGTTGAATGTTGGATGTTAAAACCTTTTCAGACTTCCCGCTTTCACCTCCCACCGCTGCAATGCCTCGCCCAGTTCGCGCGGCCAGTTTTCCTCGGTGGCGGTCATGAAGACCTGGCCGCTGGTCTTGCGCGCCGATTCGAGCAGGGGCAGGAAACCGCTGCGGCGTTTCACGTCCAGTTCGCCCATCACATCGTCAATCAGAAGAATGGGCGGCGACCCATGGAGGCCGGCCAGAAATTCCGCCTGCGCCATTTTTAACGCAATGGCCAGGGTGCGTTTCTGGCCTTCGCTGCCGAACTGGGCGGCGGACTTTCCGTTCAGCAACAACTGCAAATCGTCGCGATGCGGCCCGACGAGCGTGGAACGACAGCTTCGCTCCCGATTGCGCGATTGCGCCAACTCGACGGCAAAATCCCTTTTTACGCTGGGCTGGTAGTCCATGCGCAATTCCTCCGCATCGTTGGAAATCCGCCGGTACGCCAGCCGCGCCAGCGGCGAAAATTTCGGCGCCAGTTCACGCCGGGCGCGGATAATTTCATCACCGAATTTCACCAGCTCCTGCGAAAAACTGTCCAGCGCCGCCTCGTCCACGGCGCGTTGTTTGAGCAAGGCATTTCGCGCCCGGACGGCGCGCATATACCGCTGGAGCAGTGGAAGATAGCCGGGCTGCGTCTGGGCCAGCAGCAGGTCGAGAAACCGCCGGCGCGCGCGCGCCGCGCCTTTGACCAGTTGCAAATCCTCCGTGCAGAAGGCCACGGTGCGCAATGCGCCGAGATAATCCGTCAGCTTTTTCACCGGCTGGCCGTCCAGCGCCAGCTTGCGTTCGCGCGCCGACCAGAACATTTTGATTTCGCGTGAGCTTTGGCTGGCGAGAATGCTTGTCTGCCTTACCCCGCCCAGGCGGGGCGAGGGCGGTGGCGCGGGGTTTTTTGTTTGGCTGTGAGGCGCCACTTCTCCTTGGCCCTCTCCCCCAACTTCGCTGGCAGAGAGGGAGGAGGGCATCAGCGACGCCGGGAGGGTTCCGCCCACCACCGTGCCGCCGACGAAGTAGCCGCGCTGGCCATGCCGGATCATCTGCGCCCCGCCGACGCCGCGGAACGAGCGCAGCGTGGCCATGAGATAAATCGCTTCGAGGATGTTCGTTTTGCCCTGCGCGTTGTCGCCCAGCAGCAAATGAAAGCCCGGCGAAAAATCAACATCCAGCCGCGCGTAGTTGCGGAAGTCGCGAAGTCGCAGATGGGCCAGATGCACGCGGAGAAAATGCGGCGCAGAAGGCTCGTTCGCGAGATTTTTATTCCGATGGCGGAGTCGCCAGTGGCACGGCCCGGTAGAAAAGCGATTGATTATTTGCCGCGTTGGGATCCACAAAGTCAATGGAGCCGTTGATGACCTGGTTGGTGCAAATCGTCGTCCAATCAACCAAATCGGTCGAGCATTGGACATAGAACCAGGCGGCGTCCGGTCCCGGCGCGGTGAAATGGAAACATCCTCCCGGCAACATGCCGCTGGTCGCACACGGCTTGGGATCAAGGATGATGGCGGCGGCGCAACGCGGGAAACCGGGCAAATAATCCGGCGGCGTGTTTGTGGAAGGCGTCAGCGTGAGGATGACGGTCTTGTTCACGTCCGGCGGGCCGTCGTCAATCGGCACAATCGTGATGAACCCGCGTCGTTCACCGGCCGGGATGGTCACAAAATCGGGCAGGGCGACATAATCCACGCCATTACTGGCGGTGCCGCCGATGGCATAAGTGACCGTCAGGTCGGCATTGGTGTCGCCAAAGCGGCGCACGGTGAACGTGGCGGTTTTCGGTGCGCAGTTGGTGAAGGGCCGGCAGACGGCGGTGGGCCAGGCTGCCCACGTCGGCGGCGAATTGGTTTCACCCGGCCAGACCCAGCAATTCGTGCCTTCAATCGCCACGGGGTCGCTCGCCACGATGCTCACAATCGGCGGCCGGTTCGTCGTCGGCGGCAATGGCGGCAGGATTATGATCTTGGCCGGCGCGGAGGTGGTTGACAGCCCGCCATTGTCCGTGGCCACGGCAGTCAAAAAGTCCGTGCCGACCGGCGCGTTGGTCCAGATCAGGAGGAATAAATTGGTCGGATAAATCGGCGGCGGCGGTCCGCCCACGACGATGACGTTGCCGCTGGCGAGCGGTTCCACCACGGGCAGGCGCTCGCCAAAGCCCAGGCTGTTTGTTCCCGCGAAAAATTGAACTGCGGTGATGTAACCGCCTGGATCGTTGGCAAAGGCGTAGAGCGGCAGGTTGATGGGCGCGCGGAAAACGGATCCGTTGGCCGGGCTGACGATTCGAACGACCGGTGGCAAATTTGTCGGCGGCCCTTGCAATACTGTGATGTTGACCGGTGCGGAGGTGGTGGACATGCCGTCGTTGTCGGTCGCCACGGCGGTCAGCGGATAATCGCCCGGTGATGGATTGAGCCAGTTGAACAGATAAACCGGGCCCGTTATACCATTCACACCCGGCGGGTCGAGCACAACCATCACGCCTGGCCCCAGGTCATTTGTGCCGGCGAAAAATTCAACGTTGGTGACGGAGCCATCCGGGTCGCCCGCTTTCGCCAGAATAATAATATTTGTGGGAGTGTAGAACACAGCGCCGCCCGGCGGCGAAATAATGCCGACCTCCGGCGGCAGATTGGTCACGCCGCTGCCTGCAATATACACCGTCGCGCTGCTGGGCGAGCCGATTCCGTAATTAACCGGATTGAGTGTCGGCGGATTCGTCAGCGTTAGTATCACCGTCCTGGCGGCGCTGGAGGAAGGCGGATGGGTCAGCGGCGTGATGAGGACGGTGCTGGAGGTTGTGCCGGCGGGGATGTTCACGAGATTGGGAATGAGCGCGTAATCCACGCCATTGGACGCCGCGCCGCCGATTTGGCAATACACGTTCAAGGCGCCGTTGGTGTTGCCGGCGCGAAAAATCGTGAACACGCCGGGATTGGTCGCCGTCGCCAGCGGCTGGGTCGCTTCAATGGTAACAACCGGAATGAGGTTTGAACCGGAGCTTTGGGCAAAAACCTTCAACCCGCAGGTCAGAAAGGCAAAAAGCAAAACCAACCACCGGCCGGCTTCCCGGCGCCAAGGTATTGCGTTCATACGCCACCCTTTCCATTTCCAGTCAAATTCACGCGGGCAACTCCTTTATCGGCTTATAAATGCGATGATAGTACCTTCTATCAGGCTGTCAAGCAGAAGTTGGTGACAACGAGGTGGCGTTCCATCTTGGCGGGCGGTGGCCGTGAAACCCGCGGGTGAAACGCCTTGGGAACCGGGTTGATTCCGTTTTTCCGTGACAAAGCGGCGGGGCTTGGGCATTGACAATCCAATGGACTCCGGATTCAAGAAGTTATGTTTTGTCGCGGTGCTGGCGCCGGTTTGCCTTTTCGGGAAGAAGGATGGCGGTCTCGGGACGCTTTCCGGCGCGCGGATTGGTTCCAACCCTGTGTTCCATGGCTGAGCATCAGATTCCTTCCGGCAACCCGCCGCCTGGCCATTCGCCACCCGACCTGACTGTTTTTGCCAATGGCCTGCGACAGGATCCCGACGGAATCTGGCGTGGGTGTGGTCCGGAGGCGATTTCCTACCCGGCGGCGGGCAATAGCGACTGCTTTACGGTTGAGGACAGCTCGTTCTGGTTTGCTCATCGCAATGCATGCCTGCTGGCCCTGCTCCGGCGGTTTCCCGCCGCCGGCCCGTTCTTCGACATCGGTGGCGGCAACGGTTTTGTGGCCGCGGCGCTGCAATCGCAGGGAGGCTTGCCCGTGGTTTTGGTCGAACCAGGGGCCGACGGTGTTCGTCATGCGGAGGCGCGCGGATTGCGCGCGGTCGTGCAGGCGACGTTGACGGGTGCGCGTTTTCGTGACCGATCGCTGCCGGCCATCGGATTCTTTGACGTGTTGGAACATATTGAGGACGAGCAGGGGTTTCTGGGTGAAATTCGGCGCTGCCTGGCTGCCAACGGTCGCATTTATCTCAGCGTGCCGGCGGGGCGCTGGCTGTGGTCGGACGCCGATGTGCAGGCCGGGCACTTTCGCCGTTACACACCGGGGCGCTTGCGCGCGGCGTTGAATCGCGCCGGATTCCGGCCGCTGTTTCTCAGCCGCATATTTTCTCCTTTGCCTTTGCCGTTATTTTTATGCCGGACCCTGCCCAGTCTTTTTGGCCATCGCCGTCAGGCGGTCCGGAGCTATTTCCGCCAGCATCAACCCAAAGGGCGAACCCTGATGGAGCGCGTTTGGCGTTGGGAAGTGGGCCGGCTGGTCCAGGGGAAGAGCATTCCGCTCGGAACTTCTTGTCTTGCCGTGGCTGAACTCTCATCCTACACCGCAAAAGAGTCTTTCGATGCCAACCAGCGATGAAACCCGAGCTTCGATCTCGGTCGTGGTGCCGGTTTATAACAGCGAGTTGATACTGCCGGAACTGGTCAAACGCCTGCAACCGGTCCTGGCCGGGGTGGCGCGCGCTTACGAACTGGTGCTGGTCAACGACGGCAGCCGGGATCAAAGTTGGAAGATCATTCAGGAACAGTCGCGCGCCCACTCCTGGGTTCGCGGTATCAACCTGATGCGGAATTACGGGCAGCATAACGCGCTGCTCTGCGGCATCCGGGCCGCCCGTTTTGGCACGCTGGTGACCATGGATGACGACCTGCAACATCCGCCGGAGGAAATCCCCAAGTTGCTGGCGAAACTCGATGAAGGATTCGAGGCGGTTTATGGTTATCCGGAACACCAGCAGCACGGTTTTTTGCGGGATGTGGCTTCCGGGTTGACCAAACTGGCGCTCCAGAAATCCATGGGGGCGGAAACGGCCCGGCACGTGTCGGCCTTCCGTGCGTTTCGTACCCAGGCGCGCGATGCCTTTGTCGGCTATCACAGCCCGTTTGTTTCCATTGATGTGGTGCTGACCTGGGCCACCACCCGTTTTGTGGCGATTCAGGTCCGGCACGATCCCCGGCAAACCGGCGTTTCGAATTACACCTTTGGCATGCTGTTCCGGCATGCCATGAACATGATGACCGGATTTTCCATCCTCCCCCTGCAATTGGCCAATCTCATGGGCTTTTTATGCACCGCCTTCGGCGGTCTCGTTCTGGTATTTGTGGTGGGCCGGTTTCTGCTCTACGGCACCACGCAGCAAGGATTTCCCTTTCTCGCATCCATTATCGCCATTTTTTCGGGCACACAACTTCTGGCTCTGGGCATCATCGGAGAGTATCTGGCCCGGATGCATTTCCGGATGATGGAACGCCCCACCTACACCGTGCGGGAGGAAATCGGCCCCGGTGACGAGGTAAAGACATGAGCGCTCCCACCCCGGTTCCCTGCGAGTTGCTGCCATGGGACACCGACTTTTTCCGTTGTCGCATCGGCCGCGTTTGCGGCGGCACGCTAAGACCGGAACAGGGGTTGCAAATTGACGACTGGAGCCGGAGCCAGCGGATCCAGTGTCTGTACTTCCTGTCAAGCGCCGATGACCCGGTGACCATTCGGACTGCCGAACAGCATGGTTTCGCCCTGGTTGATATTCGGGTCACTTTCGAACGTGCCCTCGGGCGTTCATCCGGGCCGGCTCGTACCGGCCTGGCCGCCGCCGTCAGCATCCGTCAGGCCCAGCCCGGAGATATGGCCGGATTACAGGCGGTTGCCCGGACGGCGCACACGGCCACGCGTTTTTTCAATGATCCACATTTTCCCCATCAACGCGTCGAAGACTTCTATTCAACCTGGATCGCGCGAGAGGTTCAGGGTTGCGCCCAAACCGTCCTGGTCGCCGCCTCGACTGCCAATTCGCCTTTGGGTTATGTGTCGTGCCATCGGGATCCGGTTCGTCCACACGGACAGATTGGTCTCGTGGGTGTCAGCGCAGAGGTTCGCAGGCAGGGAATCGGCCGGAGCCTGGTGCTGGCCGCGTTGGACTGGTTTGGGTCACAAGGTACACAAGCGGTGACCGTGGTCACCCAAGGCAACAATCTTGCCGCCCAGCGTCTTTACCAGCAGTGCGGCTTTTTAAGCCGCGACCTGCAACTTTGGTATCATAAATGGTATCCAAACCTGGATTAGCAATTGAACCGATACAACCGACCCGATCAAATGGAGCAACGTTATTCAATTCCATTCAACCAATCATCGCTCCAGGGGCGTGAATTGGAATACATCTTCCGGACGGTGACCGTTGGCCAGATTGCCGGAGACCAGACTTACTCCCGGCGCTGCCATGCCTTCTTGGAGCAGACCCTGGGCGTGCCCAAGGCAATGGTCACCAGTTCCTGTACCCACGCCCTCGAGATGTGTGCTCTGCTGCTTGACATCCAACCGGGTGACGAGGTCATTGTTCCCTCGTTTACCTTCGTGTCCACCGCGAACGCCTTTGCCTTGCGGGGAGCCCGGATTCTATTTGCCGATATCCGGCCCGACACGCTGAATCTGGACGAGCAGCGTCTGGAACCCCTCATCCATTCCCGGACCCGGGCCGTGGTTCCGGTACACTACGCCGGGGTGGGCTGTGAGATGGACGTGATCGGCGGGATTGCCGCCCGGCACGGTTGCGCCGTGGTGGAAGATAATGCGCATGGATTATTCGGCAAATATCGGGGCCGCTGGCTGGGCACCTTCGGTTGCTTGGCCACCCAAAGCTTTCACGAAACCAAGAACATCACGTGCGGCGAGGGCGGCGCCCTACTGATCAATGACGCCCGCTTGACAGAGCGGGCCGAGGTCATTCGGGAAAAGGGCACGGACCGCAGCCGGTATTTTCGGGGACAGGTGGATAAATATTCCTGGATGGATCTCGGCTCCAGTTATGTGATGAGCGATGTCCTGGCCGCTTTTCTCTTTGCCCAGTTGGAAGCATGGCAAAACATCCAGGCCCGGCGGCAGCGCCTCTGGCGATATTACGATCAGCAACTGCGCGGCTGGGCAACGGAACGGGGAATTGGTTGCCCCGTGGTGCCCGCCCATTGTGAGCAGTCCTACCACATGTATTACCTCGTCATGCGGTCCTTGGAACAGCGTCAGGCGCTCATGGCCCATCTCAAGTCCCATGGCATTCTCAGTGTATTTCACTACGTGCCTTTGCATCTTTCGCCCATGGGCCGGCGCATGGGTGGACAGCCCGGAAGTTGTCCGGTGAGCGAACAGAAAAGCGAACGGCTGGTCCGGTTGCCCTTTTACAACAGTCTCAGTCAAAACGATCAGGACCAGGTGATCACGGCCGTGCAGCAGTTCCAGCCATGAACATCGTCGGAAAGCTTGCGCCGGTCCTGAATATTCCAGCCGGTTACCGTTTCTTCCGGTGGTTGGTGGGAGGGGGATCCGCGTGGAGCATTTATCTGGCGGAGTACGTCAAACCCGTTCCGGGCGAAAAAATTCTCGATCTCGGTTGCGGGCCGGCGGATGTTTTGCATTATCTGCCGGAGGTCAATTACACGGGGCTGGACATAAATCCCGGCTATATCCATTCGGCCACGCGGCGTTTTGGATCCCGGGGACGGTTCCTCTGTGGTGACGTCGGCCTGGCCTCGCTGGAAGCCGAGCAGGGCGGTTTCGACCTCGTTCTGGCCACGGGCGTGGTGCACCATTTGAACGATGCGCTGGCCGCCGGATTGTTTGACCTGGCGCACCGGGCTTTACGCCCAACCGGACGCCTGATCACTTTCGACGGGTGTTATGTGCCCCAACAGTCACGGGTGGCGCGTTGGTTGCTGGCGAGGGATCGCGGGAAATTTGTCCGGTCGCAGGGTGATTACCTGAAGTTGGCCTCGGCGCATTTCGCGAAAGTGGAGCCTCATCTCCGGCATGACCTGTTGCGTGTGCCTTACACCCACCTCATCATGCGATGTTCCAACCAGGTTTCCACGACAAATCAGCGGAGTCGTTCCGGGTCCGGTTTATAACCCGAAAACCGCATCACCGAGACCTTCTCGTAGGCATTTACCGGTCCGGGTACGGGGATGGTTTGGGTCTGTTCGTTCAATGCCTGCTCCAGCAGGAGCGTTGCTACTTGCCGGTTCCACCAATAGAAATAGGCTCCCACCCACCACCGGGTCGGCATCTCGGATGGCGGGGGCGCCGGCGGAGTTGGCTTTGGCGGCGACTCCTTTGGGCGCACGGGGGGTGTGCTTGTCACCAGCCAGACACTTTTGCCGTTGCGCAAGGTGCTCGTGATCTCACGCAACAAGGAAGACATTGCGTCCGGCTGGCTCATCTTTTCCATCAACAGGTCGTTGCGATGAACCTCATGCGACGCAACCGGAGGCACCGTCAACCAGGGGGTCGGACCGTGATAATACCGGTTAAAGGTGATTCCTTCCCACGCATCTTCGATCACAATCAGGTCGGTCGCCGAGGCTTTCTGGGCGAGCCAGGCGGCAATCAGGTCCAGGTTGCTCCGCCGCACGTGCGCTTCCTCCCAAGCCGGCCTGGTGCTGATGAGGATCATGACCGCCAAGACTCCCACGCGTAACCACCCCCACGGTCGCAACTCCGGCCAGTTCGCACCGAGTATTCCGTCGAGCGAAACGGCGCAGAGCGCGAGCAGTTCAAGATAATACCATGGCTCCATGAACGAGTGTAACGTTGCCAGAAAAGCGAAACATCCCGCGATTCCGAAAAGCATGCCGACGACACAGAACAGTGCCAGATCGAGTCGGGCCAGATCGGCACCCGCCGCTCCAGTCCCGGGGTTTTGTGTCTGATGCCCGCGCCGCCATTGCATCGCCACGGCAACGATTGACCCAACCAATAACGAGTCAATCCAAAGCCAGATCTGCGGACCGCCGGGGCCAAAGGGGTCGGCACTGCTCCGGCCCGCCAGGGTATCGCAGAATCCATTCCAGATAATTGAGAAATTGAAGAATGGTATCCGAATCATGGGCAGATATATCGAACCCTGGCGGATGATGGGCAGGTATAGCGTCACGGAGGCACCGCACACGATTCCAATCCCCGCCAGTGACCAGAGCGCCGGCCATCGTCGCCGGCGAATCGCCACCAGGGCCCCGCCGGCCAGCATCGCACACAGGAAGAGCGCGTCAAAATAAACGCACTGCGCAAACAGCAGACCGACGAGCCCGGCCCAAAGGACCCGCGATTTCGTGGGAGACTCCAGCACCCGCCAGATCATTCCGAAGCTGACCACCAGCAGGCAACCCGCCAGACCGTAAGCACGATTCGCTCCGACAATGAAGATGAACGCCGGCAATGTGCCCAACAGAGCGATACTCAGGATGGGCGCGCGTCCGCCGGTGCAGCGCGAACAGAACCACAACGATGCGAGGAAGGCCAGGCCCACACACAACCCCAAAACCCGAATGCCCGCGTCACTGCCCGCCATGCCCAGAAAGCCACACACCCGCAAAAACAACGGCCAGAGCAACGGAAACGATTCGAACGGCATGTTGTGCCACAGGTCCTTCAGCGAGGGCATCTGCGCCAGATTGAGGGTGTTGACTTCATCACGCCACAGCGGTCCCGCGTTCATTGCCGTCAGCACCAGCAACATCGCCGAGAACGCAGTCCCAATCAGTGCCGCGGCCGTTTCCACCCGGGGTTTTAACAGTTGCTTCCAGGACATGACCTTGAGATTGACCGACGAAACTGTGGCACGTCAATGACCGACTCGAAATCATGCGCGAACATCTGCCCGCCTGCTTCAGCCGTTACAACGCCAGCAGCATTTTTTTGATTTCTCTCAAACGGGCCCGGGCGTCCCTTTTTGCAAGGCGCGGAAATTTTCCGCCGAGGGTGATGAAATCGCCATGGCGCGTCAGCATCAACTTGTCATCCTTTACCTCGATCGTCGTCACGAATTTTTCGCTGGCGAGAATTTTCAGTTCAGCCACCAGCAACAGCAGCTCCACCGGCGACGGCAGCGGACCAAACCGGTCGCGCAGTTCCTTTTGCAATGCCTCGAGCGACGGTTTGTCGGCGGCCTGCGCCAGTTTGCGATAAATCTCGATGCGGTGCTGCGGTTCAGTGACATAGTTGTGCGGCAAGGAAGCGTTTCGGCGGGACGAGTTATACGAGTCCCCAATGTTTTCGTTTCTAGTTTGGGACTCGTATAACTCGTCCCTCCCGGGCGAATCCAGAAAATCCAGTTTTACACTCACCTCGACGCGCGGTTTCACCTTCTCGCCTTTCAGCGAGCTGACGCTTTGCTTGAGCAACTGGCAGTAAAGCTCAAAACCGACTGCCGTGATATGGCCGCTTTGTTCCGCGCCGAGCAGATTGCCCGCGCCACGGATTTCCAGGTCGCGCATGGCGATTTTGAACCCGCTGCCCAGCGTGGCATATTGGCGGATGGCGCTGATGCGTTTGCGCACGTCGGTGAGCAGGCTGACGTGGCGCGGCAACAACAAATACGCATAAGCCTGGTGCTTGTAACGCCCGACGCGCCCGCGCAACTGGTAAAGGTCGCTCAGGCCGAAGCGGTCGGCGCGGTCAATGATGATGGTGTTTGCGTTCGGGATATCCAGGCCGCTCTCGATGATGGTCGTGGAGAGCAACACGTCGGCCTCGCCATTGACGAATTTCGTCATGACCTCTTCGAGCTCGTCCGCGTCCATCTGGCCGTGGCCGACCACGATGCGGGCGCGGGGCAAAAGCCGTTTCAACCGGCCGGCCATCGTCTGGATGGTCATCACGCGATTGTGCAGAACGAACACCTGCCCGCCGCGGTTCAGTTCGCGCTGGATGGCATCGCGGATGATGCGTTCGTCGAATTGGGTGACGATGGTTTCGACCGGCAGGCGGTCGTGCGGCGGCGTCTGGATGGTGCTCATGTCGCGTGCGCCGGTCAGCGCCAGATAAAGCGTGCGGGGGATCGGCGTGGCGCTGAGCGTGAGCACGTCCACCAGCGTCCGCAGCCGCTTGAATTTTTCCTTGTGGAGCACACCGAACCGTTGTTCCTCGTCAATCACAACCAGGCCGAGGTCCTTGAAGGTGATGTCGCTTTGAATCAACCGGTGCGTGCCGATGACAACGTCCACCCCGCCCTTGGCCAGATCCTTCACGACCCGCTGTTGCTGGCGACGGGTGCGAAAACGGGAGAGCAATTCGATGCGAACCGGGTAATCCGCCATGCGCTCGCGGAACACGTTGAAATGTTGTTGCGCGAGCACGGTCGTCGGCACGAGCACGGCGACCTGTTTGCCGTCCATCACGGCCTTGAACGCGGCCCGGATGGCGACTTCGGTTTTGCCAAAGCCGACGTCGCCGCAAATCAACCGGTCCATCGGTTTCGGTTTCTCCATGTCGAATTTGGTTTCTTGAATGGCCCGCCACTGGTCAGGCGTCTCCTCGAAGATGAAGGCGCTCTCAAATTCGCGCTGCCAGGGGACGTCCGGTTTGCAGGCGTGGCCCGGTTGCGTTTCGCGCGCGGCCTGAATCCGGAGCAATTCGGCGGCGACATCGCGTACGGCGCGTTCGGCCTGTTCCCGGGCTTTGCGCCAGCGGGTACCGCCCAGGGTGTTCAGCGGCGGATGCGCCTTGCCGGCGCCGACATATTTGCCGACCAGATGTGCTTCGGTGACCGGCACGTACAGTTTCGGCGGTTCGTCACCGGGATTGGCCGGGGCATATTCAATCACCAGACATTCGGTGCCGGCTTCTTCGGCAGGGCGCGCAGTCCCCGGCGCGCCGTCCTGGGAACGGTCGGCGGCGGGCAGCGGAGTGCCCGCCCGGTCTTGCGCCCGCGAACTCGCCGGCAGATTTTTCAGGCCGAGAAATTTTCCGATGCCGTATTGGAGATGGACCACAAGGTCGCCCGCTTCGAGTTCGGAGAAATCAATATCGAGCGCGGAACGGGTGGCCAGCGCGTGCGGCGATTTCAACCGGCGCGGCCGCTGGATTTTGTAACGCCCGAAAATTTCGGCATCGGTCACGACAACGAGTCTGGCTTCGTCGCACAGAAAGCCGCGGGAGAGTGTGCCGAGGTGGGTTCGTAGTTTGTTGTCAGCGTTCAGCGGCCGGTCTGCGGACGGCCGGCTCCTGACGGTTGACTTTTGCTCCAATCCGGTTTCCGTCCAGATTTCCTCAAACCGCTGCCGCTCGCCGTCATTGTTGCAAAAGACATGGACGGCATAGCCCTGCCGGAGCCAGCGATGGAGTTGGTTGAAAAACTCGCGGCGCTGGGCCTCGGCAATTTGCAATTCCGGCGCGCGTTCGGCCAGCGGACGAAAGGCATCCAGCGAAGTGAATAAAGGAGTTCCGGTTTCCGCCTCGCCCCATTCCAGTCGCGTCATGGCGCGACGGTCGAGATCAGCCAGAATGTCCTTCCAGGCAATAAAAAAGGGCTGAGCGGCGGGAACCTGGTGGGCGTATTCGTCGGCGCGCGCGGCGAGTCGCTCCGGTTCGCAAAGCAGAAAAATCGTTTCCCGCGGCAGATAATCCGAAAGGGTGCCGAGGACATTAACTTCGGAGGAGCGAGTTATACGAGCCCCATTCTCCTTTTCAGGCGCTGGTGTCACCCGCCCCTCCGGCTGGATTTGCTTTAGCAGCCCCAGTTCACCGGCCGGTGGGACCATGAGGCTCGAAACTTCCTCCCGCGAAATCTGCGTGAGTGGATCAAAATGGCGCAGCGATTCCAATTCGTCGTCAAAAAATTCCAACCGCGTCGGCCACGAACTGGTGAGCGGCCAAACATCCAGGATGCCGCCCCGCAGGGCGATTTCGCCTTTCTGCGTGACCTGGGCTTCCGGTTCGTAGCCCTGTGCTTCGAGCCATTCAATCAAATCCAGCAGATTGATTTCAGCGCCCCGGCGCAACGCGCGGGTCCGTTTCTGAAGGTCATCCGGCCAAAAGGTTTTCTGGAGCAGGGCAGTGACGCAGGTAATGATGATTTTGGACTTCGGATTTCGGATTTCGGGTTGGGCCGACAAAGTGACGAGCGTTTCAAGCCGATCGCTGATGGTATCGGCGTGGGGCAGTTTGTCTTCGTGGGGAAAAGCCTCCCAGGGCGGGTAAAAAAGCGGTCGAGAATCAAGGGCCGAGGGGCGAGGGCCGGTTTTGGCCGGCGACTTTTGCTCTCGACTCTCGACCTTCGCCCCTCGACCCAAGGAAAGCCACGTCTCCACATCCTGCTGGTAACTTTCCTGGGTTTTCAAATCCGCTGTGACCAGAACGAATGGCCGGCCCGGGAAAATTGTCCAAAGGAGGACCGCGAAAAACGGCTGGGCTGCCCGGCTCACGCCCGGACAAGCCAACACTCCGCCATTCTCCAGTCGCCGCGCCAGGGACTGCACGGAGGGAGCTTGCGAAATGTCAGCGAACAAATTGCCTGTCGCCGACGCTGCCGCGTTTTGCGCCAAGCGGAAAGAAGGTCGCAGCCGCCATGGCAGCCGTCAAGCGACTGAAATGTTTCGGTATTGTTAAAGTTTGGCGGGGCGAGGCTACTGACGAGCCGGTTCGCGGGAGACGCTCACCCCACCGAAAGTGGCAAAATGTACCACTAACCAATGTTTCAGTAGCGTCCGATTTGGAGTCCGAATTGCTGAAGCGGAGCGCGAGCTCCGAAAGTGTTCGGGGCGCGCAGCCGGTTCGGCCTCTCCAGCCGGCGCAGATTGAGGACCATCCACGCTCCCCGCCAATCAGGCCATTGCTAATGTTTCTGTTTGACCCGGTTTCCCTCTACCACGCAATCTTCCGCCGCATGAGCGAAAACATCATCGCGCCCAATCCCTGGATGATTTTACCGTTTGGATTGTTGCTCGGTACCATCGCCCTGGCGCCGTTGCTCGTTCCGGAGTGGTGGCTGCGGCATTATCCAAAGGTCGCGCTGGGCCTGGGTGCCGTCACGCTGGGCTATTACCTGCTGGTCTTGCAGAACCCGGACCGCGTGCTGCACGTCGCACACGATTACCTCAGCTTCATCCTGCTGGTCGGCGCGCTGTTCGTGGTATCCGGCGGCATCCACATCCGCGTGAAAGGCGAAGCGACACCCCTGACCAATGTGATTTTTTTGTTCATCGGCGCCGTTCTGGCAAATCTGCTGGGCACCACCGGTGCGGCGATGCTTCTGATCCGGCCGTGGCTGCGGATGAACCAATACCGCGTCACGGCGCATCATGTCGTTTTCTTCATTTTCATCGTGGCGAACGTGGGCGGTTGCCTGACGCCCATCGGCGATCCGCCGTTGTTTCTGGGTTACTTGCAGGGGGTTCCCTTCTGGTGGGTGGCCGGGAATTGCTGGCCGATGTGGGCGACCGGGGTTGGTCTGTTGCTGGCCATTTTTTACGGTGTGGACCGGCTCAACTTCATGCGCGCGCCGCGGGAAATCCGCCAGCGGGAGACGGCGCATGAAACCTGGAGATTCGAGGGATTGGCTAATTTATTTTTCCTGGCGGTTATTCTGGGCGCGGTGTTCGTCAGCCGGCCGCTTTTTCTGCGGGAAGGAATCATGCTGGCGGCCGCGGCGGGTTCTTATTTCACAACCGCCCAATCCGTGCATGAGGCGAATCGGTTTCATTTCCACCCCATTCAGGAGGTGGCCATTCTATTCCTCGGGATTTTTGCCACGATGATTCCCGCGCTCGACTGGCTCGATTTGAATGCGCGGGCGGTGTTGGGCAGCCAGCCGGCGCCGGCGGTTTTTTATTTTGGCACGGGCCTTTTGTCCGGCGGATTGGACAATGCGCCGACCTATCTCAGTTTTCTCAGCGCACTGTTTGGAACGAGCGGCGCCGGGGGCATGGAAGAATTATTGACCGGAAATGCGTTGAATCTGACCGCCCTCAGTGTCGGCGCGGTTTTTTTTGGCGCCGCGACCTACATCGGCAACGGGCCGAATTTCATGGTCAAGGCCATCGCCGACCACGAAAAAATCCGCACGCCGACATTTCCGGGATTTATCACAAAATTCACCTTGCCGTTCCTGTTGCCCGTCTTGCTGGCGGTCTGGTTGATTTTCTTTCGTGGCTGAGTCGCAACATTTTCTTTGCGCGCGCCGCCGTTTTCGGGAAAATAGGAATCGCACCGTTTAAACATTGGAGTGCGTACACTCTACAACATCCTGTTCACGTTTTGTTTCGTGCTGACCGCGCCATATTATTTTCTGCGGATGTGGCGTCGCGGCAACTGGCTGCCCGGCTTTCTCGAGCGGTTTGGATATTGCAGCCGGGACCTCAAGCAGGCGTTGACCAACCGCCAGGTCATCTGGCTGCATGCCGTCAGCGTCGGCGAAGTCAATGTCTGCACGCAACTCATCCGCGCCCTGGAACCGCGCATGCCCAACATTAAAATCGTCGTTTCCACGACCACCACCACCGGCATGGCCCAGCTGCAACACCATTTGCCCAAGCACATCAGCAAAATTTACTATCCCATTGACTGGCGAAGATCGGTCGCCCGCGCCTTCGACACCATTAATCCTGAAGCCGTTGTGCTTTTTGAAGCGGAAATCTGGCCGAACTTTTTGTGGCGCGCCCGCGACCTCCGGGTTCCCGTGTTTCTGGCCAATGCCCGGTTGTCCGACCGCTCCTATCGCGGCTACCGGCGGTTTGGATTCCTGTTTCGCCCGCTGTTCGCTTCGTTCACGGGCGTCTGTGCTCAAAATGAAGCCGATGCCGGCCGATTGCGGGAGGTCGGCTGCCGGCCCGAAGCGGTGCGGGTCGTGGGCAATTTGAAATTTGACGCGGCCAAGCTTGACGGGCCCCGCCGGCTCGACGTGCCGGCGTTGTTCCGGCAGATCGGCGTGCCGCCGGACGCGCCGATCCTGGTGGGCGGCAGCACCCACGCGGGTGAAGAGATTGCACTGGCAGACATGGCGCAGCGTTTGCGGATCTTGTTTCCCAAACTGTTTCTGGTGTTGGTGCCCCGGCACTTTGAACGCTGCCGGGAGGTGGGACGACAATTGCGCGAGCGCGGCGTCAAATTTCTTTTTCGCAATGAAATCCTTGCCCAGGCCCGGTTTGATGAGGGCAAAACCGAGTGTTTGCTGGTCAATACCACGGGCGAGTTGCGATTCTTCTATGAACATGCGACAGTAGTCTTCGTCGGCAAAAGCCTCACGGCGGTCGGCGGGCAGAATCCGATCGAGCCGGGGGCCGTGGGCAAAGCCATGGTATTCGGGCCGAATATGCAGAATTTTACAGACATTGCGCGGGATTTCGTCACTCGGAGCGCGGCGATTCAGGCCGGCAACGCGGAAATTTTGGAAAACGCAATCGCGGAATTACTGGCGGATGAAAACCGGCGGGAGGAATTGGGGCGTAATGCGCTCCGGGTCGTCCATGAAAATTTGGGCGCCCTGGGCCGCACGCTGGATATGATTTTGGAACATCTGAAGGGCCGTGGGATTTACATGGTGCCGGAAAAAGTATTGTAGCATGAGATCATGAAGTTTCCCCATTGACGGAGCGAAACGGGCTTCCCATATTCTCCGGCCGCTGGCGGTCGGTGAACCGGAAGTATTGAGTGCGTATGTCGAAATCGAAGGTTTGTAAAATCGAGGCGGGTTCCGCCCCGAACCGAGGAGCGACTGATCTGTCCCTGCCCGCACCACCGCTGCTTGATTCCGCCGTGGCCAAATCACGGAATGGAGCCGCCGCCGTCGCTCCGAATGCCGATATTGCCGGGATTATCAAGGAACTCATCCGGCTGTCACAGGAACAGGGACATTTGTCGTACAACGATATCAGTGACGCGTTGCCGGACACGGTGACGGAACCGGAGTTGGATGAGGTGTTCGGCAAATTGCGCAGTCTGGAAATCGAAATCGTGGACCAGGCGGAGGTGGACCGCATCAAAACGGCCGAGTCCGAGGAGGACGACACGAGCCGGCTCGATGCGCTCGATGATCCGGTGCGGATGTATCTCAAGCAGATGGGGCAGGTGGCCTTGCTGACCCGCGCCCAGGAGGTCGAGATTTCCAAGCGCATTGAAGCGGCGGAGAACGAGGTCCGTAAAATCATTTACAGCCTTGGTTTTGCCGGCAAGGAACACATCGCGCTGGCCGAAAAACTCCTCGCCGAACCGCCGCGGGAGCGTTTTGACCGCGTTATCCTGGATAAAAAAGTGGACAACCGCAACGCCCACCTGGGCGCGTTGCGCAAACTCATCGCGCGCGTTCATAAGATGGATCTGGATACGGACCACAAATACGCGGCATGGCGCGACGCCCGCGGCAACCCCCAGCGCCGCCGCGCGCAGACGGCCTTCCGGCGCCTGGATCAAAAGCTGCGGACTGCCTTTCCCCGGTTTTGTTACAAGTACAAGGTGATCGAGGAAATGGCCCTGGTCGCCGAAAACATTCATGACAAGCTTCAATACGGCCTGCAGGCGTTGACGGAAACCGAGGCGCAACGCGAATCCACCGCCCAACAGCACCTGGCCGAGGCCGAACGGCAGAAAATCAAGGCGCTGGAGGAATTTGTCCGGATGCCCTATGCGGATTATCTCAAGACCTTTGACCGGCTGCGCGAATTTTCCACCCGGGCGTTGCAGGCCAAGACCGAAATGGTCGAGGCCAACCTGCGCCTGGTCATTTCCATCGCCAAAAAATACACCAACCGCGGACTGTCGTTCCTCGATTTGATTCAGGAAGGGAACATGGGTTTGATGAAAGCCGTCGAGAAATTCGAGTATCGCCGCGGCTACAAATTTTCCACCTACGCCACCTGGTGGATCCGCCAGGCCATCACGCGCAGCATCGCCGATCAGGCGCGCACCATCCGCATCCCGGTGCACATGATCGAAATCATCAACAAACTGATGCGGTCGCAGAAACGATTGCTCCAGGATTTTGGCCGCGAGCCGACATCGGAGGAACTCGCCGAGGACATGCAAATACCCGTCGAACGCGTCCGCGCGCTGATGAAAATGTCGCAACAACCCATTTCCCTGCAATCGCCGGTCGGTGACACCGAGGACGCCAATTTCGGCGATTTCATCGAGGATAAGGGGGCGGACAACCCCCTCGACATCACCAGTTTCAGTCTGCTCAAGGACCGGTTGGGTGACGTGTTGTGCAGTCTGACCGAACGCGAACGGAAGGTTTTGGAATTACGTTTCGGCCTCGGCGACGGCTGCGCGCGCACACTGGAGGAGGTCGGCCTGCAATTCCGTGTCACCCGCGAGCGCATCCGGCAAATCGAAGCCAAGGCCCTCCGCAAGATGCGCCACCCCACGCGCATCCGCCAGTTGCACGGGTTCCTCGAAATCGAGGATGTGGACCCGGAAATGAAAGCGGAGTGAAATCTCCATCAGGGCACGCAGGGCCGCGGCGTGCAGGGTTGGGTTTCAATCACCACCGTGGCGGGCGACAATCCCTCCGACCGCGCGGTCAATTTGATTTCCCCCGACGTTTTCGTGGATTGCACGATGATTTGGGCCAGGCCGTTGAACACGCTGCGTTGCCATTGAGGCATTTCCGGCTTTTCGCCCAGCCGCAGCGTCACCCCCTTGTTGATGCCGCCCGGACCATCCCAGTTCGCCACGGCGACAGCGATGACATTTTCGCCAGGGTGGAGCAGGTGTTTCACATCAAAAGACGGCGACGACTGCCAGTCGTGGGATTCCCCGGCCTTCTGTCCATTGACGTAAACCCAGCCGTCTTCGTCAATCATGCCAAAACACAATTCGACGCTTTCCGAATCGAGTTGCCGTTCGGTCACTTGAATTCTTCCGCGAAAAACCGCCTGCGCGCGCCCCTGTAATGGCCCGGTGGCCGATTGGGGATCCGCTTTGGCCCAGTTCGAATCGTCGTAATCGGTTTTCTCTTCCGGCAGATCCGGCGCATACACGTTGGTCACGCTCTCCCAGCGCCAGTCATTGTTGAGGGCCACGGTTTCGCTCCGCAATGCCGGCAGATAAACGTCCGGTTCGTGGCAACTGGGATCGCCATTGCCGACGCCGATGATTTTGCCGGGGCCGGCCAGGTTAAACTCCACCAGATTGGTGGCCACCGGCACGATGCGCTTCTGCCCGTCGCGAACAGAAACGGTGATGACAGTGACGTCCTCGCCGTCAGCCTTGATGGTCGTGCGGTCCGGTTCCAGTTGCACCGCGGCCGGTGCGCCGGTGGTTTCCACCTTCGTTGTGGCGATCAACTTGCCGTCAGGATCATAGCCCTGCGCCGTCAGCGTGCCCGGTTCATATTTCACCGTCCATTCCAGGTGCGAATTCGGTTTCATCGTTTTCCGGCCGAGACTCTTGCCGTTCAGGAACAATTCCACCTCCCGGCAATTGCTGAAACACCAGACGCTGATGTCCTGGCCTTCCTTGCCCGGCCAGTTCCAATGAGGCAGCAGATGCAGCACCGGCGTGTCCGTCCACCAGGATTGGTAGTAGTAGTAGAGGTCCTTGGGAAAGCCGCACGTGTCCATGACCCCAAAGTGCGAATTGATGCACGGCCAGCCGTAAGGCGTCGGTTCACCCCGATAATCAAAACCCGTCCAGACGAAACCGCCGGACAACCACGGGCGATCGGCAAAGTAACTCCACCAACGCTCGGCCGTGCTCGACCAGGGCTGGTTGTTCAAATCATACGAACTCACGTAACCGCGCGCCGGGTCGTCGGCGTAAATCCCGCGCGTGCTCACGGTGCTGCCCTGTTCGGTGCCGACCTCCGGCTGGTCGGGATGTTCCCGGTGATAATTGTCCATGTCCCGCCCGACGTGATAATTCCAGCCGCGCACTTCGATGACCGAATTGATGTTGGCCTCATAATCGTCGCCCACGGGCGCGGCATACGTGATGGGCCGCGTCGGGTCGAGCTGCCGGAGGAGGGTCTGCATGGTTTCGGCGACGCGTTTGCCGGCGGGCGTGTCCTGCACGGTGAACTCCTCATTGGCGAGGCTCCAGATGACCACGCTGGGATGGTTCCGATCGCGGCGGATTTGTCCTTCAAACCGGGCCAGGTTCGCCTTATCACTCCCGAGCAGGCGGTTCTCATCCATCACCAGCATCCCCAGACGATCGCAGGCCTCGAGCAGTTCCGGCGTCGGCGCGTTGTGTGAAGTGCGGATGGCGTTGCAGCCCATCGCCTTTAATTTCTCAACGCGGAAATATTGCAAACGGTCCGGCAGCGCCGCGCCCACGCCCGCCATATCCTGGTGATTGCAGGTGCCTTTCAATTCGTAAGGCTTGCCGTTCAGGAGGAATCCCTTATCGGGATCAAATGCGACCGTGCGGATGCCGAACTCGGTTTCTTTTTGGTCAACAATTTCGCCGTCCACTTCGACCGTGGTGGTGAGCCGATAGAGTTTCGGATCTTCGGGCGACCAAAGGATGGGGGAGGGCATTGCGAACTTTCCAATATAGTCCGAAGAAGTATTCCCGGAAATTGTTTCCTGGCTGATTCTCACTTCATTCTTTAACGTCTTGATTTCCCCGTCCGGGGCAGCCATTTCATAGCTCACCCTGGCCTTGATGGTGTTTGTGGTTGAACTGGTCACTCGAGTCTGTGTGAAGATTTCCGCCGGGCCTTCCGGCACGTTGTTTTTGAAATGGCTCCACACAAAAATCCCGTCCGGGGCGATGGCCGCCGGCGCCGTTTTCACCAGCCAGACATGGCGGTAAATTCCCGCGCCTTCGTAAAACCAGCCTTCGAATTGCGACGCGTCCACCTTCACCGCAACGATATTTTTGCCGCCATAGTTGGCCACGTCGGTGATGTCGTAACGGAAGCTGTCGTAACCGCTATTGTGATGGCCGACGAACCAGCCGTTTACAAACACGTCGCAGTCGCGGAACACGCCGTCGAATTCCAGCCAGAGCCGCCGGCCCGCGTCGGTTTCCGGCAGCTCGAACGAGCGGCGATACCACGCGACACTGGTTTGCGGGAATCCCGGCCCCACCGGCTTGAATCCATGCCCGCTGTCCGCCGTGCGGTCGAACGGCAGTTCCACGGCCCAATCATGCGGCAGGTTCACCGTGCGCCAGCTCGCATCGCTGAACGACGTGCTGGCCGGCCCGCTGCCGGTGCCCGCCTTGGCCCAGTTGATGGCGGCGCCCCACTCGTTGCCCAGATGAAACTTCCAGCCGAAGTCCAATAACAACCTTTCGCGTCCACCCTCCACGGTCGCAATGCTACCGAGGCTGGGCGGCGACGTGTCCGCGGCAAACATGGTTCCGGAGGCAAGGGTCATTAAGATGACGGGAAAGAAACGACACGCAATGGCGATGACTTTCATTTTGGCGCAAATTAAGAATTTAATCCACGATGGCAACGCTAAAAACTGTCGCGAAAAATGATGAGGCCGGATGCGCGGAGCGCGAGTGTCCGCCCGCAGCCTCAGGGCTTGCCAAGCCCCTCCGTGGCGGAGACAGCCGCGCTCCCTTGGGTCGCCCATCACAGATGAAGTTTCAAAAGCCCCACTTCCAGCGCCAGCGCTTCCTGGACGTTGGTGTGGAGCAGACGTTGCGTCTGTTCCAGGGTTTGCAGATTTTCCAGGGCTTGCCGCGGCGAGATTTTTCCGGCGACGGCTTCCGTCCCGGCCATTTTGGGGAAATTCAATAATTCACCGCCCACCGCCAGGGTCCGCAGCCAGACGTCGCGCAGCCACCATTGCACGAGCAGCAGCAAATCCGCCCGTTGCCGCCGGTATTCCGCCTCGATGGCCGCCGCCAGTTCATCCTCCCATCGTTCCCGCAAATCCTTTTCCACGTCGTCATAGCGTTGCAGCGGCGAGCGCGCCGTGAGCGCCTCGTCCACGCGCGCGCGGATTTGGCCGAGCTTTTGCAGCAACACATCCAGCAGGCGATAGCGACCCAGCAGGCTCTTTTGCTCGTCCGCCGCCAAAGCGCCGAATCGGGCGAGCCATTCGGACTGCGCGTCGTCCGGCGTGTAGCCGGTTTCAATGGCGAAATTCAAGCGCAGGCAGCGGGACAGAATCGTTTCCAGGATCCGCTGCGGTTCGGTGGAAAGCAGAATCAGCACGGATTTGGCCGGCGGTTCTTCCAGCGTTTTCAGGAAGG
>Ga0335073_10002758_pt1 | contig 24124 bp, 14 predicted proteins | sample Lox_Sample_22_FD_207093 | JGI IMG/M metagenome (GOLD analysis project Ga0335073, IMG submission 207093) | Soil microbial communities from Loxahatchee National Wildlife Refuge, Florida, United States - Lox_Sample_2.2 | ecosystem: Environmental > Terrestrial > Soil > Wetlands | place: USA... | reverse complement strand
GTTTTTTTTGAAGCAGTCCGGCCCCTTTGGTGTTGCGTGTGACATTTCATGCTCGCAACTGCGGCGACGGCGGCGGGCGCGCGTTTAGTCCAATTGAGCTATAGCAGTGGGCAACCACCTCATGTTATAGCTAGACAAAGTCCCCTGCGCGTGACGTTGCACTTTGATTTTAAAGAATTGAATTGCGCTTCAATTTTCAGCGGGACAGCCTGTATCAGTTGCCTTAAAAGAGTTCAAATTATTGCAGACAACCGGTCATGAACCCGAATAGCGATTACTCAATCAAATGCAACCGCACATTTTGTAAAGGTGTTGTTGAGCGGGCAAAAATGATTTCATCAACCCTGGTCGCCGGGATTGGAACCTGCGGGGTCGTTTCATGCGCTCTGGTCGTATCGGCCCAACTGGCGGCCGGGCAGGCTTCGCCCGCACAGGAACTGCTCACGGCGGCGCAGGTGCGAAGTCTGACCCCCCAACAGGCCGACCAGGCACTGCCCGTCAGGCTGACGGGGGTGGTGACGTTTTGCGAAGAGGATCTTAACTCGCGATTCATTCAAGACGATACGGCCGGCATTTATTTTCGCGGCCTGAACACCAACATGCCCGCCTTGACGGCCGGCCAGAAGGTGGAGGTCGAGGGCGTAACCAGTCCAGGTGAATACGCGCCGGTGATCATTCCCAATTCCATAAAAGTGATTGGGGAGGCAAACCTGCCGGACGCAAAACCGGTTACCGGCCAGCAGCTGGTCAGCGGCCAGGAGGACAGCCAATTTGTCCGGGTGCGGGGCATCGTGCGCTCCGTCAGCTTCGACCAGGCGACCGGGCAATATTGGATTGACCTCGTGACGGACGGCGAAAGATTCTCCGCCTACGCCAGGCAAATTCCCGCCACGCAGCCGGGAGAACTCGTGGACAGCGTGGTCAGAGTTCAGGGCGTTTGCGTCACACTGTTCAACCACCAACGGCAGTTGTTCGGGGTCCGATTGCTCACGCCGCGTCCGGCCGACTTGACCGTCGAGAAGCCCGCGCCTGCCAATCCCTTCGAGATTCCGGCGCAAGACCTCAGCAGCCTGCTGCAATTCACGCCGCAGGGAAATTTTGGCCATCGGGTCAAATTGAGCGGCACGGTGGCCTATGCTGAACCGGGCGACGCGGTATTCATTCAAAACGAGAAAACCGGGGTCTATTGCCAGACGCAGATGCGCACACCGCTGCAACCGGGCGACCAGGTCGAGGTGCTCGGCTTCCCGGCCCAGGGCGAATACAGTCCCATCCTGGAGGATGCCATTTATCGCAAAGTCGGCCACAGCGCAGCACCCGTGCCCGTGAAATTGAGCCTGGATGAAATTTTATCGGGCAGCAATGATTGCCAGTTAATCCAGACCAGTGCCAGAATCATTGACCGCACGCTGCATGGCCGCGAAGAATTCCTCGTGCTGCAACAGGACGGTTTCACGTTCAACGCCTACCTTGGACCGGCCGAAAGCGGACTTGGTTTTGATGCTTTAAAAACCGGCAGCGACGTGTTGGTGACCGGCATCTGCCTGATTGAACGCGGCAGCGGTTGGCGGGGCGGAGCGGATTGGCGGGCCAAGTCATTCCGGCTTCTTCTCCGCTCCCCGGCCGATGTGGTGGTTCAGAGCACCCCGTTGATCGGGATGCCCTTCGACGTCTGGCTCGCCATCGGCGTTCTACTGGCCGTTATTCTTGTCATGCTGCTCTGGATTGTTGGTCTGTATCGGCGTCTCAAGGTGCATCGCGCGCAGAAGGTTTGATCACGCTGCGGCTGCGAGTTGGAGACTTTTCAAAAAAATGCGGAACTTACGCCAGAAGATCCGCTTCCTCACTTCGGCGGCTACAGTTTTCCGGGAACGGCTCTAAATTGCTATAGTGGCTTTTTGAAAGCACATTGGTATCAGCAAACAAGAAAAATCCTCAGTGGTCACAAACCGCCGCCCCAATGGAATCGTGGAATTCCAGGCTGAAAAGTGCTCACCAAGACGTGACCCAACCCACAGGCAATGGTGATAAACTTCAGTTCAGCAGCACCGATGAACGCTGGCCAAGCCATAGGCCATCCTGAAAACCGGCCCCTGACGTGTCGGTGCTATAGGCAGGCCACCCGGGGTGATACTGGTACGTCACGGGTAAAATGGTGCAAGCTTTGCTTCGCCACATGTGGATCTCGGAATGTCCATCCGCAAAGGAGAGGCCGCAGGCGCCGCCGTGATACGAGGCCGGCAGATCGTTCCACACCGTAGGTGTCGGAGTAGGATCGGTTTGCAACCAGCCGTCATTGATGCTGTCGGGATGTTCATCTATCAGCACAAAGGTTTCGGAGGGATGCAAAATGCTGGTTGAGGTCAGAAACTGGCGATAGTTGATGAATTGATGGTTATAAGTGCTTGGACCGGTATAACCGGGACCGCCCGGGGGTATCTGGGTGCCGCAAAAACAGCTCATCGAATAGGAGCGTGGACGGGCCCTGAAGCCGGCCGCCCGCTGCAGCGGACTGAGATAATGATCGGCCGGACATCGGTAAATTGCGAGGTTGCGGGTGTATTGAAAAAACGGCGCCAGGGTAATGCCATCCGTATTGGTGACAGACACATTAAGACCATAAGGGTCGGTGAGCCCCCAACTCAAAGCGTCGTTCACCCAACTGCGGTAGGTCTTGTTTACAACCTCCGCCACTATGGCGCCGCCACTGTAATTGTTCACGAGCTGGTCGTTGTTATCACCGGAGTATTGAATCCAACCCAGCATCAATTGCCGGGTATTGCTCATGCACTGGACCGACTGGGCCCGGATCCTGGCTGCGCTGAGCACTGGCAACAACATACTGGCGAGAATGGCAATGATCGCAATCACCACCAGGAGTTCAATCAGCGTAAAACCGGCGGCGGTTTTACAAGGAGGAACGGTTCTTTTTGTTTGCATGAACGATTTATTACTGGAGCCGGAAGAACTGCTGGCTACCGGTGATGGGATTGGTCACGACATTCTGGCCGTTGACGATTGCAGGTGAAGGCAGATTCGTGTTCCAGACCGCTACAGGACCGAGGTTGGTGCTGGAGGCCAGATAAAAGGCGGGGAAATTCGTCGGCCACGAGAGGATTGCATTGTTGCCGACGACTTGAATGTTTAACGTCAACCCCAAGATCGTCATGCTGCTGATAAAGAAATTGTTGGTTGTGTCGTTCGGCCCGCTCGATGCCGTGTTCCATAACCGGTAGTTGACATAATTAATCGGTAAATTGGTCACAATCAACGAAGTGTCCGCGTCGGTATTAGTGAGGGCGAGCGAACCGGTGAGTGTGTAAGGAGTTGTTCCGTTCAACGGCGTCATGGTAAGCGAATAGTTGGTCGCCGAGGTCAGCGTGAGAGCGATTTGCATACCGCCCGCGGCGGTGTTGGTGAAATCGAGGGGGGTCGTAGTGCTGCCGTAAGGGCTGCCATCGGTGACACTCCAAAAAGTCGCACCATAACCGCCATAGTAACCGAACACCGTCAGCCTGAGCGCGGCGGCGTTGTCACCACCGGGATTAGTGTCGGTACCGTTACAGAACAAGATGTCGAATCCGCGGTAGAAATGGTATCCGGTGGGGTTTTGAATGACTGTTTGGAATGTCTGTCCCGGTTGCAACCCGCCGGGTTCGGTGATGGCACGACCGGCAATACTGATGCCGCCGACGGAAGAACCATCGAGCAGGGTCCACGCCGTTCCAATAGAAGACGAACTGCTCATTGCCTGACTCGAGTTCGTGGACGTCCCATCAAAGCTCCAAGCGCTGAAGCCGTACCCACTGTTTTGATTCGTTGTCCAGCCGGACAAATAGGTGGCGTTGGTGGCGTAATCGGCGGCGATAAAAGTTCCGGCGGAGCAGTTGCCGTTCAAGACGGCCGTGGCGCCGGCAACGGCACAGGCCGCGGTAACCCCCCGAGGGACAACAAAATGACTTCTCATAGTTTATTTGGATTGGTTGTTTGGCTGAGCTGTCGCGTTCGAATTCTCACGGAACATGATTAACTTTAACGAAAGCCAATCATTACTGCTATTGCTCAATTGGACTACATGGAAACAACGCGATACAGAAAGCCGGCTTATGGATAATAAAGCCGGTAAAACTGACGGGTGCCGGCAATAGGATTAGTCACGACGTTTTGACCATTGACGATGGCAGGTGAGTTCGTAACGGCATTCCAAACCGCTGTCGGACCAAGGTCGGCGCTGGCTTCCAAATCCATATTATAGGGGGACAGATAGTTAGACATATTCTGCCAGGTCAGAACCGCATTGGTGCCCGCGAGCTGGATATTCAACGCCGGCCCCACGACCGTCATGCTGCTGACATAGAACTCCCCGCCAATGGTGTTGGTGGGGGCATTGAAAAACTCGAACTCCACCCAATCGGTCGGCAGGCCGGGATTCTTCAAGGTGCCAATCACCGTCTGGGCATTGGTTGGGTTGTTTAGCGGCGTCAGGGTCAGTTGATAATTACCGGCGGGGAGAATGGTAAAATCCATTTTCACACCCGCCGGAGCAGTGTTGCTGACATAGAGGCCGGCGTAGGAATTGCCGTAGTAATCGCCGACCAGCCATTCGCCAAGCTGGCCAAAGTATCCGTACGTGTAGGCCGTGACTTGCGGAACCGTCGTGCTGTAGCTCGTCGGGCTGTTGCTGTAAATGTTATCCGTGCCGGAATCGAGCTGGACTTCATAGCCGCCGTCATAGTTGACATTCGTGGGATTCTCCATGACCACTTCGAACGTCTGATAGGGCTGCAACGCGGCGAAGCCGCGTCCGGCTACCGCAATCCAGCCGTATCCCGGGCCCGGGGGGTTGAACAGGGTCCACGCCGTGCCCAGCGCGTCCGATGGCGATGAGTGGTCGAAGGTCATCACCTCTTCAACGGGGGCGTTGGTGCCGGTCGAGTCGAAAGTCCCATCAAAGCTCCAGGCGGTGAAGCCGTACCCGCCGTTTTGATTCGTGGTCCAACCGCCGGCGTAGGTGGCATTGGTGGCGTAGTCGGCGGCGATATAAGGTTGTGCGGAGCAGCGGCCGCTCAACAGGGTTGTGGCGCTGATAACGGCGCTGGCGGCAACGAAAATTTTTTGACTGAATGAAAAACGGCTTTTCATAGTTTGTCTGAATTGATTCCCTGGCCAAACTATTTATTTCGTACGAGTTCTCGTGGAATAGACTGATAGTAACGAAAGCCCGTCATTATCGCCATTGCTCAATTGGACTATATCCGGCCGGCGGCCGGGCGCGACCGGGAGGCAGGCCCGTGTGGCAGTTCCACATGATGAACAATCTTAATCGGCGGTGGTGCCACCCAATCCCGTCGTTATGGGACTTGAAGATTTCAAATACTTTCTCACCGCCTCCGTGCGTCCGCGGACATGAAGTTTTTCGTAAATGTGCCGGAGGTGCGCCCGCACGGTGTCGTAACTGATTTTGACACGATCGGCGATCTCCTTGTTGCTCAAGCCTTCCGAGAGCAAAACGAGGATTTCGGATTCGCGCTGGGTGAGTCCGTCGCCGGCCACCACGCTGGCCGGCTTCTTTTGGAACGCCTCCACCAACATGCGGGCAATTTCGCTGGTCATCGGCGCACCGCCGGAACGCACTTCGCTGATCGCCTTCAGCAGCTCTTCCGGACTGGACCGTTTCAACAGGTAACCGCAGGCGCCGGCCTGCAACGCCTGGAAAATCAATTCGTGATTGCGATAGACGGTCACAATGATGACTTGAACGCCGGGAAGTTTTTCCTTCAGTTGGGCCGTGCAGGCGATGCCCGATTCCCCGGGCAGATGAACGTCCATCAGCACGACGTCCGGCTTGAGCCGTGGAATTTCCGCCAGGGCCTCCTCGGCGGTGGCGCAGGCAAACACGCAGCGAAATCCCGGCCCGGCGTCAATCCACTGGCGAAAGGTGTTTCGCATCACGGCGTTGTCTTCAACAATGGCAACGGTGTTCATGGCAGGTGATTGGGCACGGGCAGCGGCACTTGCAGGGAAACGGTCGTGCCCGCTCCGGGCGAGGATTCCAGGTCGCAGCGGCCGTGCAACTGTTCCAGCCGGTTGCGGAGATTCAACAGGCCATGTCCATTGGAGCGACCGGCAGCCTCGAACCCGCCTCCGTTGTCGGTGATCGAAATCCCCAACTGGTCGGCCAGCACGCGGACGTGGAAACCGATCTCGGTGGCCCCGCCGTGGCGGACGGCGTTGTTGAGCGCCTCTTTTACGGCCAGAAAGAGATGGTGACGCACCTCGCCGGAAACCGCCTGATCGGGAAACGAATTGGGAATGTGGACACGGCAGGCGACTTTCAAACCCGCCAGATATTCCTCCGCATAACTGGCCAGATAGCGGGCCACGGACGCCAGCGTATCACGCGCCGGGTCCACAGCCCAGACAATTTCGTCCAGGGCATTCACCAGCGTGCGGGATTTTCCCGCAATGGTTCCCATGCGTTCAGCGGCCTCTTCCGCCGGCAGCTTCAAACCCGGCCCGGTGGTGGCGAGCATGGTGATCTCGGTCAGGCTGCTGCCCAGGTCATCGTGCAAATCGCGCGCAATGCGGGCGCGTTCCTGCGCCAGGGCGCGCTGGTGTTCGGCCTGTTCGCGCTCATGCATCTCCTTCTCCAACTGGACCGTGCGCTGTTGAACCCGGTGATGGAGCAGCCGGATCCAAATCAATGCCAGACCCAGCACGCCCAGCAGCGCGCCCACCAGAACCAACAATCGCGGCAGCGTCCAGAACGGAGGCCGCGCCAAAACCCGGATGTCCGCCGGCGAATTCAACAATAATTCAAAGTTTACGACTTGCGCATGCGTGGTGCGATTTCCTCCGTTGCCGGCGTAAATACCGGTCAGCTCCAACCGGCTTCCCGGCGGCAGATCGAGACCGGCCGCGGACAACACGCGCCGGGGTGTGGCATATTTGCCGCCCCCCTCCAGGCGGGCAACAAATCGTTGCAACCCGGTCTGCAATTCCAGCGTTCGCTGGTCCTCGCTCAAGCTCAACAGCACCGCCTCGACACGGACGCGGACGGCGTCATTTTCCGCCCGGAACAAATTGTCGGCATCCAACGGGCGGGCGTTAGGCACGGGCGCCACGCCGGTTTTTCGCGCGAGCGCCTCCTGCAATACCGGCGATGGCCCCGTCAGGGCGGGAAAGCCGACCACTTCCACCAGATCACCCGCACCGAGATTGGCGTTTTCCTTGAGGATGAAGCGAAAGCCGTTCGTCCCGTCCATCGCATAAAATTCCCTTCCTTGTCTGGCGATGATGTGACCGGAGATTTTCACCTGTCTTAGCGCGCTGGCCCGGGGATCAAACTGGAGCAAATCGGCTGCTTGTTTCGGGGTTACCGCAAACGGATCCGCCGGCGGCGGCTCAACCACCGTCACGAGCGGAGCGTACATGCAGACCTCACTGACCTTGACCTCATGCGTTGTCTCATCCCAAGAGGCAAACAAACAACCCCGCAGCCGGATAAGCGCGTCCTGGCAAGGTTTCAAGGCGAGATTGTTTGTCTCGCCGTTCACGCCAAAAACCAGTACCTTGATCTTGCCTCCGTGCGTAAGCAGCGTTACGCCATCCGCGCGGACGGTGGTGGCCACCCCCTCCATTTCCACAAACTCAGTATCCAGACTGCCGTTGATCAACTGGTCCCAGTAGGGATGCACCGGCGCCGGCAATTCACCGGTCCCCAGGCGGTTGATGTGCTTGGCATCCACCCGCGGAGCAAACTGGCCCGGGTCGGTGATGCCTTCGACTTCCACCACTTCTCCCATCTGCGGCACGCCGCCGAGCGACGGAAGCCAACCGTAAACGTAAATGCCGGCCGTGCGGTCCTGGACCACCGCGGCATTGAATTTGGGCAGGGCACAGGTAATCACTCCGCGGATTCGCACCGGCCTTCCGGCCGCCGCTTCCGGGCGCGTCAACCAGTGAACCTGTTCGGCGTTGGTGAGAACCAGAGGCGACCCGATGGCTGCCGGCGGCGCGGATTGACCGGCGCGGGCCGGCTCCGACGCCCGGCTCCCGGCTGCGATTGCCCAAACCAGAAACGTGAAATAAACAATGGCCCGCCGGCAAAAGTTGAGCGCGCCGTTTGTCATACAATCTTCCGGGCTTGGATACGCCGGAACCTTAACACAATCGCCCGGCGGAGAAAAGGTAATTAGGCCGGTCGCACCCGTGCCGGTTTCCCACCGAAGGTCGGACAAGCTAGGTAACATGCAGATAAGTCGAATACGTCTGGTCGCCGATATCCGTAAACGGCAGCAGTTTGAGTGGTCCGCCCGCGGTTTCAACCTGCCAGCTCCGCCGGTCCATCCTTTTGGCCGTCAGCAGGTCGGCACGAGTCACCGCCGGTTGCGTGTCCGTGAGCGCAAACAGGACGAGCGGCCCGCAGACCAGCGCGACCGTCTCCGGATGTTGCGGGTCCACCGGCTCGAGCCGCAGGGTCATCGGCAATTCCAATTCGACACGGTCACCGGCGATCCAGTGGCGATGAATGGCGGCAAAGGTTCCGGGAACGGTCTCCGTCGGCAGATGTCGGCCATTGACCGAAATCGAAGCGCCTTGGGCCCATGCGGGGATCCGGAAATTCAAGGTAAAATCCCTGGCCGGCGAGGTGTTCACCTTGAATTGCACCACGCTGTCAAACGGGTACTGGCTTTCCTGCGTCAACCCCACCTGTGCGCCGTCCTGATTCCACCGCAACGTGGAGGGAATATACAAATTCACCCAGACACCCTGCGGGTCGCGAAAGTAAGTGTTGATACGGTAGTCGGCGGCGACCTGGGGCAGCGTGCCCGAACAGCACGCCCAGTGTTGATCGTCCCGGTAAACTTTGCGTCCCTGAAAATTATAATCGGAGTAATAGAAGGTTCGTCCATCGGCCATCAGCGGCTTCGCCCCCAGCACGGTGTTGTACATCACCCGCTCCATGCTGTCTCCGTACCGGGCGTCGCGGGTCACTCGCAGCAGATAGCGCGTCAGCTTGAAGTGGGCGTAGGAGCCGCATGGCGTTTCAAAACTCGCATGGGTATTGGCAAGACTGGCATAGACATCCGGGCTGCCGGGCGCGCGGAGCGTCTCTTCCGGCCCCCAGCCGCCGGTGACAAAACTTTGTTGTGAGAGCATGTCGAAGGCGTTCCTGGCCGCGCGCAGGTATTTCCCATTGCCCAGCGTCAGATACGCCTGCATCGCCGAGCTCAGGGAATTCACATAGCTGTAGGCGTGTCTGCCCGCCAGCACATTTCGGCCTTCAGCCAGCGGGTCGTAATACACATCGTCGAGGTATCGCCGGGCAAGCTCACGATACCGCCTTCCCGCGCCTCGTTGGTACGCCAGGAAGAGATTTTCTGAAATCGTATAGGACTCGTCCCAGGTCCAACTCTGGTCCGTGTTTGGCCGCCAGACTGCCCCATGCTCGATGGCATGTTTTGGAAAGTGAGGCAGGGCCGTGTCCGTCGCGCGGTCGAGAATCGCGAAGGCGTCGGGATCGCCGACATATTTGTGCGCATCAATGAGTCCGCAGACGATCTTGTCGTAGCAATAGGTCGGAAAACGGTTCTTTTCATAGTAATCACCCGAAATCGTCTGCGCATACAGGCGATTCAAGCGCAGCACCTTGTCGCGGGTGGCCGCGTCCCGCTTTATGGCGAACCAGCGCGCGAGCGCCGAAATCCATTGCCCGAAGGTGCAACTGGGCGCAAAACCCGGCGTGTCCTTGCCCCACACGTAGTCGGGATCGTAATGGTACCAGCCGCCCAGGTCCGCGCCGGGAGCCGGCAGGCCGCTCATCTGACGGAACGGTTTGAGCAGACTGTCGTCGCTCAATCCCATCAGGACCTCATGCGTTTCCGCCAGTTGCTTTTCATGAGGATCGCTCGCCAACTCGACATCGCCGTAGTCAAACTGCGCCAGTGGCGGGGCATCCGCTGTCAACTCTCCGGCCGGACCACGACCGGGCAATGCCATTCCCGCCGCCGCCATGGAAACCGACTGCAGGAATCTTCTCCGGGAAATTTCAGGCAAAGAAAGCATAAGACATCATCTCATAGCGCATCTACCCGGCCGGACGCTCGCGTTTGAGCACGCGATAGTCAAAGGCAGCCAGCGCAAGATTCGGGGCTGCCGCCTCACCGGTGAGGGCATCAATAAAGCCATGACCTACGTCCACCGTCACCGGTGAGTCACCGTGGTTGAGCAAAAAATAAAAATCCGTCCCGTCTTTCGTGCGGCACGTCACCTCGACCTGCTCGGGCACGTCGGCCAGCAACGGTTTCAACCCGGCTTCGCCGGCATAACGTTTGAGGAGGCACCGCGCGGCTTCCAGATTGAAGAGGGAGCCGTAATACACTGCCTTCCCCTTCCCGAACGGTTGCTCCGTTGCCGCCGGCGAGTCTCTGAGATAATCGCGTTCCCACCGGCCAACGACGCGCGCCGTCGTGGGATGCAGTATTTCGGCGAAAACCTGGACCGGCGCCGTGCAGCCGTCGTCGAAACGAAGCGCATTGTTGGTACCGGACGGCGGTTGATACGTTTGAAACGAGTCCAACTCAACGCCGAACACCTTCGTCAAGCCGATCGGAATGGTATTGGCGGTGAAGGCATTGTCCCGGTCCTTGATGGCGCTGTGGGCGGACATGACGAGGGTACCACCTTGCGCGACGAACCGTTGCAGTTGCCCCGTCAGTTGGTCATCCATCAGCGCCAACTGGGGCGCAAATACCAGCTGGTACCGGCTCAGGTCAGCGGTCGGGCTGACAAAATCAATGTTGTAGCGCTGTTCCGAGGCGGCCTGAAACAGGGCGTTATAGGCCGCGCCGACGTTTACCTCCGCCGTCAGGAACTGGTCATCGAAAACCCATTCATCCTCGAAGTCTTTGATGACGGCGATCGGCGAATCGACTTTCGAGCCGACAATCTGCGGTCCGATTTTCCTCAATTCCTGCCCTTCCTGCTGGAACTCGGCGAAACGTGCGCGGGGAACATTGTCGTGATCGAGCACGCCATACCAGTATTCCTCCGCGCCGCGCCGCGCCGAACGCCAGCGGAAGTGTAACAATCCGTCCGCGCCCTGCGCCACCGCCTGCATGGCCCAAAGCCGGGCCTCGCCCGGCCGCGGCGTGCGCAACAGGTAAGTCTGGCCGGCCGGTCCGGTCAGTTGCTCCATGATCATAAAGCGCCCATTGAAACCGCGCACCAGCGTCAGGCTGGCGCCCGTCGGATAACGGGGTGAATCCTTGAAGGTCGGATAATTGTCATAAGCGTACAGGTCAAGATTGCGGCTGAACGGGTAGTAATTGATGTTTCTGAACACGCCGTTGTGCGTGAGGAAATCGCGGGGGCGGTAGCGGCGGAGAATTTCGACCTGATCGTTCAGGTAATCCGTGGCGGAATCGGAGATGAACCGTTTGTAATCGAGCATCAGGGCCGGATTATGGTAGGCCGCGGTGGGAAAAGGCAGGTCAATTTGCCCCCAGTCGGAGTAGATCTGGCTCCAGAACACCGTGCCCCAGCGCGCGTTCAATTCATCGAGCGTCCCGTATTTCTTTCGCAACCAGCCCCGAAACGAGGTCCGACAACTGTCGCTGTAACATTCCGGATTCTCATTGTTCATCTCGTTGTCAATCTGCCAGCCGATGATGTTGGTGTTGTCGCGATAATGCCGCGCCAGCGCCTCAACGATGTCCCGGGAGAACTGCCGATACACCGGACTGTTATAACAGATCTGGCGGCGTGATTGATCGTTCACCGGCTGGCCCGACTCCCGCACATTGAGCACTTCCGGATATTTGTGCGTGAGCCATTTCGGCGGCGCGGCGGTGGGCGTGCCGAAGATCGTCTTTATCCCGTGACGGCCCAGCGTTTCGATGGCGCGGTCGAACAGGCTGAAATCGTAGTACCCCTCACGCGGTTCCATCAGTGCCCAGCCGAACTCGCCCAGGCGGACGGTGTTGACGCCGCATTCCTGCATCTGCTGCGCGTCCGCTTCCCAATAGCTCTCCGGCCATTGCTCGGGGTAATAACAGACGCCGAAACAAAACGAATCGTAACGATTGGTTATCTGCGCATTTGCGGCGCCCGCTTCCAAAAGCGCGATGGCCACCGCTATCGAAAAGAAGCGGGACAAGGAGGGCGTTGGCCGGGCAAGCGATTTCCAAATCATGAACCATCCCATTTATACCGCATTCTTTACCGCCGCCCTATAGCTCAATTGGACTATTCTTTCGATGCGAACCGGGTGGCATAATGTTCTCCTTTGTTTCTCTATCGGTTCAACATGTCGAAATCAGCCCCCATATCGTCCCCAGGTTGTCGGTGCCGTCTGATCCGGGTCGCTCCGTTGTTCGTGGTGTTATGCTGTGGCACCTTGGCCGCCGCTCCGCGCCAGATCACTTCGCTCGACTTCGACTGGCGATTTCATCGCGGCGATGTCCGGGGCACCGTGGCCGATCCCTCCACGAACGGGAACTTGATTCCGACACCGGAACTGCTCAGCCCGGCCTATGACGATTCCACCTGGCAAAAAGTTGACGTTCCACACGATTATATTGTCGAAGGCGCCTTCGATCCGAAGGCGGACGAAGCGCACGGTTACCTGCCGGTCGAACCGGGTTGGTACCGCAAGACGATTTCGATTCCCGCCGCCGATCGGGGCCGTCGGCTGTGGCTCGAGTTCGACGGTGTTTACCGGGACAGCCGGATGTGGCTCAATGGCCATTTCCTGGGCCGCCACGTCAGCGGGTACACCAGTTTTCGCTACGACATCTCCGACGTCGCGAAGCCGGGCGTGGACAACCTGCTGGTCGTGCGCGTTGACCCGACACAATTCGAAGGGTGGTGGTACGAAGGTGGCGGCATTTACCGGCATACCCGCCTGGTTTCGGTCGCCCCCTGGCACGTGGCGCCGTGGGGCGTTCATGTGCTTGCCCGGGTGAGCAACCCCGGTGAGGGCGTTCAGGCCGACGCACGGTTGCAAATCACCACCACAATTGCCAATGATGCTGCCGTGGCGGACCGTGCGACGGTATGGAGCGAGGTCATCAATGCCAGGGGCGTAGTCGTGGCAAGCAGGCGAACCACTCATCGCCTCCCGGCCAAAGGCAGCCTGGATTTTCAACAACCGCTCACGTTGCCCCAAGCGAATCTGTGGTCCTGCGAGCGCCCCTGTCTGTACCGGCTGCGCACCCGGCTGCTCGTCGGCGGGAAGACAGTGGATCAAATCACCACCGACTTTGGCGTGCGGACGATTCGTTTCGACCCGGACCGCGGGTTTTTCCTGAACGGCAAACCCATCAAGATCCAGGGCACCTGCAACCATCAGGATTTCGCCGGCGTGGGTGTGGCCTTGCCAGACCGCCTTTATGAGTATCGGGTGCAGAAACTCAAGGAGATGGGCGCCAATGCCATGCGGTTATCGCACAATGAAATGGCGCCCGAACTTCTCGACGCCTGCGATCGCCTCGGCATGCTGGTGATGGCGGAAAACCGGCATCTGGATAATTCGCCCGAAATCCTGGGTGAACTGGAGAACCTGGTGCGACGCGACCGCAATCATCCCAGTGTCGTGCTCTGGTCCATCAGCAACGAGGAAAAGGAACAGGGCAGTGAGCTGGGCGCCCGGCAGGGACGCGCCATGGTAAAACTGATCCGGCAATGGGACGATACCCGGCCGGTCACCGCCGCGATGAACAACGGCGTCGGCCACGGTTTGACGGAGGTCATTGACGTCCAGGGTTTCAATTATCACCCTGACACGTACGACCCGGTGCATCGTGCATTTCCAAAAATGCCGCTCATCGCGACCGAAATTGCCGCGGCGGTGGGGACGCGGGGTTGCTATGACCGCAAACCGTTCACCGTGCCTAATGACACAGCCCATTATCAGGGAAATCCCGCACAATGCCAGGTGGCGGCATTTGACGTGAACGCTCCGGATTGGGCCGAGACGGCCGAACAGGCGTGGTCGGCGGTGGCCGAGCGACCGTGGATGGCGGGTGGCTTTGTGTGGGCGGGCTTTGATTATCGAGGCGAGCCGACGCCGTTCGAATGGCCGGCGGTCAGTTCCCAGTACGCCATCATGGACACGTGCGGCTTTCCCAAGGACGTGTATTATTACTACCAATCCTGTTGGACCGACCGACCGGTACTGCACATTTTCCCGCATTGGAACTGGCCGGGCAAGGAAGGTCAGTACATTGACGTCTGGTGTTATAGCAATTGCAAGCAGGTGGAATTGTTCCTGAATGGCCGGAGCCTCGGCCGAAAGACGATGCCGCAATACTCGCATCTGGAATGGAACGTCAAATACCAACCCGGCGCTTTGAATGCGAAAGGTTTTGACGGCGAAGGCAAAGTCCTCGCCGAAACCAGGGTGGAAACCACGGGTGAACCTGCCGCCGTTGCGATCGAACCGGACCGGACAACGATCGCTGCCGACGGCCGGGACATTTCACTGGTGACAGTGGAGATTCAGGATGCCCGGGGCCGCACCGTTCCGGTGGCGACCAACGCAGTGACCTTCAGCGTGACCGGCGCGGGCCATTTGCTCGGCCTGGGCAATGGTGATCCGAGTTGCCACGAGCCGGACAAGGGCAGCCGGCGCTGCGCGTTCAACGGCCTGTGCCTGGCCATCGTCCAATCATCAACGACACCGGGTGTGATAACAATTCAAGCGGACTCGCCGAGACTTAAATCCGCCTCGGTCGCCATCGAAACCCGCTGAATTCGCACGCGTGGCTCGCGCGTTCGCGGACATTCCAGCGGGATTCGTTCTTGAAATGCTCCCAAAATCTGCTTTAATAGCAGGAACAAGGACGATTCATGAGTTTGCAAGTTGATGACTACGAAATCGTGGCGTTTTTCGCTCTGGTACTGGTCTTCGAATTCGGCGAGCGCATCTGGCCGGCGCGCAAGATTGACCGGCTGACGGACGTCAAGCTGGACGTTCTTTCCTTCGCGTTCGCGCTCACGGTCAACCGCGTATGCAATTATTTCTTCCGTGCCGCCGCCGTCAGCATTACGCCCCCGCACCTGGCGATGGTCGTGGCCGCATTGCAAAGCCTGCCGAGCGCGCTCAAGATCCTCATCGCGCTGTTTGTGGTGGATTTCGTGATTTACTGGATTCACCGGGCGCAGCACCACTACGATTTTTTCTGGCGCACGCACGCCTGGCATCATTCCATCGAGCAGATGTATTGGTTTTCCGGTTTTCGCACGAGCTTTTTGCACTCGTTCCTCTACAACATTCCGCAGGTGGTCATCCCGGTGACGATTTTCAAACTCAGCCCGGCAGCGGCCGGCATCGGCTACTCGCTCGGCCTGTTCATCCAATTCGTCGAGCACACGAATTGGAAGCTGAGTTTCGGGCCGCTGAACTGGCTGCTGGTCACGCCTGATTACCATCGCATCCATCACTCGGCGACGGTGCATCGCGGCCGGAATCTGGGAACGACCTTCCGTTTGTGGGACCGGATGTTTGGAACTTACGTGGATCCGGCGGAAATGCCGGAGGAATATCCGCTCGGGCTCGGCGAGCGCGTGGAAGGAAAGAAAATTCCGCGGATGCTGGTGGGAGTTTGAGCAGCACGGAACCGCCGCCTTTGGCGGGGCGAACGTCCCCGCGAGCCGTGGCGGTCCCGCAATGCGGGGCCAGTTCGCTCCATCTCACAATTCTCTCGCCGAAATAATGAGCCGGCTCACGCCGGTTGCTACGATTGGCAATGGATACCCGCTCGCGCCGCAGGCGTGACATCGTTGTAGAACCCGATCCCAAAACCAAATCCAGCCCTCACGAGCTCGGATAAATCGGTGTCCATCTGTGTTTCATCTGTGGCTAAATTCGCGGTACTGGCGGCGCTGATGTTTTTAATTGCGCAAGGTGAATCTGCCTTTCCACTCGACGCGGTCCGCCCGGGCTTGGGTAAAAAAGGTTGAAGAAAATTCAATCGTGTCGCCCGGCTGGAATTGCGTTTTGCCGAACAGTTTCGCGGGCAGTTCCAGGGCGGCGATGTTTCGCGTGCTCATGTACTCGCCGGAAAGATTGGCGATGCGCACGGCAGGATTGTCGCAAGCTGGCGGTCCGCCGGGACCGAGCCGGACGTGAATCGGCTGGTTGGTTCCGCCGCGGGAAACAATCCATTGCGCACGGTCTACTTCGGGAATGATCTTGTTCCGATAATAATCCGCCTCCGCGATGTCCTGGGCGTATAATCCGAAGTAAACCGCCTGTTTGTTCCAGCAAACGTACAAATCGGCGACCGGAAATTCCGAAATGGGTTTCACAAAACCACGCTCACGGTCCCAATCCGCCAGCGCGAGCCGGATGGTAAAATGGCCCAGCGGATGGCGCGGTGCCGGCGGCACGCCGAGCGAGGCGTCGGGACGGGCAGGAGGCAGTTCAAGTTCACCTTTGATTGCCGTCGGACGGAGCGCCTGCGCGGTTGCCGTGAGCAACTCGTAAGGCCGGTCGTGGATATCCACCAGCCCAAAGTTGTAATTCTCACCGTCCCGGCGGCCATGCGTCGGCTCATCATAGTATTGAAACCAGTCCGCGCCGACGACAGAGGGCGTTTGCAACAACGCGTCCAGAGTGTTGCGGAAACCGGCGGCCCGTTCCTTTTGGGTGATCACCACCGGAAACGTGCTGGCGTCGTTTCTGTCGCCGCTGCGGTTTTGTTCCGCCGACAGATAAAACTCGCTGACGTAAACCGGTTTGCCGGTCAGCGCGTGAAGTGTGCCAAGATAAAACCGGGGAAACGTGCCATCGTTCCAAGCCGCGTTAAGGTTCATGGAAATGACGTCCACAAACGGCGCCGCCGCCCGCGCGACTTCCGGATAATAAAACGATTGGTAACGGTCGCCCAAAATCAATCCGCGCGGGTCGTAGGTGTGGATGATGTCGCGCATGAGTGAGTAGTAACGCCCGGCCATCAAGCCGAGAAACCGGCGGTAAACCTGAATCCCGTTGCCGCCCGGCCGAAGATAAAGCATCCCCTGCCGGTCGAGTTCCTCGAATCTCCCGACGCCTTCGGGGTCGAAATCTCGGAGCAGTTCCGGCCAGTGATTGTGATAAGTCTCGCGCAGGAGTTGCACCAACCGCTGCCGCTGGCCGCTCGTGGACGGCTGTTCCAAAGTCATCCGGAACAGCGTCGCGTTCCACCAGCCCATTTCGTTGTCGCTGTAATAGCCGAGCAGGCGCGGGTCATCCCGCAGCGGCAGGATCTGTTCGCGCGCAATTCGATGCATCACCGCAATAAGGTTCGTGTTCCACATGTCCAGCCACGGCGCACCGGCCGTCATGCCCACGGCCAGCACCGGAATAAAAGCCACGCCTTTGTCGCGGCATTGGCGCAATGCCGGATAATCGCTCCAGCCGCCAACCGTGGTGAAGTTCCAAGACTTGAGCCGCTGGAGCGTGGTTTCGGCCCAGATATTCGAGTTCGCATAATGCCGGAGAGCCGCATAACCGGGATTTTTCGGGTTGAATTTCTCCGGCGACACGCCCTGGTTGACGCAACAAACGCCCAGCGAAAAAAAAGGTGTGCCGTCGGGCCTGGTCAACCAGGAAATCCCATCGCGTTGCTGAATGGAAAACGGCGCATTCGTGTCCGCTCCGGCGCAAAGAAGACCCGCTACGAGCAGGCTCGCAGTGATGAAAATGGTTCGCACCATCAACACACCCTTTTAGCGGCTCTGCATGTGTTTGTCATGGAAGAATGTCGCGCGCGACCGGGGCAGCGAATCAGATTCGCTCCTCCCGAATCAATAGTCCGATCGAGCTATCCCGGTTCGCAGGGGGTTGGGGCTGTCGCCGAAGAAATGACAGCCCGCCACCGGGTTGCGAGGATAATCAGGTGCTGACAAAAGTGCTGCGGCATCGCGGCCGCAATCTGTTTCAAAATGGCGCCCGGCGAAATCATGGCCCGGGTCCGCCTCGGAAGGGTTTTTAACCCGGGAGCATTAAGGCCCCAATAATACCCTGTAGAATCGTGTATTAAATCTGACTGCGTTGGTGTCATTCCAAGTGAACGGCAAGGCAGGCGAATTGGCGGTGGCTAACGATGACCACAGGACAAGGTTTGTGGAAACCTGAATCGTGTAGTCGGGGCCCGTATCACCGTTGATCCAAAATTCGAACCGGGCGTTGCTCATCAAAGCCGCGTTCAGTGTGGGGTGAACCGGTTGCATGACCGTCACGGTGAAACTCTGCGTGGCGCTCAAGACCGGGACGCCATTGTCAGAAACCGCCACGCTAATCGGCTGAAGAGAGGGTGATTGCGCAATGGCCGGCCGCCAGGTGAACACCCCGCTGTTTGGGTCAATGACTGCGCCCGGTGGAGCCTCAAGCAGGCTGAAGGTCAGGGTCTGCGGCGGCACATCCGCGTCGCCGGCCGAATTGGTAATCACCAGAGTCGCCCCGGCCAGAATGGTTTGATTGGTAATCGCGGCCAACACGGGCGGATGATTAAAGGCGCCGCCAAACTGGAACCAATTCAGGTTTCCGATGCCCGACGTGGTTCCATGGAAAACGAGATAGAGATTGTGCCGCCCATTGGCGCCTGAGACCGGCGCCGTCACCGTTTGCCATGTCTGCCAGCCGCCGGTGTTGGTGATGGCGACGGAACTGATCAGCGGCCCGGTCGGGCTATCCAATCGAAACTCCAAGGTCCCGCCGCTGCTGGCGCTGGCAACGCGCGCGGTTATGTTGGTGATGCCGGTGGCAAAATCCATGTTTTGACATACGGCATAATAAGAGTCATCGGCATAGCCCACATCGTAACCGCCCAACATATCGGTGGTCGGCTCGGTTTCCAAACCGTAAACGGAATTGAAGCTGGAAGCCTGAATTTGGTTGGTAGCCACGACCGTGTATCCGCCATTTTGGGTTCCAGCCCAGGTAAAGGTGGCTCCGGCGAATCCCGGCAGGGAATAGCTGGTTTGTTTGTTCCCCCATTGAATTTGAAAGCTCCGGCTGTCCGGCGTGTCGTTGAACGCGACCAGCGCCTTTGAGCCGTCCGGGTTCAAAAAAGCGGCGCTGACGATGCCGGAGGCATTGCCCGAATAAATCCGATACGCGCCCGGCAGGACAAACTTGCTGAATTGTCCCAGGGTGTAGAAATCAATGTCATAGCTGATGGCGCCGGTATTGGTATTCACTGTCACCAGGGGACTACAGGTGTTGCAACCCCCGGTGTTTGGACCGTCATTCTGATCCGCCGCGAGGTTCCACTTGACATACGTCCTGCCCCAACTCCGCAGCACATGGGTTATCTCCTCGAAATCACTCCGGACTTGGTCGCCGACCCAGGCGCCGCCGGAATGCTCGGTTTCATAGTTCCCTTTGGCGGGATACTGGCCGGCCAGGGCGAACATGGCGCCGGGCGTGCCCGCGTAGCCGTGCCACGCGGTGCCCGCCACCTGACTGGAAGCCAGCACGACCGGATCGGAAAGCACCGTCTCCGGATAATCCGGGCGATCCCAGTTATGGTCATAGACCAAAACCCGGGCGGTAATGTGATTTGAGGCGAAAGCCGGCAAGACGTAATCGCGCAGAACGACGAGTTGCGTGGCCGCGTCCATATACATGCCAGGATAGTCGGCGGGTTCGTACAGCGGTTCATTTTGGAGCGAAATGTAGTTGATCGGAATTCCTGCCGCCGCGTAGGCCTGGATGTATTTCACGAAATAGTCGGCAAACGGCCCGTACATGCCGGGCAGAAGCGAACCACCAATCATGGAGCCGGAATCCTTCATCCAGCCCGGCGGACTCCACGGGTTGGCCATGAGCTTGAGTTGAGGATTCAACTGCAAGGCTTGCCGGATCAGCGGGATAATGTCGGCTTGATCATGCGCGATGCTGAAATAAATCAAATTGGTATCGGTGCCCCCGGGCGGATTATCATCGTAGGAATAATCATAGCGCGCCAGATCGGAAGCGCCCATCGGGTTTCGCATAAAGCTCAAGCCAATGCCGCCGCCGCCGCGCGTAAACAGGTTGGTCATGGCCGCGTTCCGGGCGGCCGGCGTTGCCACTTCATTGAGAACATAACCGGTCGTATCAGTAAAGGCCGCGCCAAAACCTTCGATCTGCTGGTAGGTCTGCGTCTCATCAACGAACACCGGATTGCCACCCCCGGCGCCCGTTGAAAACACCACAGGAGTTTGCGGTTGTAATTCTGCGGCCTGATCATCAGTCGTAAGCCAGACGTTGACCGTTTGGGCGCCCGCGGTGAGCGCGCCGCAAATCACCGTCAACCAGACCAAAGCCCCGCCCATGTAAAACCCGCTGACTATTTTCATATTACAATCTTACAACCCTTTGCCCCCCAATAACCCCGCATCTTTGCATCAGACAAAAAATTGAAGCTGGTCGCTGGCTCCCGGCCATTCATTGCAACAAAAACGCGACTTGACCCATTGGCCAAGTCGCGCTCAAAACTCAATCTTCCTTCCTGATCCTAGCCGCGCAGGGCGGTTGAAAAACGACGGCTGCCAAGCATCAGTAGCAGGCCGGCGCCGACCAGGGCGAATGTCCCGGGCTCGGGAACAATTGTTAAATTGTTGAATGCAACGTCGCTCCCATTGCCTGCGGCATTATTGAACACATCAATTCCCAAAAGAGATCCGGAAAATGTGCCGCTCCAGCTGTCGGTGCCGGCAACGGCGCTATAGGTGTTGGCACCCGTAACCGTAAAAGAAATGTTAAATGCAGAATGGTATTGATAGCCCATGCTCCCGGCGTTTACGTCACCACCGGATCCTGCATCGCTGTAAAAATATCCGCTGCCCGTATAATAGGGATTGGTAGCATCCGGCTCCGCGCCATAAATCCCGAATGTGACTGCAGCTCCCGAGCCGTTTAGCAAATCAACGCCGACGTCCGTGTGGGGATTGGTGGCGGACATTTCAAAAGCGAGGGAAACGGTTTGTCCGACGGCCAAGGCTCCGCCGACAAACAAATGGGTGTCGGTAATAGTTCCAATGACGTTGTTTCCGTCAGGATAGGTATACATCTGCCAATAGTTGGGGATCAGAGTCCACGTACCAAACCCGCTTCCTGATCCGCCGGTACCCTGAGTCTGTTGCCATACCTGCACCGGATTGGAATTTTGATCAACGCCGTCCGGATTACTGCCCGGAGCGGCAGTTGCAGTGTACGAAACCTCGGTGGCGGCGGATGCCAGGCCCGCTGCACCAATTAAGCTGATGAGAGTTAATACGACTTTTTTCATAGTTTTTCAGGTTCAGTTGATTTTCAACCAGCCTCGCTGCCAGCACTGGCAGCAAAGGATTACCAATATCCTAACAGAACCGTTAAAGCTTTAGTACCCCCCTTTCGAGTGGGTGCGCCATTCGGGCTCGTCCCGGGTCGGAAACCTGAAAACCGCCCGCCTTGCTTCAAGCCTCAGGCCGGCAACGAGTTATGGCCAACCCACCACCGGCCAGCCATCGTCCCATTTATAAGCCGACTCCCGAATTCACGCCAAAAGACCCGGTCGTCTGCCACTGTTGCCAGTCGCTCGAAATGGTGGACAATGAATCTGAGGAAATATTCGGAGTCGGTGGCCAATAGGTCGGATCATACCAGCCCCACCCGTTCGGAACCAGGCCATTGGATGCCTTGTAAGCCCACATCGTCCAACTCATGCCATCGTTGTTGTAGTCATTAATCGAATAATCATAGCAAGTCGCGCCGTTGCCCATGTCGTTCCATTCACCGATATAATCGGGAACGTTCCAGGATTTATGGTTGTTAAAATCGGTCACCTGGTTGTCCGAGCCGGCCTCACACTGGGCAACTGTGCCGCCAAATTGATATTCATGCATGGAATAAACAACGTTGGTCCAGCCGTACGCGGATGGGTTGGGCAACATGCTCCAATTCCAGCTTCCGAACGTCCCTTCCATGATGATGATATGAGCGGGGTCCACGGAACGGACGGCGGTGTACAGGCTGGCATAGGCCGGCCAAACCATAGCCGTCGTTGTATTATTATTGGTTCCCATTGGTTCGTTGATCAGGTCGTAACCAGCCACCGCGCTGTTACCGTTGTAATGGGCGGCAATTTGCGTCCACATGTAGGCGGTTTCACTCTGATCTGTGCTGTTGGTCCAATATTGGTTCTGGTTCTGCTGGCCCGTGTCGTCGGAAGTACTTTGCCCGCCGACGACGCCATGCATATCAATAATCACATAAATGCCGCGCGCGGCGCAATTGGTGACCAGCCAATCCAGCACGGTAAACGCGTCCGAACGCCAGCCGGCGCTGGTCGTATTGTTGATGGAATAAAAATTGCCCCACCAGACAGGCACGCGCACACAATTGAACCCTCCGTTCGTGATGTTGTCCAGGTCGGCGGTGGTAATCCAGTTGGTCTGATACGTCCGAATCAGGCTCTGTTCGTAGGCGACACCAAAGCGACTGTCCAGTTTCGTGATAATGCTGTAAGTGTCCGGGAGGCCGCCGCTGTCCGCGGGGCACATCCAGGGTTCCATCACCAGCCACCCGCCCAAATTGAGGCCTTTCAACTGAACGACGGCGCCGCCGGCATTGACAATACTGGTGCCGCTGGTGTGTAACATGGTAAAAGCAGACGCGGTATTGGTTGATATTTGCACTCGATAGAAGCGGCCGGTTTCACTGGCCAAATCGTTTACCGACTGAACCGCATCATTGCCGGAAACCGGATTGCCGATGGATATCCAGGTCGCGTCGGTCAGATTGTTTTTATATTGAAGCTGATAGTTGAGCCCGGACGGGGCCAAAAATGAAACAATCACATTCGTGCCATCATACCCCGCGTTAATCGTGAAGGGAACGGCCTGGATTTGAAATCCATTGATATCACCTTCTGCGCTGCCGGTTCCCGTCCAGGTAATCGCCATATTCCCCAGCCCATCCGACAGGGTCAGCGGGAAATTGACGTAGTCTATGCCGGCGGCCAAGGTACTGTTGGAACCATTCCAGGTGCTGCTCATGGTTATGCCATTCACTTTAAAATAAGTGGTGCGCCCAACGGCGCTGGTGTTTGCGGCATTGTACAAAACCAGGTTATAGGCTGAGTTGGTTGGAAGCCCTGAGAGTGTAATCGTTTGTGCGGTACCCCCGTTGTAGAGATAGTCCTGCATAAGCGCGTTGTAGGGCGTGTTAACAAATGGAGTCGAGCCGCCGTAATCATTTACATTGTATCCGCCGGCTGATGCGAACGTCATCGTGACAGTCGAGTTGCCGCCATTGGCATATACCAGCGGAATCCCATTGCTACTGCTTGCGTCTACCCCATTCCACTGATCTCCCGTAGTTCCCAAAACCGCGGCCCCTGACATCGTTGGACCGGGATTTGGCCCGCCGCCCGCGCCGGCGCTGCTGTTTTCGGTAAAACAAACATCAATTAGCTGGGCCTGAAGCAGGCCGCTGCCCAAAGAAATGACGGCTGCAAAAAGAATACCAAACAGGCGGGATAATATTCCGGCCTTGTTCAAGGTGACGCATCGATCGAAGGTTTCTGCCATACTTGTTTCCTGTTCCCTCCTAACGGACTCAAAACCATCCAGGTTCCATCGCTCAGACATAACGAATGATAAAGGGTTGGCTCGTGCATAAACCTTTCACTCTCACGGGCCGGCGCCGGGTTAATTCGACGCCGGCCTGTACAACCGTACATCATCGCATAGCCATACCGGTCTTAACAACATTCTTCCGGGTGGGCACGGCTTATTGAGCCACTGCCCGATAAAACCGCACCGCACCACCACTCGTGCTGTCCGTAACCGTCTTCACCGTCCCGTCTCCACTGATGCCCGTGGCCAACGGCTGCCAGTTGCTCGGGTTCAAACTGGTACTGTAATATACCGAATAACTGTGCCCGCTCACCGTCGGGATTTTAATCGTAACCACCCCGCCACTGACTGTCGCGCTGATCGGGAATGGCGCCACCGCACTGAACGGCACAAACATAAGGAAGTGCGCGTTCATGCTCCCCGTCGCGCTCCCTGGAGGCGCCGTCACCTTCAATGTCTGCGCCCCGTTCAACGTCACCACCGCCGGCACCCCGTTGCTCATCAACGGCACCCAGTGCCACGACTGGAACCC
>Ga0335073_10002757_pt1 | contig 24131 bp, 10 predicted proteins | sample Lox_Sample_22_FD_207093 | JGI IMG/M metagenome (GOLD analysis project Ga0335073, IMG submission 207093) | Soil microbial communities from Loxahatchee National Wildlife Refuge, Florida, United States - Lox_Sample_2.2 | ecosystem: Environmental > Terrestrial > Soil > Wetlands | place: USA... | reverse complement strand
TCGAACGCGCACACTGAACTCAGGAGTGTCTTTCATGGCCCGTTGCACTGCGCGAAACCGATCAAGCTCGAAAAACAGCGTAACGTCCCTTATTGCAGCCAAAGTTGAATTAATCCCAATCCCGTCAATGAGTTGTCCGCGATCCGCAGAGTTATCCGCACTCCGCATCAAAAACGCACCCCACCCCCCTCTGCCTCAAAATAGCCCCATTCGGAGCTGGAGCGTTCATCAACTTACTTGTAATCAATGTGTTGCGATTCATGCCAAGTAATCAAATAGTAAATAGAACCCCTGTTTTTCGGCTTGTTTTTGGCGCATTTTTGGCATTTTGGGGCACAAAACCGCGCAAAACGAGACCTTTCGTACTCCAGCTTTGGCGGTGTGTGCGATATGAAAGTTAATCGGATTCGAGGAGGTAGATGCCCCATGCGCGCGAAGGTGAGCCGGTTGTGTCAACCCCGAGCAGAAAGATCGCGGACTTACCGTCGATTTGGCCGGCCACGGCGACTGCTGGGAACGAATAGGGCGCGTTGATCCCATTACCGGGAAAGCTTGTCCCAATGTAAACAGTGGCCGCAGTGTACATGCCATTGGCGACGCTGCCTGGCGAGCCAAGGTCGACTGCGATATCGCAATTGGCAGTTCCCAGTGGACTTGATGCCGCGCCATTCAGAGGATATTCTCCGCCGTAGACAGTGTTTGCCGAAGGCGAAAGATTTGCGCCGCTCAATTCCGAAACGAATGCAGTGCAGGTAGACTGCGAAGACGATGCGGGACCAAAGGAGGAGATGAGATTGAAACCGGTATTGGACCCCGGAGCTGTGACGAATCCCTGATAGGTTGCGCCGATAACAGCCAGAGTGGGGTCGCTCGACGGCTTGGGCAGTCCGATAGACCCAAACCCGGCGCCAAGAATGTTGTAGTAGGGCTCGCCCGCGACAGTGGACGATCCCGCATCTTCAACCAGCAGTCCTGAAGCGCCGATGGCGATTGTTGCAGTGGGAGTGACTGTTTCATTGCCGCCTGGGCTGGTGACCGTGACGGTGCCCGGCATACTGATTACCTGCCCATAGTATGAAGGTGAGCACGACGCAGAGGTATTTGAGGGCGCAGGATTGCCTGGTGCGTTCGATCCTCCGCTGAAGCCTGGAAACAGATTCTGTGAGATAGAAGCGAGCTGAACACTAGTACCTTTGGTGGAGACTTGAACACTACCATAGGCCGTTTCAAGCTCAGGATTCCAAGTCTGCTCGCTGATTGAAGTCGCACTGGCCCCGGCCAGTGGCTTAGGCAAAGTGACAAACAGGAAACTCTGCGGCGAAGTAAAACTGGGACACGTTGAAGAAGGGACCGCAGGCGTGAAGTAATTCAATGGCGGAATTTGTCCATTTGCGAGGGTGACGCCGGGGACGGCCATTTCTACGAGCGCCGCTTGTCCCGGAATCTCAACTGCCCAGCCCTGCGGCGCAGGGGCGGGCTGGGTAATGGTTCCATCCACACCTGCGAGGAAGGTGGGTTCGAGTCCGACAATCCCATTGGAAGATGGCTCAATGTCGCCGGCATCGGTGATGGTTGCCCCGGTTACGCTATAAGTCGTCCTCACAAACGTGTTGGCGGAGTTGTCGAAGGCGAAGGTTGAAAGAGTGCCGCTGTTCATGGCCGGTGCAAAATAAACGAGCGCAGGAGGCGTTGATGGCGTCGTAACGCTTGATACATTCTTCGTTGTAGGATTGCCGCATCCCGCCGCTGCAAGACCTGATGCAAGCATCAACGGCAGGCCGAAGCCGCGAACCCGGTGGAACCGTTCGAATATCGGCATGGTTGCTTCGCTCCAGAGGGCGGACGTGCTTATCGATTTCATTCTTCCTCCGTTGAGCATCAGAACAACAGCTTCAGGCCGAATTGCATGATTCGGGGATCGTGCGCATCCACCGGGTGCAGGAACGAATTTCCGGTAACACAGCTCGGAAAGTTCTGATCGCCAGTGAAGCCTGCAGAGTACTGGTCATAGATGGGGCCATAGCAGTTCACCAGGTTGTTTCCGGTACTCCCTGGGTGCGCCGGATCGTAGATGCGGAACTGTGTATGGTTGAAAATGTTGAAAGCTTCGGCTCTGAATTCGAGGTTGTTTTCTTCACCGGCTGAGAAGTGCTTGAGGAGCGACAAATTGAAATTGGTGCGGGAAGGATTATTGACTGAGTTGCGGCCCGAATCGCCGAAAGTAAGGCCGCGCGGAGCTGTGAATGCAGCGGGATTGAGGAGCAGCGGCCCCTTGTTGGCGATGGTTGGTATAACGTTTGGCTTCAGACCCTTTGGATTGCCGACGCGGTCGGCGAACGATCCTATGCCGATGGCGTCGCCTACTCCCGCATTGTCGGCCGCTCCAATGCCGCTCGCGCTGCCCTCGTTAACAATGCTGAATGGTGTGCCGCTTTGGTAGGCAATAATGCCGGCCAGTTGCCAGTTGGCAAGCAGAGTCTGAACAAGATTGATATGTTGCCAGTCGGACTTCGGCGCGTCGCCAGCCGTGGAGTTTGCCGAATCGGCATCTCCGCCGACGGCGTTAGAGAAACGATCGATGAGCCTGATGATAGGAAGATCGTAAGTGTAGTCGATGCTGAGCAACTGGCGTTCGTCAAAGTCGGAGCTGGCGTAGTTGGACTTCAGATCGAGAGAATTGGCGAAGTTTGCGCTTGCGCGATCTGACGCCTCATCAATCGAATGGCTGTAGGTGTAAGCAGCGCCCAGAATCAGCGGTCCGCTGGTGCGGTGCATCGTGGCCTGGAATCCGTGATAGTTCGAGTTGGCGATGTTCTCGATGGAGAGGATATTGCTCAAGCCGGTATATTGGCGAACCGTATCGGCGCTGATCGCCAGCGCCTGGCCCTGATTTGCGCCGGCTGAAGGCCCGTATGCATACCCTGGGAAACCGGTGCAGGCGATCTCCAGATTGATAAAGCCAGGCTGCGTGGGCCCTATGCCAGCCGAACTCATTACGCCGGTGGACGAGGTTGTGCCCTGCACCGGGAAAACACCGGTAAGCGCACCCGATTGGCAGATGCTGTTTGTGATCGGCTGCCCGATTGGAAACGGATTGATTCCGTTCGGCAGCGGCTGCAACTGATTCAGATCTCGTTCCGCTGTCAGATGTGTCCCTTTGGTCCCCACGTAGGCGACGGAAAACACAGTGCCGTTACCCAACTGGCGCTGAATACTGAGGCTCCACTGCTGGGCGTAGGGATAGATCGCTTTGGTAGGTATTGAAGTTACATTCAACGGAAAAGTTACGCCCCCGGTTGGGGAGTTGCCGCCGCACTGGTAGCTGCCCCCCTGGCAGGAAAATCCAATCTCGTTGTAGCCGCCGGGGCTGCTGACGGGCAAAATGGCGTCGGGCAAAAGAGCGCGCACCGGGCCTGGATTGGCTTGCGTCTCGCTCAGGATGAGCGGCGCTCCTCCAATCAATGCGCCTGTGTTGGCCTCGTAACTGGTGCCATGCTCCCAGAACAGTCCGTAGCCTGCGCGAATCGAGGTGCGGCCTTTGCCCGTCGGATCCCACGCAAGGCCGAAACGCGGCGCAGGATTGAAGATGTGACTTGCCATGCAGCTTTGAGGAACGCCGTTGACTCCGCATTGGACGAGTCCATTGGTGACGGCGGGGCTCAGGTTCTGCAGACTGTATCCGCCGGTCGCGCTTTGCCCGGACGCCATCAGAGGCAGGGGAGATCCACTGAGATTCGACACCAGGAAACCGTAGTAAGGATCGACATGGACAGATCCACCTATGGATTGGTTGTATGCCTGGGACTCCCAGTTATACGCAGTGTTCCTTGCGTTATACCAGGTGCCGAAGAGACTTACGCGAACACCTCCGGTAACCGTGAGCCGGCTGGTGACGCGCCAGTCATCCTGCGCATACAATTCCGCAATCTTATAGCGGTTGTAATAGCGTCCCTGACCGCTGTCCTGCTGGAAGCTTTTGATCGCGGTTGTGCTGCCGCCGTATTCGGCAATCGATGAGCCGGAACCGGGCGGAACGTAAACGGGCACGATTCCCGGACCGGTAAGAAAATCAGCAAAAGCATTGTTCGTGCTGTTTTTTGATTGCTGATTGCTGAAGGTAAGTACTCCCTGTTGGTCGCCTGAGTTAGCTCCATTTGCAGCACTCAACTCGTTTTGTTGAACCAGAGTCGCCTCAACTCCGAACTGGATGGTGTGCTTGCCAACGGTCTTGCTCACATCGTCGCGCACGAGGTAGGTGGGGTTTGCCATGTGCCATGGCGCATAGCCTGTGTCCACCGAGAACCCGTAACCGCCGTACGCACCGTTATTGCCCTGAAAGATAAGGGCTGGCATCTTTCCGCCGAAGCCGTTGTTGAAGATTGACCCAATGGGGCACTCGGTAAGCTGCTGTGCGGTCGCAGGCGGAGTGGGAGCGGTGGGAGCAGTGACAATGCTGCACGATGGCGCGCCGGCGACGGCTGCTCCGCCCGTTACAGTGGGCGATGCATTATCGAGGATGGCTGGACGTGCCAGGGTCGTAACGCCCGGACCGGCCTCAGGTGTGAGGCTGATGTGAGCCGCCGAGTATGCCAGCGTTACGCGGTTCAGGAATCCATGGGGAAGAGGCCCGGCCAGGTTCAATACCAGATCGATGCCGGGACCGATCAGCTTGTTCTCAACCGTGGGGAAGCTGTTCGCAACAATGCCCCATTCCGGCGTAAGAGTTGTTGTATTCCAGGAATCGTGCACGTATCGGAATGAGAGTTCCTGGTTCGGAGTCAGATTCTGGTCGATCCTGAAAAGTTCTTCGCGCCAGTAGGTCGCCGGCGAAACAGATGCATCGTAGCAGGCAGGGTAAGACGAGGGATTGGTGGTGTTGCAGCCGGTGGTGGAGTTAGGCAAAGGAATAATGCCCGAGTTGAGAATTGCAGCCGCATCGTAATTCACATCGGCATGAGCGTAAAGGAAGCCCGGATTTTTCCCGGTGTTGTCTGGGCTTACCACCGGACAATCGGGGTAAGCGGTCGGATAATACTCCGTACCGCTTTCCGCACTCGCCGGGCACACATCGCTGAAATCTCCTGAGCGCTCGGCTACCGTGGGAACTGCCTGGTTGTAGGCTACGGGAGTTTTTTCGAGCCGAAGCTCTTCTGAGAAGAAGAAGAACGTCTTGTTTTTTTGCTGGTTGTATTTGCCCGGGATGTAGAGCGGCCCGCCGATGGTTCCGCCGTAATCCTGGCGCCGGTAAAGCGGTTGCCGCCCCGGCATATCGAAATAATTGCGCGCATTGAACATCTCGTTGCGGATGAACCCGTACGCGTCGCCGTGAAACTGCGCTCCGCCCGATTTTGTTGTCAGCACCACTGTGCCAGATGCGGTCTTGCCGTACATGGCTCCGTAATTCGAGGTAAGAACCTGCAGGTCCTGGATAGCATCGATACTGGGATAGACAAGCAGCGGCTCGCCCTGCCCGCGGCTAGCGTTGATGCCGGTATTCAAGACATCGCTTCCATCCACAATGAACGTGTTGTATTCCACTCGACCACCGTTCACGCTGAATTTGGCGCTTCCGGCCACGCCCACTTTTGCTTCATCCTGGCCCGATTGATTGCTGACACCCGCGGTTGTTGTGGCGAGCTGCGAAAAATTGCGCCCGTTCAGCGGCATGTCGTTCACTTTTTGATTTGAGATGGTTCCCGAAATTGTCGCCGTATCCAGCTCGATTGATCCGGTCCCGCCGGCCTCTACTTTGATCGTCTGGCTCTCGCCCTTGATCGCGGTCACCTGCTGATTGAACGTAAGTGTCTGCCCTGCCCCCAGAGTCATCGCGTTGCTGGTTTTGGGCTCGAATCCGTCCGCCTGAATTGCAACCAGATAATCGCCCGTCGGCAACCCGGTCACCGAAAAATTGCCTGAAGCATCGGTCTTCACATCTCGCTCCAGTGATCCATCGGCATTGGCAACTGTCACCGCTGCGCCTGCAATAGCCTTGCCCTGCGGATCGGTCACCTGTCCTGAGATCGTGCCTGTCTGCGGGATGGCAGTCTGCGGGATGGCAGTCTGCGGGGCGGCTGCCTGCTGGGCGGCCGCGCAGTTTGCCCCGAAGACAAGCAGGCTGATCAGGACCGGGACGAACTTCGCGAGCGGTCGAAACATATTGTGAAACTCCTCTTGCTGATCAGCGCAACTCCGTGACGCGCAGTGAGCGGTCTCGGTTTTTCGCGCTTGAATCCGCTACGGCAGGTAATACCTGAACGAGGTGAAGAACATGTTGTCGATTGCTTCAGGCGAACCTGGAATCGCGGCTGTGCCAGCGGTAGGATTCCCGGGCAGCCCGACACCAAGCCAGGTATGCCTGACAACGTAGGAGTATTGAAAGCCCTGCTGGAAGGTTCCTCTGGGACCCCTATAAATGCGAAACCAATAACCGAAGGTGCCTTCCTGAATATTGCGATTGTCGGCCGTGCAACCGAGCGCGCTGCCCGAAACATCGCCGCCGCCGTTCGCCGAAGCCGCCGGCACAACTTCAAGATTGCAACCCCATTCAATATTGGTGGGCGCGCCGTATCCTCCCAGAATCGGCTGCCCAAGCGGCGGTTGATACGGTGTGGTCGGCGCCGTTGTAACTACCGCGCCAGTGTTATAAAACGCGCGCTTGTCGTATTCACCGCCGTAGTAGCCGTAAAGATCGAGGCGTCTTAAGGCATGCCACTGCAGGCTTCCCAGCGCTGATCCGCCTGAAAGCAGTTCAAGGGTTCCATTGGGACGTGCTGTCGCGTCAGGAAGGGTTGAGCTGGTGTAGCGTCCCATTCCATCGCCGGCCAGTCCGTGCAAACCAATTTCAAATCTCTTCCCGAACATCGGAACCCAGGCGTTCAGGCCCAGGCCGCCGCCTGCGGACTTTGTTGTGAATGCGCCGAGCGTGCTCGGAGAAGTTGGCCCCCAGGGAGTAGTGGTGAGCATCGGAGCCGCATCGGGAAAGGCGCGAGCGCGGAAGAATCTTCCCACCGAAAAGACTTCGAAGTGCCCGAAACCCGGATCGAACGCGAGCTTGCCCACGAGATCGGGCACAAAGTTGAAACTGTAGTTCGCTGTCGGATTGTAAAGTCCGCCGCTGTTGCCGGCCTGCTGGTAGACCAGGGCGGGGAGATTGTGGCCGCCAAGGTTGAGCGTCTGCGCCTCTTCAACAGCGAAGCCTGCCGACATTTTGCCGAGGTTTTTGACAACGCGAGCGCCGTACTGCCGTTCCCACGTAAAGCCCACCTGATATTGCGAATCAATCGTCAAGGGGATTTGTTCAGAGCCATTAACCAGGCCCGATTTGTATTCGGTTGCCAGCGACCACATCTGGCCCGCGGTAAATATCCAGCTTGGCGATGCCGCCTGTCCCCATGCCTGGCGAACGCGGAAGGTGTAACTGTTGCTCTGATTGTCGTTCGAGGTGACCCCTGCGGAAAGGAAGTCACCTTCAAAATAACCGCGCAGCGTGGTCGCGGGGAGTTTGCCTTCGGCAAGCAGAGAAACTCGCGACTGGCGGGCGCTGGCGTTAAACTCTGAAAGCTGTCCCGAGGTCTGACCCGAGAATGGAATCCCCGAAAACTGCGTGTTTACATCACCGCCTGTTCCGCGCTGACGGTCGACGGTTTCGCCTGCCAGAAATCCGCCGGGCTTGAGACTGATCCCCATAAATCGAATAGCGCTCGGCTCCTGCGAAGCCTTCTGGTCAGTCTGGATCGTGTCTGCAAGCGAGGCGGAATTTGTCTTCAGATCTGTAACGGCGCTCTCGAGCGCATTAACGGCTTCCCCCTGCTTGGTCTCGGCAATTTGCTCCTGTTCGATGCGGACCCGCTCCTGTTGCGCAGCCTTCTCGATGTCGGATTGAGCAACCTTGGCACGGCCTACTGCTTCTTCGAGTTCCTGGTCGCGCTTTTGCGCATCGACCTTCATCTGCTGCATCTGCTGCTCAAGCAGCTCATATTTGTCGCTGAGCTCATCGAGTTCCTGCTCAAGCTGCTGCTGTGTCTTGTGCTTTGCCTTGGCAGGCTTCGCATCGGAGCTGCCTTGTCCGCTCTGAGCCTGTGCACTTACCAGACTGACAGCAAGTAAAAGTACACCGAGTGACTTTCTTCCGTTCATGTTGTGCGGCTCTCCTTTACGGTTTCAGCCCTGAAGTTTGCATCGCGATCAGCTCCGCAGTGCTTGTCTCCCACTAACCGTTGCCGGAACTATGGAGCCTGGGCGATCTTACCCGCCGTTAAAGCACTTGAAGCCGGAGTGATCACGGGTGTCGCCACTCCCACAAATTCGACTACTGTTGTCGGTTCGCCCGCTCCAAACAGCAGGAGCCAAACGTTGCCGGAAGTATCCACGGCGATGGTCTTGGGGGTGTAGTCCGTCACCGGCTGGCAGCCCGATGACGAGCACGGATCGATATACCCAAACGACGGCTCTCCAACATTCGCGTTCAGTTGCGAGCCGGAAGAGCTGAACCTGGCCAATGCACTGGGGATTGGTCCGCCGAAAGCGTTGCACGAGGCACAGGCTGCAGACATCATCCAAAAATCCTGAGACCCATCCACGGTCAAAAGCGGGTCCAGGCTGGGAAGATATCCATTAATGGTGATCGTGCCCAACCCCAGGCAATTCGGATCGTCTGTCGACTTGCACGCATACAGTTCGTACATCTGTTGACCGCCTGGCGTTTGAGGAATAAAGACATCTCCACTGCGGTCGACGGCCATTGTGTTGCCGAATTCGACTGCATTCAACAGGACGTTTGTTGGCTGGCCGGTAGAAGGATTGATGGAACTGTATCCGTGGTCAACTTCCTTGAGAGCGCCACTGGAACCTAATTCGACTGCGGTGTAATTGGCGCCATCGAGCAGCCAGAGATCTCCGGAATCGTCCATTGCGATTCCACCGTTGGGAGCTGCGGGCGAGGTGTCAAGAGGATCATTGGCGTTGGTGAGATTTGTGTAGCCGGTTCCAGCAGGCGAGAGGGCGCCGCCATTTTCAATCTTGCTGCCGTTCAGCAGCAGGCCGTTGAAGCCTGCGTATTCGGCAACATCTCCGGGGCTTCCACCCTCCGTTACCCAGATGTTTCCCGAACCGTCGATGACCAGGCCGTTGCCGGAGTTTGACGAATTCCCCGCGCCGCTATAAGGACTGCCAGAAGCGCTTCCGCCGCAATAGGGGCTGGCGGGACAACTCACCGGCGTTCCGGTGAAATCCAATTCAGTGAGCGTGCTGCCGGAGCCTGAATTCGAGTTCAAGACCCAGACGCTGCCATTCTGATCGACTGCGATCTGCACTGGCGAATGCATGCCGCCGCCGGTGAATCCTCCTGCCTGGTTCGCTCGCGAGCCGGTGGCAAAGGGTGAAATAGACACACCGAGATTCGACAATTCTGAAACACTCGAGATGGATCGATTGGATATCCACACATTGCCAAGTCCGTCGATTGCCATGGCGCTGGGACCCGGCGCCGCGAGTTTGACTCCTTCAAGGCCGCCGCCTGTGAAACTCAAAGCCATCGTCCAATCGGTCGGCGGCGCCTCCAGGATCGGTGAAAATGGATAACCCGCGACAGGAATGAGGTCGTACAGGGCGGATCCTGTGAATGGGAACGCTGCGCCATATTCGCCGCTCTTCGCTGGGTACTGCGCCAATTCAATAACTGCCTGGGCGATACTGGTGGGCTCGTTGCTGGTATTCGGCACGCCGCCCAGAGGATTCGTGTTCGACGCAGCGAAGAACATGTCACAAGGGCTGCCGTCTCCCGGAACTCCACCGACACTCGCGGCGCACGTATCGATGGCGTCGGCGAGGGTGTTAATTTCCGCTTGTGGAACCAGCCCGTTCGCCACCGGACTCGCGTCTAGACCTGCCGGGGTATACTCGCCGCCGCCCGGAGTAAACAACAGGGACTGGCCGACTGTGATATCCACCAGATTGTTAACAGTCGCAAATGCGGCGGCAAGGCCGTTGTTGTAATTCGCATTGCTCGAACTGACGTCGGCAAAACTGTTGACGCCCATGAAACGAGCCAGGGACCACACTGAAGCGACCGTGGTTTCCTCGTTGACAATCAACTGAACAGAAGAGTTCAGATTGGCGCAGGGTCCCAGTGCTGTCATAAACCCGAGTTGAGCGTTGTTCCCGATGCCGCCAGGATTGCCACCCAGCGCCACAAGATACAGCAGGCTGTTCTGGCTGGTGCAGGCATATCCAGCGGGGATGGTAAAGTCGCCATTCTGATCTGTGGCGACACTATTGACGGTAGTGCCGTTCAGAGTGAATTGCAGCGGTGATGCTGTTGAACCGTAACCCGTATTTCCTGCCTCATACAACTGCACCTGGGCACCTGCAACCGGAAGATTGCCGGCCATGACCGTCCCCTGCAGGGATACAGGGCTCAAGTTTTGCGTGATAGTGACGTTCTGAGAAACGCTGACGGATGGATTTGCAGTGGATGCTACCGTGATGGTCACCGATCCATTTGCTGGGGCTGTTGTGGGCGGCAGGTAACTTACCTGTTGACCGCTGGCAGCGTGAATCCTATTCGAATACACCGTGGACACTGCACTCGAAAACTGCGTCTGCGGAACCGCGGGTGAGATCAGGAACTCGCCGCATGTTGAAGCGCTGTTACAGACAGACCAATCGACCCCTTCGTGCGAGGAATCGTTGCCGGAAGCCGCAATCAGGTTCACCATTACGGGTGAGAGAGGGTTGGCAACGGGGAGTGCGCTCGGCGCAAAGGGAACGAAATATACAAATGGGATAGGCGTCACGTTGACAGGCACTGAACCCGATGCCACCGGGGGCGCAGACTGCGACGCGACCGACGTGGCTGTGATTTTGACGTTGGGATCGTTTGCCCACAACGCATTGGCTGAAGCTGTGAAGTTGGCTGAGTAAGTTACGGTCGATCCGCTCGCCGTTTGCGTGGTTGCGCCGAACGTGCCGCAATTGGCCGCAACCGAGCAGCTTGCCGACCAGGTAATTCCCCCTGGAGCGATGTCGTTCGTTACCACCGCGCTAATGCTGGCAGCGCCGCCGGCAGTGATGGGATTTGCCGCCGAGGTCGCGCTTACCGAAATCGATGGAACAATGGTCGCGGCGACAGTGCCGCTCTTGGTGGGATCGGCGATCGATGTTGCGGTCAAAGTGACCGGATTGCTGGTGGGAACCGAGGATGGAGCCGTGAACGTAGTTGTGTACGGCGAAGCGCCGGAGCTTGACGAAGGATTGCAGCTGCCGGGATTACATTGCCAAGTAACGCCGGAGTTGGAGAAATCGTCGGCGACAACCGCAGTGAGGGTCAATTGCCCTCCCGTCTGTACCGCGTTTTCAGAACCGCTTACGGTCACGCTGACGGGAGGCGGCGGTTCGAGATTGAATGAGACGGTTGCGCTCTGGCTCGGATTGGCCGCAGACGAGGCTGTGATGGTTACAGGCAACGTGGTGTCGTCCGCCGGAATTGAAGCTGGCGCGTTATAAATTGCTGTGCAGTTGGTGGTATAAGCTGGCGTCACTCCCGAGGCAATGCAATTGCTTGAAGTAATCGTTCCGCAATCGGCAACTGCGCACGATGGGGCCGACCACGCCACACCGGCGCCCGATGCATCCCAGTTCACTGTGGCGGTGAGCGTTGCCGAACTGCCTGCCGGTACCGATTGGAAATTGATAGACGCTGCAACTGCTATCGGATTGATGGGAACGGTCGCACCGATAGAAGTGGTGGCCGAATCGTTTGAGGTGGCTGTAATAGTGACTGAGCCCTGGGAAGGAATGCTGATGGGGGCCGTGAAAGTGGTAAGCGACCCGCTGGCAGTCGAAACCGGGTTAAACGACCCGCATGAAGACCCGCCGCAGGCGGCCGACCATTTCACTCCAGCTGCGTTAGGGTCGTTTGATACGGTCACGGCCAGGAGCTGAACTCCACCAGCAGCCAATCCCGCCGGAGGCGCAGACCCGGTCAACCATGTAATTGTGATGGGAAGCGGATTAATTGTTAAGGCGACGGTGGTGCTTACGGTTGGGTCACTGGTGACGGTCGCAGTCAAGTTTACCGTGGTGCCCACCGGTACGTAGGCCGGAGCCGTGTAAACCATGTTTGCGTTACTGCCTACGTGAACAGGATTCAAAGTTCCGCAAACATTGGTGGTTTCAATTGAGTTCGGGCTGCCGCCGCAGGTCAACGCCCAGTCCACGCCCAGGTTGGGTCCGCTGGTAACTGTCACGCTCACATCGACTGTAGAGTTCACAATCACCGAACTTACTTGTCCGCTCGACCCTCCATTCGGATTGGTGACAGAAATCGAACTTAAATGAGGCTGTGGTGCGGCACATCCCGCGAGCGCGACAACAATTCCGGAAATCAACAAAAGGCCTGACTTTATGAAGGCGGAGTGGGAATCAACAGCTCTGCGGGCGGTGCCGGGCCTGCATGCCGGCTTCGCAAACCCAACACGCCCGAAAGCGTCTTTTGCAACCGCGCACAGGCTGCGCCGCTGATTGAGTGCCCCGTTGTCTTTCACTTGATTCATTGATCCTGAATTTCCTTCCGGGGCGCCAGATTAGTAGCGGTCTTCGGGAACCCGATTACTAAATTCCCGATCCGGCTTCATGACTCATTGCAAGCTTTGTTAGTGCGGCAATTCGTGGGCCGCTGTGCGTGTCACTTCCGGCACCGCTCATTGGTGTTTCAAACTTGCTCTGAGTCCCGGATACCGCTGGAAGAGTCACACTAAGCGTCACGGTAGGCTGGCTTGTTGCCGCGGCAGTGATCGTTACGGTTCCACCCTTGGGAACCGCAGAAGGAGCGTTGTAGGTTGTTACGATTCCAGTGGTTTGGTAAAGCGGCACCGGACCGCTTTCGGTTTGCACCGGACTGAAGGTTCCGCACGCGGTGTTCGAGGACTGCAGGTTTGGAGGGCTCGAGCTTGAGCATGATACGGCCCAGGTCACTCCCAGCAATTCGTCGTCGTTGGCCACATCGGCAAAGATGTAAATGGAAGATCCACCGGTCACCACGGTGGGGAGCAGCGAAGAAGTGCAGACGGGCGCACCGGAGGCTGTTGCAGAAACCGAAGATGTGGTGCAGACAATATCCGTGCCCTGGGCATTTGAGGCAAATGTGATTGAGGTGATCTGCGGCCTGGCTCCGCCGCCGGTGCATCCGCTCAGCAAAATGGCGAAAATGAATCCGTATAAACTCAGACCGTGCCTCAAACCCGACGTCAGCCGCTTGCTGAAAGACAGAGGCAAATTCCTCTTGATCGAAAATCCGGTACTTTTCCGAAGCAACCACATAGCACAGCTCCAGTTACATGCGGACCCGCGCAAGGCGCCTTAAGCGCACGGTGCTTGAGACCGAATCTCGGAGGCCTGAGACGGTACCGAAACCTGCTTCCGAGTGAAACATGACCTACCAGGGGATGGCAGCGGTAACTATTACTTGCGCAAGCCTCGCCCGTATTACTAAGTTGTTGGCGCAGGCGCTGCCGGCAAATTACTCCCTTTGCGCGAGAATTAGTTTCAAAGAAATTGAATCGTTGCGCAGATGCTCCGGTCCTTGACTGGCGCTCTTTACGCGGGATTGAAAGAACTCATGTTCTCTGAGCCCGATGTGCTGCATGATTTCCGCGACGCTTGGTTGAAGCCAATTACTGTTTGAATCAACTTGGATTGCGATGCGGTCCCGAAAACCGCAGAAAATCAAAAAATGGGCTTAAATGCTAGTGCATATTATGCGACCCGAACCTTTCGAATTTATGACGGAAGGTGCGGCTGATACACAAAATTCATCGATTTTTCATCATCTTTTCCCGGCCCGAATCAACTACTTTTTGCGTTCTTTGACACCATCCCGTAGAGGCCGCTTTTCGCTCCCGCGCACAGGCCCGCAAAGTGATTTCTCTGATTGAATCGCGCCCGGCGATTGAATCGCCGCGCGCGACTTGTGTTTCATCAATCATTCACTTCGAAATCTCGTGTCGAAATTCGACACTAGATCTGTCTTACTTGCTTATCAGCACTTAGGGCTTTTTCCCATAGGTCTGATTCACGGCATCCTGTGCAAACACCGGATTGACCGGCGCAGCGAGCCCCACAAACTCGGTCACATTGGCGGCATTAACGCCGTTGCCGTTGTAGGTGGCGCCTGAAAGCGATGTGCCGCTGTTGTTCGCGTTGTCCTGATTGAGCACCCAGACGTTGCCCGATTGATCGATGGCCACTGCATTGGGCTCGGACAGGGCCATCAAGGCTGATCCGCCCGTATAGCCATTAGCCGGTGAAAGGACGCTGCCACTATCGTTGACCACCGTTAAATTGATAATGACGCCGGTTTGACTGTCACCGGCATTTGCGAAGTAGTAGTTGCTGTTTCCATCCGCCGCGATGCCGGCCGGGTCACCTTCGCTCGTAGGCAGATATGCGGACGGATACGAATCGATGGCAGAACTACTATCTGCAACAAGTAAGGGCTGCAGATTTTGAGTACCGGTGGATTGCGTGATCCATGCCGACAGATCACTGCTTCCGGAGAGCGATCCGAGGGCCACCCAGCCGCCCGCGGCTTCAGGAAGAACCGGCGTGGACTCCAACAAAGGCGTACCCGCGCTGGTGAAGGCGCCATAGTGGCCATTACCCTGGTCGACATACCAAATGTCGCCGCTGTAATCGACACCCAGATAACTATCGAGCGTGTTATAGCCGCTGATTGGGAAACCCGCTCGCACATTTCCAGACTGATTGACCGAGGTGATAGCGGTCGCGCTCTCGGCATAGATGTTGTTGCTACCATCGACCGCTACGCCTTTGAGGGCGGCGCTCGGACAAACCGAATAGGGACTCCCTGTAAGCGATCCTCCGCTGGAGTTGAGGGCCCCAAGACATACGCTGGTGCTTGAATCGGTGACCCAGACGTTGCCAGTCAGATCGACGGCCACATAATTGGGAGACTTAAAGGAAGTGGAGGCATAGCCGCCGAGTTGAGTGACTGCCAGCGTGCTGCTATTGAGCTGCGTTGACGGTGAGAGGGGCGCTCCGAGGTTATTCAACTCCGTAACGGAATGGACGTAGGTGCTGGCGTTGGGAATCCAGAGATTGCCCTCCTGGTCGATGGCCATTCTCTGCGCGGCAGAACTCGAATGCAGACTCGCGCCTCCGAGTCCGCCGCCGACGAAGTTGACCGTCATGGTGAGGTCGTTTGGAGTCGTGCTCAGCGCCGGACCAAATGGAGCCCCGGTCGGCGCCACTAAATCAAGCAGTGCCTCCACGTTGCTGTCCTCGTGATTGTTTGAACTGAGCAGGCCCGGATTGTGTGCGATATAAAGGGCCGCATTGGCAGTGTTGGTTATCGACGCTGAGGGATAGGCTTCACTGCCGCCCGTGTATTGGAACAGGTCAGCGCATGCAGTACTGGTACCGCTGGCGCTGTAGCTGTTTACACAGGTCGCCAGGACGTTCGCCAAACTATTGATCAGGTCATAGGGCACGATGCTATAGAACGTATCTGTCACTGTGCCGGAAGCCGGCGTTGCGTATGCCGGGGTATTCATCAGCGCCTGGCCTGTGTTCAGGTTCACGAGGTTGTTAAACGTCGCAAAAGCGTTCGTAAGGCCGATCGTATTGGTCGTGGATGTGCCCACGTGCAGATAGTCGGTTGAGAATCCCGCTAGCGAATACTCCGTGGCGACCGTCGTTACTTCGTCGATGAATATAAACGAAATGCTGCTCAATCCGCTGCACGGTCCCAGCGCGGCTGTCAGCACGATCGCGCTGTTATCTCCCGCCAACCCAGGGTTGCCCCCGCTCGCAGCTACATAAATCTCGTCCGCGGCATTTGCGCATGTGAATGAGCCGTAAGTCCAGTAACCGTTGTCATCGGTTGTCGCCGCGCTGCCCAATGCGGTTGACGCGGATGCGTAACCGGTCGCGTCGGAGCTGGTTGAGCCAACTTCGTAAAGTTGTACCGCTGCCTCGGAAATCGGGAACTGACCACCATGGGCTCGGCCTTTCAGGGATTGGACCGTCAGTCCATCCCCTCCGGTTGGACCATGAAAGCTATTGCTGATACCCGAACTGCATCCGGAAAGGAGCAGAACGCTCGAAGAGCCAAGCACCAGACCTGCCATCAGGATCTGCGACTGGAAACTCCTCACACCCTTCAACCGATTGGGAAATTTGGTTTCGATCACGGATTTGCTCCTCACATCGGCCATCAGTCACACGGCGACTGAACTGGCCTTTTGGACCTGGGTCTTTGTCTGTGCGGGCTGAAAAGCGCGTGCGCCAGAGAGTAGTTTGCGTTTTTTGCGGCAAGCCCATATTCGCATTGCATTGAGCTCAAACCAACGATTATGAATTTGTTTGATCATTCGGGGCGTGTAGAAAGGCAAGCTCTTGCCTCTCCACATGACCCGTCAACGGAGAAAAGCCCTACGCGCCCCATATCGATTCACTGCCAGTTCGTATCGCGTCGCCCGCCGATTCTACGAATCCTCGTGAATCTATCCGAACCCGGAAGATGCCAAGTCAATTACGACTCACGGACTGACTCCTCAGCAGAGAGGGAGATGTTATACCGAGATTCAACCCGTTACCTTCGACCAATCATAAGCGCGAGCTTGAAACGCGCTCATGAAAAAGACATGAAATCAAAAGCTTGGGAATCCGCGGGCTTCAATCGGATTGAATAGTTAACCGGAGTATCGGAATAAAGGCCACAAAACACCAATGAATCGGCCCCGATTCATCCGAGATTAACTTTGCGTTTTTCTTCTTCTGAGCTCGCTTTGATCGGCTGCCGGCGCTTTCTCGATACGAGATTCAAGACGCCTGAAGGGCTAAGCTAAGCCCGGTTACTCATACCGGGGCGAAAACATCCACGCCTGGGCGGATCTGCCACCAGGCGACGGGACAACTTCGACCCGAGACAATCTCGAGCGAACGCGATGGAGCCAGCTCGGCATTTTTTGCGTCGGCAGGCCGGCCAGTGCGCGAGTCCGTAACTCCCAATCGAAGCTATTATTAATCTGCGAAGAGTTCAGCGGCTTGAAAGCTGCCGCTCTCTCTGAATTTCCAAATGTTCGCTTGAGGACGCGCGAACTCGCTCGCCTGTTTCTCGCATCGTACTTTTTATTACCTGCAGTTTTTGTTGCGCGTCGATGGAAAGATGAGGAACGTGATGCTCGCAGGCGCGAGTTTTATATTCCCTGCAGCAACAGGCTCGCCTGCAAATACCGGGACCGATCCGTCCGCAGCCGCCTTCAGTTCATATCCATTCAGCTTTACGTCGGTGCTGGTCAGTTCCGGCGCCGTGAGCGAATAGCGTTCGCCGGCAGACGGAATCGCCAGCGTGTGCTCGTTCACTATATCGGTATTCATTGCGAGAATCGTAACCCCGCCACGAGCACCCGCGGTGCAATGCGCGTAAACTCTCACGTCCTGGTCTTTCGGCGTGCCGGGATCGAGCACCACCGTGCCCATCGTTCGCTTCCAAAGTAACGCAGCCCAATAATTCGGCCGCGGCTCGTAGGTGTCTTCATCGAGCAGTCCGTAATCGCTCGATGCGAGCGTATTGTGCATCACCACCTGCACGCCTTTTTGCGCAAGTGCGCCGAGCTGGTTGAGGTAGCGAAAGCTGTCGACAAACTGCCGAGCCAGTTGATCGCCGCCGCATGCAGCTTCAGCTGTTTCAGTCAGCCACATTGGCTTGCCGGCCAGGTATTGGTCGCGGATCGCCGCGTAAAATGCTTCTACTTTGTCAGTCCTGTCGAGCCAATCCGCGGTCAGCGCCTGCGCCAGCGTAACGCTGCCCATGCAGCGACGCGAAACGCCCCCGTAAAAGTGATACGAGAAGGCATCGTAGGCTGGCCCGGTCGCTTTCATCAGGTCGGGAGTTTCGAGCAGCTTCATGCGCATCATGCCTGCCGCTGCGCCTCCCGGCATCAGCGACACGCCTTCGCCCACGCTTCCGGGGCCGAGGAAGACTGTCTTCGGCGACTCCTCGCGCAGGAACGGCGCGAAGGCTTTGATGTCGCGGGCATACGCCGCGGCATCGTAGCCGGCGGGCGCGCCTCCGGGGCCTGGGAAGGTAGGCTCGTTCATAAACTCAGTGGCGAAGATGCTGCCGCCGACTGTCTTCGTGTAGTCGAAGAGCGCCTTTGCCTGATCGGGAACCCAGTTGCCGTTCGCGTCGCGCACGCCCGGGCTTACGGCAACCGAAGTCACGATCTTGTCGTCGACGGCGTGAGCAAAATCAACCACGCCCTTCCACTCGGCCCGCGTCAATACGCCGCGGAAACCTTTGGGCGGATCTTTCATGACCGCATTGTCGTCGTTCTGAAAGTAGGTGCTGTTGGCCCACGATCCGCTGACGCGAACATACGACGGCCCGAGCGCGGCGGCAAGCCTTCGCAGTCGCGCATTGGTCAAATCGATTGGCGACCGGTACTGGAACATTGCCGCGTTATCGCCCACCTGCTGGTTGGGATTCGGCTGCGCGGCGGGCGCGCTCGGTGCGGGCGCGCTCGATTTGTACGGCTTCCAGAATCGGCCGCCGGTCACTTCGACCATCTCAATGTTGTAGGAGACATAGCGCGGGTCGACCGTGCCGAGCTTCGGCATTGTCTTTGGTGCAACCGATAAGGGAGCGGACTGCTGGCCGCACGCAGCCATCGCGGCGATTACGAGCCCTGCTGAAATAGCAGCGCGAATCGATTGAGTTGTTTTGATTCTCGTCGTCGTCATGATGTTCCCCCGCTTGAATCGTCTGCGGCCTTGAATTGCACAGTGAAGCGCAGCGGGTTCAAGCATACCGGACTGGTGGGCGGTGACGGAATTTGATAGGGAGATCGATGGTTCTGGGGCGGGTCCGGGAGTGGATTGACTGCGCCCCGAGGCTTCCGCATTGGCGGTGATTCAGGACTAACGCCGGTTTCAAACTTCCCTACATCTTGCCCTTTGTCGGATGACCGGACCACTCAAAACTCATTATGGTTCGACGGGATTGATGACAGGGCCACCTTCCACCCTCAGACGGGGAAGGAAGTCTCACCGAGGCCGGCGCCACTCGCCTCCTGGTCGTGGAGAATCGGCTTTAGAGACGATTACACGCTGATCACCAATCCCAGGTGATCTCTTTGACCGCGAAGCCACCCGTCGCGAGACGATGCCAAACGAACAGCGACTTTGGCGGCGAACTAGACACATATTGGCCTTCCTGACTCGGGTCCACATCTACCCTCAGCGGCATCGTAAGAATGGAGAGATTCGATCTGACAACGGTCAGATCAGCCTCCTTCTTAAGTGCATCTTCCAGGGACCCATCCAACTTTGTGAGGAATTCAATGCGTTCCTGGAGCTGTCTCTCATTTTGTATGTTGTCTAAGTCAAGATTGAAATTGGGAGCCATGTTGTTGCTTTGCAGAAACTCCGCCTTCAGCGCATCCCGCTTCTCCTCAGCCGCGCTTTCCGCCGCGGCTGGGTTAGCGGCAAAAGCAGTCATTGAAAGTGCATAACGGGCCGTCCAGAACAGGTACCCCCAAAAGAGCGCTGACGCTTCTCGGACCTCGTTTGGGTTAGCGCCCGGCTTTCGAAGGAAATCAGGGATCGCGAACAAATCGTCTGGGAATTGGTCACCATCGGGAAAGCTGCCACCGTAGAATCTGCTTTCCAGAGAGGATTCCTCGGTTGAGGGAGTGGAGTATATCTGCTTGACAAGCTCGGTCGTATCCTTGACCAGTTCCTCCGCGTCGGCTAGTTTGACTACACCGTGGCACTCTGTCCGTGTGTCCTTTACAGCGCCTCCGGCCTCCCTCAAGACGAGGTGCGTAGCGACCATGTTGTTCGTTCGCGGATCAGTTTCTGCGAGAAGGTAACCGCCGGACCTCAACATATTGACAAGAATTCCGTTCTCGTAGAGCTCGATCTTGTGCGCCTGTGCCTGTTCAAGCGCCTGGTCGCCGATCCGCCGCGTATCCGCATTCGCGACGATCTTCCAAAGAACCGTGAATGAGCTTCCCGGCTTGGCATTGCTTTGAGCCGCGGCGATCGCCTGCTCGGCTGTCAAGCGGGGGGCCTCTTGAGCCATCGCAAGAGAACTTTCTCCGTGCATGAACGGCACTATCAAGCAAGGCAAACAGATAATTGCGACGAAATTACGCACTCTTTTCATCTCGCGCCCCAAACGCCGCTGACTTGCGTGGCAAGTGCTCTCCAGTCAATCGTCATCCTGTTAATTCAGTCGCCTCGTTCCGGCCTTTCATGATCGCATGGAGTTCAGAGTTCCGGTTGGTTTGCTGCCAACCAGGAAGTTTCACTTCGGACGCACCTTCAGCTTTACCACGGCCCTTTCGCTTTTGAGACAACTAAGAAGAAGAATACCGCCATCATGTGACGGAATTCGGCACGGAAATCGATGCCTCTGGAGCGGGCCTGGGAGCAGATTGAGTGCAACCGGACCTCTGAATCGCGATGAGACAACCGTTACGCCAGAGATTTGGGAGTGGGCGGCTGGGGTTTTCGGTCTCCCCGGTCCCCGAATGCGAGGGATCGCCACCCCACGGACTAAGACCCGTCCGCGGGGACCCCGACGCGGGAGCGCCCTCATCGTGGTTTGAACGGTTTGCTATGATCGACGCCGGCCGCCGGCCCAGACTTCTCCACCGCCGGTCATTCACTCATGAGCAGGAAAAAGATGTTCGAGACAGGATGAATCGAGCATGAGGCGCTTTGTTGGATCAAATGCCACTGTGCTGATCGGTATCTCTCCAACGAAGCGCAACTCCGCGCCTTCAAGAAGTGCCCAATCTCCATTCAGTACTGATTGCGAAATCGCGTCTGGCACCTGATGAACAGTGTAGACATCTGGATATTCGTCGATCTTTTCGTCAAAAGGGCTCAGAAGAAGGAGAGTCATTTCACGATACCAAAGCAGAATGGGCCGAGGAACATCCCAGAATCCGCCATATCGGAATGGGATTATCTCAGCCAATTCAGTTTCTCTCACCACAAATTCTGGACTCTCGTGTGTGATCTCGAAATGGTAGTTTTCTATGTTTATCCGTGCGAGGTTTCCGCACGCACTGGGAATTCTCTCCACCACGCAGCATTCTATGAACCCAGGCTGAGGGTAATCAGAATCGGACCATAATTGTGCGCACGTGAACATTGGCACTTTGTCGATGATCGAATGTAGTTTGCCCTGGGCGTCGCGGAATTGCGATTCAACAATTCCCGGCTGTGGTTCCTCATCGACGAAACGAACGATCTGAACTCGAAGACTAGGCATGCCAAGAATGATAGTGTTTCGGGTTAGTTCGAGGATTCCTAAAGTATTGTCGCCGATGCGGAAGTTTCGGCCTGCTGTTTCGCGCCGCCCCTACGGGGCTGCCCTTGATTTTTGCGGCTGACCCAGGACTGCGTTCGCTGACGCGAACTTTGTCCTGGGCTAAATTCTTATGGCCCCTGCGGGGCCGGTGATGCGGCTCTTCGATCATGCACGGAGTCCGGATCGTGGGCATGTCGTCGCCAATGTGGAAGTTTCGGCGTGCTTGGCTGTTTCGCGCCGCCCCTACGGGGCTGCCATTGATTTTTGTGGCTGACCCAGGACTGCGTTCGCTCGCGCGAACTTGTCCTGGGCTAGATTCTTATGGCCCCTGCGGGGCCGGTGATGCGGCTCTTCGATCATGCTTGAGTCCGGATCGTGGCTGTGTCGTCGCCGATTAGGAAGTTCCGGACTGACAGTTTCGCGCTGCCCCTACGGGGCTGCCATTGATTTTTGCGGCTGACCCAGGACTGCGTTCGCTCGCGCGAACTTGTCCTGGGCTAAATTCTTATGGCCCCTGCGGGGCCGGTTGCGGCTCTTCGATCATGTGCGGAGTCCGGATCGTATTGCCACGTTGAAGCCTCCAAAGGCAACCACAGGTCCTTCGACTCCGCTACGCTCCGCTCAGGATGACATTGCATATGGGAGCGCACATGTGTGCCGAAATGAATATCGTGGACGGATGATTGCCGATCAGGAAGTTTCAGGCTGAGCGCACCCTTGGATGCGCCTTGGCTTCCGCTTTTGAGACAATAAAGAAGACGAATACCGCCATCATGTGACGGCTGCCGCTCAAACATTTCGCGAGCTCATCGCAAAATAAGAACGAAGGGAAGGTACATGTACAAGATCGTCTTAATTCGCCATGGTGAAAGCATTTGGAACAAGGAAAACCTTTATACCGGTTGGACCGACGTGGATCTCTCGGACAAGGGCCGCGAAGAGGCCAAAGAGGCGGGAGTCCTGCTGAAGCAGGAGGGATTCAACTTCGACCTGGTGTACACATCGGTGCTGAAACGCGCCATTCGCACGGCGTGGAGCGTCCTCGACCAGATGGACCTGATGTGGATTCCCGTGAAGCACGACTGGCGCCTGAACGAGCGGCACTATGGCGCGCTGCAGGGCCTCAACAAGGCGCAAACTGCGCAGGAGTTCGGCGATGCGCAGGTAAAAATCTGGCGGCGCAGCTACGATGTTCCTCCGCCGCCGCTCACTGAGAGCGATCCACGTTACCCCGGCAGCGATCCCCGCTACGCAAACCTGACCAAAGAACAGCTTCCGCTCACCGAGTGCCTCAAAGACACGGTGGCGCGCGTAATGCCTCTCTGGCACGACGTGATTGTTCCCAGTATCCGCGCCGAACGGAAGATACTGATTGCGGCCCACGGCAACAGCCTGCGCGCGCTGGTGAAGTATCTGCACGGCATTTCAGACGAGGAAATTGTCGAGCTGAATATTCCCACCGGCATTCCGCTGGTGGAGGAGCTTGACGGCGACCTCAAGTCGGTTCGCCACTACTATCTCGGCGATCAGGAGAAGATTGCGGCGGCGATCCACGGCGTTGCCGCGCAGGGCAAGGCGAAGTAGTCTGGGTTTCTCGCAGTGGCGTCCCCCGGGCTGGAACCCGGGGCGACAACCGCGCCGGAGCGCGGCGCTCCTCGTTGAAGATGCGCCTGCTTGCCGGATGGACCTCGAAGTCAATCGAAAGTTGGTTGCGGTCAATCAAAGGGGTCTGTAATTCTCCTTTAGATTCTTCCCCAACTTTAAGTGAGGTCAAGTTGCGCCCAAAGATCGTACTCATCACTTCTCTGTTCACGCTCGCAGCATCTCTTCCGGCACAGAGTTCGATAGAGCCATCCGGACCGCGCGCTTCCACCGATCGGACCGCTTTTGCAGAACTGCCGATCAGAGTCAGCTCAGCATCAGTTGCCGGCGACGCCCACTCCGGTCAGGCCGGCCGTTCGCCGGTCAGCTTTTCAGTCTACGACCGCACGCGAATGGATGCATGGCAGTGGTTTGCAGCGCCGCCCTATGAAAACTCATACGCATACGTTCAATCGCTTTTGCGGATTGGTATGGCGCAGCGTATCCGCAGTTGGGATTGGGCGCTTGAGCTTTCGCAGGCCGCGGTGCTCGACGTCCCGAACATGGCTGTATCGACAGTGAGCGCGCAGGGGCAGTTGGGGCTGGGCGGGACGTATTACGCCTCGAACTCCAACAACACCGAACCTGCCGCAGCATTTCTCAAGCAGGGATATCTTCGCTATAGCAACGAACGCGGCAACCTCCGCTTGGGGCGGTTTGAATTCTTCGACGGCCTGGAAACGCAGCCGAAAAATACCACCATTGGCTGGCTGCAGGCCAACCGCATTTCTCAACGCCTGATTGCCAACTTCGGGTTCTCAAACGCTCAGCGCAGCTTTGACGGACTTGACGCTCAACTGAACTCCCGCAACTGGAACGTGACGGGAATGGCAGCGCGCTCAGATCAGGGTGTGTTCAACATGAACGGCAACCCGGAGCTGAACGTGGATCTGCAATACCTCGCGTTCACCCGATCTGAGATGAACGGGCATGTGCTGTGGCGAGCCTTCGCGATCGGCTACCACGATGGCCGAACCTACGTAACCAAGACAGACAATCGCGCCCTGGCAGTGCGCGCCGCCGATCACCAGAACATTCGCATCGGTACGTATGGAGGCGACCTGCTGGCAGTCGTTCCCGCAGGCAAAGGGCAATTCGATTTTCTGTTCTGGGGCGTAGGACAGAACGGGAGCTGGGGCGCGCTGAG
>Ga0335073_10002756_pt1 | contig 24137 bp, 18 predicted proteins | sample Lox_Sample_22_FD_207093 | JGI IMG/M metagenome (GOLD analysis project Ga0335073, IMG submission 207093) | Soil microbial communities from Loxahatchee National Wildlife Refuge, Florida, United States - Lox_Sample_2.2 | ecosystem: Environmental > Terrestrial > Soil > Wetlands | place: USA... | reverse complement strand
GTGGCCGCGCGGGCCGGTCGGCCAGTAGACCTTGGTGAAGATCTCCAGCGACTCGCGCCGCTCGCCCCGCAGCGCCTCGCCGAGCACCGATTCGGCCTTGGTGTTGGCGTAGACATCGGCGGTGTCGAACGAGGTGACGCCCTCGTCCAGGGCGGTCCGGACGCACTTGAGCGCGGTCTCGTTCTCGACCTGGGAGCCGTGGGTCAGCCAGTTGCCGTAGGTGACCGCCGAGATCTTGAGGCCGCTGTTGCCGAGGTATCTGAATTCCATGCCCTCGACGCTACTCACGCCCGCGCCGGGCGCCGCGCGAGCAGGTCACTCGGTGAGTGGCATCGGCCCGTAGACCGGCTTGCCGTCGTGCAGCAGGGTCACGCCGGTGACCCCGGCCACCGCCAGTTGCCGCCACGCCTCGCCGAGCCAGCTCTCCGCATCGGACTGGCTGCCGAAGGAGCCTGCCTGCTCGGCGTCGGTGCCGTCCGGCTCGTACTGCCAGGTCCAGGCCATCGGATGTCCTCCCAAAGGTTGCGGACGGTCGTCGTCGGATCACGCTATCGGGCGCGAAGATCGCCGGTTGCTACGGTGTGCGCGCATGCCGTCGCCGGAGTTCGGAGAGCCCCATGACCGAGATCGAATCCCCTGATCCCGAAGGGTTCTTCGCCACTGCGGACGCGGTCGAGTACCCCGACACCGACGCCGCGCACGCCACCCGGCTGCGGCTGCGCGAGCTGGCGGTGCCGGCCGGTTCGCTGGGTCGGCTCGCCGAACTCGCGGTGTGGGCCGCCGGCGTGCAGGGCAGCGCTCCGCCCACCGCCTTCGAGCGGGCGCGCGCGGTGGTCTTCGCCGCCGACCACGGCATCGCCGAGGCGGGCGTGGCCCGGCTGGCGAGCGAGGCGACCGGCCGGCTGGTGGACCTGGTGACCGGCGGCCGCGCGCCGGTGAACGCGATCGCCGACGGGGTGCCGGTCCGGGTGGTGGACGCCGGCCTGGCCACCGAGCCGGCCACCGACCTCGGCCGGCCGGCCCGCCGGTCGAGCGGGCGGATCGACCAGGCGGACGCGCTGACCGCGGAGCAGACCGAACGTGCCCTGACGGCCGGCATGACGGCCGCCGACGCCGAGATCGCAGCCGGCGCCGACCTGCTGGTGGCCGGCAACCTCGGCGTCGCGGCCAGCACCCCGGCCTCGGCCCTGGTCGCGGTGCTCACCGACACCGAACCGGTGCGGGTGGTCGGCCGCGGCGACGGCATCGACGACGCCGCCTGGATCCGCAAGTGCGCCGCGATCCGGGACGCGCGGCGGCGGGCCTGGCCGCACCGGGACGACCCGGTCCGGCTGCTGGCGGTGGCCGGCGGGGGCGACCTGGCCGCGCTGGCCGGATTCGTGATCCGGGCCGCCGCCCGCAAGGTGCCGGTGCTGCTGGACGGCCTGGTGCCCTGCGCCGCGGCGCTGGTCGCGCAGCTGGCCTGCCCCCGGGTGGTCCGCTGGTTCTGCGCCGGGCAGCTCTCCGGCGAGCCGGCGCACGAGCTCGCCCTGCGGCGGCTCGGGCTCGCCCCGGTGCTCGACCTCGGGGTCGAACTCGACCAGGGCTACGGCGGGTTGCTGGCGCTGCCGGTGCTGCGGGCCGCGACCCGGACGCTGGCCGGCACCTCCGACGTCACCGAGGCCGGCCTGGCCTGATCGCTCGGCGCGGGACTGCCGTTCCCCGAGAGACCGGCCCGCCCCGGGGGGCGGCCGGGCCAGGGACCTACCGGACGTGCGAGTCGACGAACGGCAGCGGGACGACCTTGGCGGCGAGCCGCCGTCCCCGGACGTCGATCTGCACCTGGTCGCCGTTCTGCACGCCGGCCGCGGTGTCGAGCAGGGCCAGCGCGATGCCCTGCTTGAGCGTCGGGGAGAACGTCCCCGAGGTGGTGACCCCGACCTCGGTGCCGGTGCCGTCCAGCACCGCCATGTGCCCGCGCGGCACGCCCCGGTCGGTGAGCAGCAGGCCGCGCAGCTTGCGGGCCGGGCCGTCCGCCCGCTCGGCGAGCAGCGCGTCCCTGCCCCAGAACTCGTCCTTCTTCCAGCCCACCGCCCAGGTGGAGCCGGCCTGCACCGGGCTGATCTCCTCCGTCAGGTCCTGGCCGTGCAGCGGATAGCCCATCTCGGTGCGCAGCGTGTCGCGGGCGCCGAGGCCGGCCGGCATGCCGCCGTGCTGGCGGGCGGTCTCGACCAGCGCGTCCCACAGCTGCAGCGCGTCGTCCCAGGCCGGGATCAGCTCGTAACCGTGCTCGCCGGTGTAGCCGGTGCGGCAGACCCGGACCGGCCGGCCGTCGAACTCGGCATCGACGAAGGAGACGTAGTCCAGCTCGGTCGGCAAGCCGAGGGCGTGCAGCACGTCGGCCGACCTCGGCCCCTGCACCGCGATCACCGCGAAGCCCTCGTGCTGGTCGGTGACGGTGATCGGGCCGGGCGCCGCCTCGGCCAGCAGCCCGATCACCCGCGCGGCGTTGGCGGCGTTCGGCATCAGGAACACCTCGTCGTCGCTGATCAGGTAGCTGAACACGTCGTCGATCACGCCGCCGACCGGGTTGCAGCAGAGCGTGTACTGCGCCTGCCCCGGCCCGATCTTGCCCAGATCGGCGGTCAGGCAGGAGTTGACGAACGCCCGGGCGCCGGGCCCGGCGACCGTGGCCTTGCCCAGGTGCGAGACGTCGAATACGCCCACCGCGGTGCGCACCGCGGTGTGCTCGGCGATCACCCCGCCGCCGCTGGCGCTGTACTCGATGGGCATCTCCCAGCCGCCGAAGTCGGCCAGCTTGGCGCCCAGATCGGCATGCCGGTCGTGCAACGGGGAACGGCGCAGTTCGGTCATGACGGCAACGGTATCGAGCGGCGGAGGCTGCTGCCGTCGCGGGGCGGGCCGGGCACTCACGGTGCCGACTGTGCGCTCCCCTAGAGTGTCGCGCATGGCAACGGTGCATCTGGTAGACCGCCCCACGGCGCTGACCGCCGACGTCGTCGTCGTCGGCATGTTCGCCACCGACCGGGGACCGGTGCCGGCACCCGGCGCCGAGCACGTCGACGAGGCACTGGGCGGCACGCTCGCGGCCGCCCTGACCGCCCTGGAGGCGACCGGCGCGCTCGACGAGGTCTGCAAGATCCCGACGCTGGGCAAGGCCGGCCCGGGGCTGGTGATCGCCGCCGGGCTGGGCCGCGGCAGCACCCTGGCGGCCGAGCCGGTGCGCCGCGCGGTCGGTTCCGCGCTGCGCTCGATCGACAAGGCCCGCCGGGTGGCGGTGGCGATCGGCGACGGCGCCGACCCGGAACTGGCCGGTGCGATCAGCGACGGTGCCGTCCTCGGCGGCTACCGGTTCACCCGGTACCGGTCCGATGCCACGCCCCCGGCCCTGCGCCGGGTCGACATCGCCGCCACCGAACCCGCCAACTCCCGGGCCCGGGCCGCGCTGCGCCGCTCGGCGATCGTGGCCGGTGCCGTGAACGGGGCCCGCGACCTGGTCAACACGCCGGCCAACCACCTCAACCCGCCGGCGCTGGCCGACTACGCCCGCGAGCGGGCCGGCGCGGCCGGCATGCGGGTCGAGGTGCTCGACGAGAAGGCGCTCAAGCGCGGCGGGTACGGCGGCATCACCGCCGTCGGCGGTGGTTCCGCGACCCCGCCCAGGCTGGTCCGGCTCAGCCACACCCCCGCCAACGCCCGGGCCAGCGTCGCGCTGGTCGGCAAGGGCATCACCTTCGACAGCGGCGGCCTCGACCTCAAGCTGTCCGGCATGGCCGCCATGAAGTCCGACATGGGCGGGGCGGCCGCGGTCATCGAGGCCGCGATCGCCGCCGCGAAGCTCAAGCTGCCGATCGAGGTGGTGGCGACCGTTCCCCTGGCCGAGAACGCCGTCTCGGCGACGTCGTACCGGCCGTCGGACGTGCTCACCATGCGCAACGGCAGCACCGTCGAGGTGGACAACACCGACGCCGAGGGCCGGCTGATCCTGGCCGACGCGATCTGCCGGGCCTGCGAGGACACCCCGGACTACCTGATCGAGACCTCCACGCTGACCGGCGGCCAGGTGGTGGCCCTGGGCCACCAGACCGCCGGGGTGATGGGCACCGAGCAGTTCCGGGACTGGATGGTCTCGGTCGCCACCGCGGCCGGCGAGTCGCTGTGGCCGATGCCGCTGACGCCCGACCTGCGCCCGCAGCTGAACTCGCCGGTGGCCGACATCGTCAACGTGACCGGGCACCGCTGGGCCTCGATGCTGATGGGCGGCACGTTCCTGGCCGACTTCGTCACCGACGGGGTGCAGTGGGTGCACCTGGACATCGCCGGCCCGGCCTTCCTGGACGCCCCGATCGGCTACCACCCGCGCGGCGGCACCGGCTACATCGTGCGGACCATCCTGGCCGCGCTGGCCGGCCTGGCCGAGCGGGACTGACGCTCCCCGGCCGCGCCGGTCCTCGGCCGGCGGCGGCTCAGCCCTGTTGCTTGCGGCGGGCGTTGTAGTCGCGCATCCGCTTCGGGTATCCGACCACCGTCACATCGTAGAGCGGGAGCCGGTGCCGCTTGGCGAACGCCTGGGCACCGCGCAGGCCGTCCACCCGGCGGCGGGTCCACTCGCCGTCGTCGGCGACCAGCAGCACGGTGGTCTCGGTGACCGTGGTGCGGGGTTCGAGGTAGGCCTCGACACCGTCGCGGGTGCGCACGAACTCGGCCAGGTGACTGGTGTCGACCTCGGTCCCGGCACGCACCCGGCCGGCCTGGGACCTGCGCCGGCCCAACAACCGCATTCGCACTGTGCACTCCCCCGTCGTCGCGCCGTTGCTGCGAGCCCATCGTCTCATCGCCGGCCGCGCCCGCGGAGCGTTTCTCAGCACCGACCCGCCGCCCGGCTGCCGCCCGGGCTGATCGGAGTGACAAGATGGGGACGGCCCGGTGCGTGCATCCGGGCCGGTTTCGAATCTTGTGGGCAACGGTGACCATCGCGGCTTCGAGCCAGAACCAGGAGAGAACAGTCGTGCCAGGCGAACAGAACTTCGACGTCGTCATCCTGGGCGGAGGCAGTGGTGGCTATGCCGCCGCGCTGCGCTCCGCCGAGCTCGGCAAGTCCGTCGCCCTGATCGAGAAGGACAAGGTCGGCGGCACCTGTCTGCACCGCGGGTGCATTCCGACCAAGGCCCTGCTGCACGCCGGCGAGATCGCCGACGGTGCGCGGGAGAGCGCCCAGTTCGGCGTCAACGCCACCTTCGAGGGCGTCGACATGGCCGGCGTCCACAAGTACAAGGACGGCGTGATCGGCAAGAACTGGAAGGGCCTGCAGGGGCTCATCCGCAGCCGCGGCATCACCATCGTCGAGGGCGAGGGCCGGCTGACCGGACCGAAGCAGGTGACCGTCGGCTCCGACGTCTACAACGGCACGAACCTGGTGCTGGCCACCGGCTCGTACTCGCGCTCGCTGCCCGGCCTGGAGCTGGACGGCCAGCGGGTGATCGCCAGCGAGCACGCGCTGGTGCTGGACCGGGTGCCGGAGACCGCCATCGTGCTCGGCGGCGGCGTGATCGGGTGCGAGTTCGCCAGCGCCTGGACCTCCTTCGGCACCAAGGTGACGATCGTGGAGGCGCTGCCGCACCTCGTCCCGCTGGAGGACGAGGCCAACTCCAAGCTGCTCGAGCGCGCGTTCCGCCGCCGTGGCATCGGCTTCAAGCTGGGCGCCCGGTTCGCCGGGGTGGAGCACACCGACGGCGGCGTCAAGGTCTCGCTGGAGAACGGCGAGACCCTGGAGGCCGAACTGCTGCTGGTCGCGGTCGGCCGCGGGCCGGTCTCGGCCAACCTCGGCTACGAGGAGCAGGGCATCGCGATGGAGCGCGGCTTCGTCACGGTCGACGCCTACTGCCGCACCTCGGTGGAGGGCGTGTACGCCGTGGGTGACCTGATCCCCACCCTGCAGCTGGCCCACGTCGGCTTCGCCGAGGGCATCCTGGTCGCCGAGCACATCGCCGGTGAACCGGTTGTGCCGATCGACTACGCGGGCGTCCCGCGCATCACCTACTCCAGCCCGGAGGTTGCTTCGGTCGGGCTGACCGAGGCGCAGGCGGTCGAGAAGTTCGGCGCCGACGGGATCCAGACGGTCACCTACGACCTGTCCGGCAACGGCCGCAGCGCCATCCTCAACACCAAGGGCGCGGTCAAGCTGGTGGCTGAGAAGTCCGGCGGCACGGTGGGGCGGGTGCTGGGCGTGCACATCGTCGGTGACCGGGTCGGGGAGCTGATCGCCGAGGCGCAGCTGATCTACAACTGGGAGGCGCTGCCGAGCGAGGTCGCCCAGCTCATCCACCCGCACCCGACCCAGTCGGAGGCGATCGGCGAGGCGCACCTGCTGCTCGCCGGCAAGCCGCTGCACGTCCACGACTGATCCCCACCGGCTCGTCCGGCACCCCTCGCGGCGCCGGACGAGCTGCGTCCGGGCAGCCGCCGCCAACTACAGAGCCTGAGCGAGAACCGCGAGAAGGAGCCAGAAGATCATGCCGGTCTCAGTGACCATGCCACGCCTCGGCGAGAGCGTTACCGAAGGAACCGTCACCCGGTGGCTGAAGCAGGAGGGTGACCAGGTCACGGCGGACGAGCCGCTGCTCGAGGTCTCCACCGACAAGGTCGACACCGAGGTTCCGTCGCCGGCTTCCGGCATCCTGAGCTCGATCAAGGTCGCCGAGGACGAGACGGTCGAGATCGGCGTCGAGCTCGCGGTGATCAGCGAGGAGGGCGAGGGCGGCGGGTCGTCCGAGGGCGGTGCCGCCGAGAGTGGTGCCGCTGAGAGTGGTGCTGCTGAGACGGGTTCGGCCGCTCCGTCCGCCCAGCCGGACGAGCAGGCCGAGGCCCGGGCCGACGAGCCCGAACCGGCAGCCGCGCAGGCCGCGCCGCAGGAATCCGCACCCTCGCAGCAGGAGCCGGCGGCCCAGGCGGCGCCCGCTCCGCAGGCGGCTCCCGCTCCCCAGGCGGCGCCCGCTCCGCAGGCGGCGCCGGCTCCCCAGGCGGCGCCCGCTCCCCAGCCAGCTCCCGCTCCGCAAGCCGCTCCCGCCCCGCAGCAGGCCCCGCCGCCGGCGGCAGCCGATGACGACGAGGTCGCCGGCACCTACGTCACCCCGTTGGTCCGCAAGCTCGCCAGCGAGCACGGCATCGACCTCAACACCCTGACCGGGACGGGTGTCGGCGGCCGCATCCGCAAGTCGGATGTGCTGTCGGCAGCGAACGCCGCGGCCGAGGAGCGGGCCGAGGCGGAAGCTGCCGCGGCCGCTCCGAAGCCGGCTGCAGCCGCGCCGGCCGCCGCAGCCGCCCCGTCTGCCGGTTCCGCCCAGCCCGCGCAGCTGCGTGGCCAGACCGTGAAGCTCTCCCGGCTGCGGCAGGTCATCGCGGCCCGGATGGTCGAGTCGCTGCAGGTGTCGGCTCAGCTGACCACGGTGGTCGAGGTCGACGTCACCCGCATCGCCCGGCTGCGGGAGGCGGCCAAGGCCGACTTCGAGCGCCGGGAGGGCGTGAAGCTCTCCTTCCTGCCGTTCTTCGCGATCGCGGCCGTCGAGGCGCTGCGCGAGCACCCGAACGTCAACTGCTCGGTCGACACCGAGGCGGGCACCGTCACCTATCACGATGCCGAGCACCTGGGCATGGCGGTTGACACCGAGCGTGGCCTGCTGGTTCCGGTCATCCACAACGCGGGTGACTTCAACCTGGGTGGCATCGCGCGCAAGATCGCCGATCTGGCCGAGCGCACCCGCACCAACAAGGTCTCGCCGGACGAGCTCGGTGGCGGCACCTTCACGCTGACCAACACCGGCAGCCGCGGTGCGCTGTTCGACACGCCGATCATCAACCAGCCACAGGTCGCCATCCTCGGCACCGGTGCGGTGGTCAAGCGCCCGGTGGTGATCTCGGACCCGAACCTGGGCGAGACCATCGCGGTTCGCTCGATGGTGTACCTGGCCCTGTCCTACGACCACCGGATCGTGGACGGCGCCGACGCGGCCCGCTTCCTGACCACGATGAAGGCCCGGCTGGAAGCGGGCGACTTCGAACGCGACCTCGGCCTCGGCTGACGGTCCGGCAGCTGGCGCCTGTCCTGGTGGGGTCGACGACGGCCCCACCAGGCCGACCGAACGGGAGCAGCAGATGAAGGTGCTCATCGCCGGGGCGTCCGGCTTCCTGGGCCGGGCGCTGTCGCAGGAGTTGGTCGCGCACGGGCATGACGTGCACGCCCTGGTGCGCCGGCCGGCCCGGGCGGCGAACGAGATCGAGTGGCATCCCGAGCATGCCGATCTCGACCCGGATGCCCTGCGCGGCTTCGGTGCGGTGATCGGCCTGTCCGGCGCGGGAATCGCCGACCGCCGTTGGACCTCTGACTACAAGCGGCAGCTCGTCGACAGCCGGGTGCAGCCGACGGCGACCCTGGCCAACGCGCTCGCGGCGCTCCCCCAGGCCCAGCGGCCTCGCACCTTCCTCAGCGCCTCCGCGGTCGGCTACTACGGCGACCGGGGCGAGGAACTGCTGCCGGAATCGGCCAGTTTCGGTTCGGGCTTCCTCGCCGATCTGGTGCGGCGCTGGGAGGCCGCGACCCAGCCGGCCGTGGCTGCGGGGCTGCGCGTCGTCACGCTGCGGACCGGCTTGGTCCTCGCCGCCGGTGGCGGCCTGCTCGGACGTCTGGTCCCGCTGTTCCGGCTCGGCCTCGGCGGGAAGCTCGGGACGGGTCGCCAGTACCAGCCCTGGATCTCGCTGGCCGACGAGGTCGGCGCGATCCGGTTCGTGCTGGAGTCCGGGCGCATTTCCGGCGCGGTGAACCTGTCCGGCCCGACCCCGGTGCGCAACTCCGAATTCACCGCGGAACTCGGGCGGGTGCTCCACCGGCCGGCCGTGCTGCCGGTGCCTGCGTTTGCCTTGCGGCTCGCGCTCGGCGAGTTCGCCGACGAAGGTGCCCTGGTGAGCCAGCGGGTGACGCCGGAGCGGCTGATCGAGGCGGGCTACGAGTTCCAGCACAACGACCTCCGCGCCGCGCTGGACTGGGCAGTAGTCCACTGAGCCGAGGACGCGGGCGCCGCTCACGAGGCGAGGCTCCTTCCGAGGGCGTCGGCTTGCCCCGTCCGCGTCCGCCGCGCCGTTTCCGGATGGCCCGACCTGCCTCGCTCGGCTGCGCGACACGGTCAGATCCGCCGTCGGCTGATGATCCGACCGCCGCCGTCGTCCAGGCGCATCGCCACCCGCAGCCGCACTGACCCGGACGGCACGGTGCGTGCTGAGACGGCGCCGCCGCAGCGCAGCGTGGCGGAGGGCATCGACACCGACACCTCCACCGTGACCGTCGTGGCGTCGGGGTAGCCGGTTGACTCTCCTGTGCTGGCGCCGGGCTCGGTGGCGGTGGACGTCCCGGTGACGGTGGGGGCTGCCCTCCCAGTGGCGGTCGCGGCTGTCTTCCCGGCCCCGGGCGGATTGTTGCCGTCGGGTGGGATCAGCCGCAGCCCGGTGTATCGGGTCGTCACCCCCAGCAGCCCGCAGCCGGCCGGGACGCTCCGGTCGAGTTCACCGGTGTCGGCCGAGACCAGGCCCGGCGCGGCGTAGGTCGTGGCCAGCAGTCCCGCGTCGCGCTCGGCGTAGGCACGGGCACGCACCGCATCGAGGTCGGCGAGGATCGCCGCGACCCGCGGCAGGGTGATCGCCGGTGCCGGATGGCCCCCGTCTCCCGACATCGACGATGCCGCCGACCGTGCGGGGGACGCCTGGAGTGCCCGGGCGGATGCTCGCTGCTGGCTGGCCGGCCGGGTCACCGTCGCGTCCGCCCGGTCCTGCCCGTGCAGGGCGGCCCCCGCACCTACCGCCAGCACCGCGACGCCCAGGCTCAGCCCGGTGGCCTGCAGCCCGCGTCGGCGCGGTGGACGGCGTTTCGGGGACGGCTCCTCCCCACCGCGCGCAGGCAGGGCGGCGTGCCGGCCGGCCCGAGTTCCCCGCCTCCGTGCGACCGGTGCGCGGCCGCTTCCCGGCCCGCGACGGGCGAACAGGTCGGTGAGCGCACCGGGCAGTGCCCCGAACGACGACCTGATCGCGACGAGCCACCGTCCAGCGAACGTGACGGGACGCCACGCGGTCCTGCCTGCGCGCACAGTCGAGAGGCGAGTGGGACGCTCGGTGCTCGGCTGGCCGCTGAGCCGCAGGCTCGCCGCGACGTCGGGTTCGCGGGGCGGCCTGACCCTGGTGAGATCCGCCGGCACGAATCGCGGCCCGGTTCCGGACGGATCCCAGAACGAGCCCTCGGCCGGCGAGCCGGACCCGGATGGGAGATCAGGGAGCCGAGCCGCCGAATGCCGACCGGCCTGCTCGACGATGCGCCCTCCGGCAAGGACGATCGGCCCGGGCGCCGCGGCGGCTCGCAGATCCAGTGCGAGTTCGGCCGCGCTGCCACGCCGGGCCGGATCGAGATCGAGAGTCCTGGCCAGGACCGCGGCGATGGCCGGCGGCATGCTGCGCAGCCGGCCGGGCAGGTCGACCACCGATCCGGCTGCCGCGACAGCCACCACCTGCTCGGCCGTGGCCGGACCGGCGCCCACCGGCTGCCACGGCCCGCTGCCCGTCAGGGCGTGCAGCGCGACCGCGGCGAGCGCGAAGACGTCGCCGGCCGGCCCGGCCATGCCGCCTGCGGCCACGGTCGGGTCGAGATACGCAGGCGTGCCGAGGCCCTCGTCCTCGCCGATCAGCATCCGCGCGACCCCCAGGTCGGCGAGCTTCGGGTGACCGGTTGCGGCGAACAGGATGTTCGCCGCGCTGACGTCCCCGTGCAGCACTCCGGTCTCGTGCGCATGCGCCAGGGCTGCCGCCACCGGGCTGATGGCGGCCACGACCTCGGCCGGAGTGAGACGGTCCCGCCGTCGCAGCAGGCCGGCGAGGCTGCCCGCCTCCGCCAGCTCGAGGACCAGGACAGCGGAGTCGTCCAGCGGGACGAAGTCACGCAGCGCGATCAGGTTGGGATGGTCGAGCAAGGCCAGCAGCGCGGCCTCCCGCCGGGCGGCCGTGGCGACGGCGGCGGACGGGGTGGGGATGCACTTGAGTGCCACGCGATCCCCGCTGTCGACAGCGCGACCGAGCCAGACGCGGCCGTGCCTCCCCCCGCCGAGGAACCGCTCCGCCTGATACCCGGGTATCGAAGTGATCATGGCGCAACCGTAGGCGGCCGCGCCGACCGTCCCCGCTAGTTATCCACAGGCGGGATCAGTCGCCGGAACTGTCCACAGCCGGTTCGGGCGAGCGCCGGGCACGCGCCAGCGAGGAGGGCCACCAGATCCGCGAACCCAGTTCCAGGCAGACCGAGGGAACCAGGATGCTGCGGACCACCACCGTGTCCAGCAGGACGCCGAAGGCCACCGCGAACCCGATCTCGGCGAGGAAGACCAGCGGAAGCACGCCCAGCACCGCGAACGTCGCTGCCAGCACGATGCCTGCTGAGGTGATCACGCCGCCGGTAACTGCGAGGCCGCGGAGCACACCCTCGCGAGTGCCGAACTGCAGCGTCTCCTCCCGGACCCGGGTCATCAGGAAGATGTTGTAGTCGATGCCGAGGGCGACCAGGAACACGAACGCGTACAGCGGGAAGGACTGATCGGCCCCGGCGAAGTGGAACAGGTGCCGGAACGCGAAGCCGCAGACGCCGAGGGTCGCGGCGAACGACAGCCCGACCGTGAGGATGAGCAGCAGCGGCGCCACCAGGGCACGCAGGAGAAGCGCCAGCACGATGAAGATCACCAGCAGCACGACCGGGATGATGAGGTTCCGGTCGTGCACCGACGCGATCTGCAGGTCGAGGTTGGCCGCGGACGTCCCGCCCACCTTCGCATCGGCGCCCGGCACCGCCTGCAGGGCGGACCTCAGTCGTTTGATCGTGTCGTATGCGGCCTGGGAGTCGTAGGTATCGGCGAGGAGCGCGTTCACGATGGTGCGCCCGTCGATCGGCGTCACCTGGAGCGCGGGCGGCGGGCAGGACTGCCCTGCGCCGGCAGGCTGCGATCCCGAACCGCCGGGGGCCAGGTTGCTGAGCTTCGTGTAGTCGATCTGTACGCAGACCGATCCCGGCCTGGTCGACACCCCCGGAGTCTTCGAGGTGATCGCGATCACCTGGTCGACCTGGGCCGCGTTGGTGGCGATCACCGCCGGCGCGCCGGCCCCCTTGTCGAACTTGGCGTCATAGATCCGGGAACCGGTGACGGCCGCCGGGGTATTGGTGAAGCCCTGCTCGGTGGTCAGACCGTTGGTCTTCAGCGTGCCCAGGCCGGTCAGGCAGATGAGCAGCACCAGCAAGGCCCCGATCCAGGCGAAGCGGTATCGCCGGCCGACCAGCGAGGAGACCCGCCCCCAGATGCCGTGGGTCGTCAGGTCGACGGCGTGATCGACCGAGGGCCGGCGCGGCCAGAACACCCAGCGCCCACCGATCACCGACAACGCCACCGGCAGGAACGTCATCATCACCAGCAGCGTGCAGGCGATGCCGATGGCCGCGACCGGGCCGAGGCTCTTGTTCGAGTTCAGCTCGGAGAAGCTCAGGCACAGCAGGCCGAGGATCACCGTGACGGCGGAGGCCACGATGGCCGGCGCGGACTCGCGCCAGGCCTTGATCATGGCGTCGAAGCGGTTCGGGTACTCGTGCAACTCCTCCCGATAGCGCGAGATGAGCAGCAGTGCGTAGTCGGTGCCGGCCCCCAGGATCAGTACCGACAGGATGCCCTGGCTCTGCCCGGTCAGGGTCAGCACGTTGTGCTTGGCAAGCAGGTAGATGATCAGCGAGGACATGCCGAGCGCGAGCAACGCCGAGATCAGCGGGAAGATCCAGAGGATCGGTGATCGGTAGACCACCAGCAGGATGAGGATCACGACGAGCAGGGCGGCGCCGAGCAGGGCCCCGTCCAGGCCGGCGAAGGCATCGAGAAGCGCCGCGATCAGGCCGCCCGGTCCGGCCGGCAACGCCGTCAGGCCGGCCGGCACCTGCGCCTTGGCGGTGGCGATCACCCGTTTCTCGTTGTCGGAGAGGGTCTTGCTGGCCAGCGCCTTGCCGTCCTGCTTGGCGATCAGCGGCACGTAGATCGAGGCAGCCGTCCGATCCGCCGAGGTCTGCGGCGGCGTCATCTGGGTCTTGTCGACGCCCGGGAGCCCACGAATCGCGGTGTAGGCCTTCTGTACCACCGTCTGATCGGCGTCGGTGAGCCCACCGGGTCGCGAGTAGACGATGAAGCCCGGGATCGACTCGACCGACAGGAAGCGTTCCGACTCGTCGGCGACCTTGGTCGACTGCGCCGACGAGGGCAGGTAGTCGCGGTTCTCGTTCTTCTGGACGTTGGTGAGCTTGCTCTGGTACCCACCGCCGAAACCACCCACCAGGAACGCGACGACCGCAAGCGCCACGACGGCGAAGATCGGCACACCCCAGCGGAACTGGCGCCGGGCGGGCCCGGCCGGGGGCTGCTGCTGGCGGGTGTCGATGTCCGTCATGCCCTCACTCCAATGGTTCGTCGGCCGGCTGGTAGGCCCGGGGAACGGCTCACAGCAAACAGCATGGCGGATGGGTCTGACATCCCGAATTCACCCCGGCTTCAGGTCCGGCACTCGGGGCGCGCGATCTCGCACCGTCCACAGCTCCCGTACCTTGTCCACAACCGGCCGGGCCGGTGTCCCGCGGCGGATATTGTGGGTCGGTGAGCAACGGCGAGCTTCGACCCATCCGAGCGGGCCTGATCGACTACGACGAGGCCTGGCAATGGCAACGACAGCTGCACGCGCAGCGTGTCGCCGGGGAGATCGAGGACACCGTGCTGCTGCTCGAGCATCCGCCGGTCTTCACCGCGGGACGCCGGACGGCCGACTCCGACCGGCCGGCCGACGGCACGCCGGTGGTCGACGTCGATCGCGGAGGCAAGATCACCTGGCACGGTCCGGGCCAGCTGGTCGGCTACCCGATCGTGGAGCTGCCGGACCCGATGGATGTCGTGGCGTACGTGCGACGCATGGAGCGCGTACTGATCGACATCTGCGCCGAGGTCGGCCTCACCGCGATCCAGGTCGAGGGACGCAGCGGCGCCTGGGTTGCCGCCGACGAGCGAGGCCCGGCCCGCAAGGTCGCCGCGATCGGCGTCCGGATTGCACAGCGGGTGACGCTGCACGGCTTCGCCCTCAACTGCAATCCGGACCTGAGCTGGTTCGACCGCATCGTGCCGTGCGGCATCTCCGACGCCGGCGTCACCTCGCTGAGCCGGGAACTCGGCCGCGAGGTCACGGTGGCCGAGCTGCTGCCCGTCGTCGAGAATCACCTGCCCGCCCTCGTGGCGGTCCCCGAAATGGAGCGTGCCAGCGCATGACCGAGCCCACCGTGCCCACCGAGCGCAAGCTGCTGCGCATCGAGGCTCGCAACGCCGAGACCCCGATCGAGCGCAAGCCCTCCTGGATCAAGACCAGGGCGGTGATGGGCCCGCAATACACCGAGCTGCACTCACTGGTGAAGACCGAAGGCTTGCACACCGTCTGCCAGGAGGCCGGCTGCCCCAACATCTACGAGTGCTGGGAAGACCGCGAGGCCACCTTCCTGATCGGGGGTGACCAGTGCACCCGGCGGTGCGACTTCTGCCAGATCGACACCGGCAAGCCGGCCGAGCTCGATACCGACGAGCCCCGCCGGGTGGCCGAGAGCGTCGAGAAGATGGGTCTGCGGTACGCGACCGTGACCGGCGTGGCCAGGGACGACCTGCCCGACGGTGGTGCCTGGCTGTACGCCGAGACGGTGCGCCAGATCCACTCGCTGGGCCAGGACGTCGGCGTCGAGCTGCTGATCCCCGACTTCAACGCGCGACCCGAGCAGCTTGCCGAGGTGTTCGGGTCCCGGCCCGAGGTGCTCGCGCACAACGTCGAGACCGTGCCGCGGGTGTTCAAGCGGATCCGGCCGGCCTTCACCTACGAACGTTCGCTCCGGGTGATCACCGAGGCTCGCGCTGCCGGCCTGGTGACCAAGTCGAACCTGATCCTCGGGATGGGCGAGGAACGGCCGGAGATCTCCCAGGCGCTGCAGGATCTCTACGACGCCGGGTGCGAACTGATCACCATCACCCAGTACCTGCGACCGTCGAAGCGCCACCACCCGATCGCACGCTGGGTGAAGCCCGAGGAGTTCGTGGAGCTGCGGGAGGAGGCCGAGGAGATCGGTTTCGCCGGAGTGATGAGCGGCCCGCTCGTACGCTCCTCCTACCGGGCCGGGCGGCTCTACCAGCAGGCTCTGGAGGCTCGGAAGCTGTCGCACGCCGGCATCTGACCCGGCCGCACGGGACGTCGTCAGCCCGGACGGGCCGCCGTCCGGGCTGGACTCAGCGGCCGCTGGAACTCAGCGGCGGCTGGAGCTCGCCCGGTTGGCGGCGAGCAGCGCGCCCATCGCGCCCGCGAAGCCCAGCAGTACGAGCAAGGCGGCGCCAGCGAAGCCCGGCGGGACGAAGATCGTGGAGAACCGCTGCGCCTCGATGATCCGCTTGGACGAGGTGGGCGACGGAGACGGTTCGAGCACCCGCGGACGCGCCGTGGTAGCCGCACCGCCCAGCACCGGCGCCCCGACGGAGGAACCGGTCCCGCCCCCCGCGGTCCCGCCCGCGGAACCGCTCGTTACGGCGCCCACGCCGCCCCCGGCGGGCGGGTTCCCGGACGGGTGCCCGGAGCCGACGGATACGTGGGACGAACTGGAAGCCGGGGCGCTGGCCGACGGCCGGGGCGACGGATGGCCGGGGGTGTGGGTCGGCGGCGGTCGGTGGCTGCTAGACGGCACGCTGCTCGGCTGGCTGGACGGTGACGAGGGCGGCAGCACGCTCGGGGTCACCGTCGGGTGCGGCGGGCCCGGTTGGGTCGTGTCACAGTGCATCGTGATCTCGGCGACGTCCACCGAGAGGCCGTCCGGCGCGATCACGCGCACCTGGTAGCGGGAGGAGATCTTGGTGCCGGGCTGGACCAGGGTCACCTCCTGCTTGGCCTCGCCGGCCAGCGGGACCGGCAGGCCCTGCGGCTGCGTCCCGGACAGCCGCCCGTCCCGGCGCACCAGCAGCACCGTGTACCCCACGGTCTTGGCGTTGTTGTTCGCCACCGTCAGCTTCAAGCTCGCGGTGGTGCCGACGCAGTTGACCTGGCGGCTTCCGTAGACGTCCGGATCCGCCAGGCCGAAGTCCGTCGCCGGCACCTCTCGGCAGGAGGCCGGCAGGGCATAGTTGGCGTAGGTGGTGCTCCCGTAGGCACGAACGAAGACGTGCTGTCCGGCCGTCACCGGACCGGCCAGCCGGACCAGGGCGCGGCCCTCGGTCAGCGAGACGAGGGTCGGCCCGCCGTCGGGATAGAGATCGTCGTCGGTCTGACTCGAGGCAAGGCCGACCTGGACCACGCCGGGTTCACTGCCGTCCAGGATCCCGGCGCCCGGGGTGAGCAGCGCCTCGACGAAACTGCCCTCATCGTGCCCGCAGCCATAGCGCAGCGAGACGGACACGTCGGGCGCGGCGGTGGCGGCGTTGGCCGGTCCGGCCAGGTGGGTAAGCAGCACGAGAGACGCCACCAGGGTGACCACCATTGATACGGTTGCCACCCAATTCGCACGTCGTTCAGTCAGTGTTCGCACTGGCCCCTGCCGCTTGCGAGAGCTAACGCCGACGTAACTCTAGTCCGTTACCTCGATGTAAGTAAATGCCCGTCTAGGCAGCCGCCTATCCTATGGGGCATGGCGCAATCATCGGGGTCGAAGAAGGCTGGCCGGCGAACGGGAAAGCTCAGCCGCGCGGAGAAGAAGGAGCAGCGCTCGCTGCGTCGCCAGCGGCGGCGCGAGACCTTCAGCCAGATGCGCCAGGCCTTCACCCTGACCCGGCAGAACGACGCGAAGCTGCTCCCCTACCTGGTGCTCGCCGCGGTCGGCGCGCTGGCTGTCGTCTACGTCGTGCTGCTGCTGCTCACCGGCAATGTCTGGCTGCCGATCATCCCGGCGCTGCTGTTCGCGGTGATCGCGGGCATGTTCGTCTTCTCCCGGCGCGCCCAGTCCTCGGCCTACCGCCAGGCGGAGGGCCAGCCGGGCGCCGCTGCCTACGTGCTCGGGCAGCTGCGCGGTGACTGGCGCAAGCGCGACGCGGTCGCCGGCACCGCCCAGCTCGACGCGGTGCACCGGCTGATCGGGCGGCCCGGTGTCGTCCTGGTCGGCGAGGGCGCACCGCACCGGGTCAAGCCGCTGCTGGCGCAGGAGAAGCGGCGGGTGGCCCGGCTCGCCGGCGACGCACCCATCTACGACGTGGTGGTGGGCAACGGTGCCGACGAGGTGCCGCTCGGCAAGCTGAACACCCACGTCATGAAGCTGCCCCGCAATCTCAGCAAGGAACAGGTCGCCGCCCTCGACCGCCGTCTGGCAGCCCTCAACGCCCAGCGGGCTCCGTTGCCCCAGGGGCCCATGCCGACCGGCGCCAAGATGCGCAACATGCAGCGCACCGTCCGCCGCCGCGGGTGACGTCCTGACCCGCCCGGCCGGCCCCGAGCACCGCGGCGCGCGCCTGGGCCGGCCGGCCAGCGGCCCCGGCTCGCTGGCACCGTTCGGCCGCCGGGCCCTGGCCTTCCTCATCGACCTGCTCGCCTCGGCCCTGGTCGCCGCGCTGTTCGTCCATCACCCCCACGCCACCGGCGGGGCCGCCCACCTGCCCGGCCAGTGGAGCCTCATCCCCTGGGCTGTCGACTACGTGGTGGGCCTGCCGCTGCTCGGCCGGACGCTCGGCATGTACCTCACCGGCCTCCGGGTCATCCGGGTGGACGCCCACGCGCCGATCGGGCCGCTCCGGGCACTCGGGCGGACGGTCCTGCTGTCGCTGCTGCTGCCGGCGCTGATGGTCGACGGCGACCTGCGGGGTCTGCACGACCGGCTCACCTCGACCGCGGTGATCGTCCACTGAGCGAGCCAGGAACCTGTCAGGGGGCGCCGGTAACGTTGTCGAAACAGATGAGACACCCGCAGGCAACCGCCGCGCCCTACCGTGTCGGGCATTGATGCGCGCGACGCGTTCCCACCCGCCGAGTTCCCACCCGACGTGGCCATCGACCCGGCGTGAACGGCCACAGAGAAGGATCATCGATGTTCAGTAACTCCGAAGAGATCCTGAGCTACATCGCCAGCGAAGGCGTCGAGTTCGTCGACGTCCGGTTCACCGACCTGCCCGGCATCCAGCAGCACTTCAACGTGCCCGCCACCGGCTTCACCGCCTCGGCGTTCACCGACGGCCTGCTCTTCGACGGCTCCTCGATCCGTGGCTTCGCCGCCATCCACAAGTCGGACCTGAAGCTGCTGCCCGACCCGGCGACGGCCTACCTCGACCCGTTCCGGACCGCGAAGACCCTGAACCTGAACTTCTCGATCGTCGAGCCGCGCACCGGCGAGCCCTACGAGCGGGACCCGCGCGGCGTGGCCGCCAAGGCGGAGGAGTACCTGGCGAGCACCGGCATCGCCGACACCGCCTATTTCGGTCCCGAGGCCGAGTTCTACGTCTTCGACGACGTCCGGTATCACTCCGCCATCAACGGCTCCTCCTACGAGGTCGACTCGATCGAGGGCTCCTGGAACACCGGGAGGGTCGAGGAGGGTGGCAACCTCGGCTACAAGACCCGGGTCAAGGGCGGCTACTTCCCGGTCACCCCGTACGACCACTACGCCGACCTGCGCGACGAGATGACCACCGCGCTGATCGCCGCCGGGCTCGAGGTCGAGCGGGCCCATCACGAGGTGGGGACCGCCGGCCAGGCCGAGATCAACTACAAGTTCAACACCCTGGCGCACGCGGCCGACGACATCCTCAAGTTCAAATACATCATCAAGAACGTCGCGCACGCCAACGGCAAGTCGGCCACCTTCATGCCCAAGCCGCTGTTCGGCGACAACGGGTCGGGCATGCACTGCCACCAGTCGCTCTGGAAGGACGGCGAGCCGCTCTTCTACGACGAGACCGGCTACGCGGGACTGTCCGACGTCGCCCGCTACTACATCGGCGGGCTGCTGCATCACGCCCCGTCGCTGCTGGCCTTCACCAATCCGACCGTGAACTCCTACCACCGGCTCGTGCCGGGCTTCGAGGCTCCGGTGAACCTGGTCTACTCCGCCGGCAACCGGTCCGCCTGCATCCGGGTGCCGATCACCGGCACCAGCGCCAAGGCCAAGCGCATCGAGTTCCGGGTGCCCGACCCGTCGGCGAACCCGTACCTGGCCTTCTCGGCGATGCTGATGGCAGGCCTGGACGGCATCCGCAACAAGATCGAGCCCGCCGAGCCGATCGACAAGGACCTCTACGAACTGCCGCCGGACGAGGCCGCCTCGATCCCGCAGGTGCCGGGCTCGCTGGACAAGGTGCTCGACCACCTGGAAGCCGACAACGAGTACTTGCAGGAGGGTGGGGTGTTCACCGCCGACCTGATCGAGGCATGGATCGACTACAAGCGCAGCAACGAGATCGACCCGGTCCGGCTGCGGCCGCACCCCTACGAGTTCGACCTCTACTACGACATCTGATCGCGAACCGCGCGCCGGCTGGTCGACGCCGGACGCTGACCTACCCCGGGCGGGCACGGAATCCAGGTTCCGTGCCCGCCCGGTCGTGTGCGGGCGGCTAGCACCTCGGCCGCCGCGGCGGGACGCGCGCCGGGGCTTCGAACTGTCGGACGGGTGACGTAGCGTCAGGGCAGTTCGAAGCGCACGAGAGGACCCCGGTGACCACAGCGACTGTCGGCCAACCCGGAACCGCGGAGCCGGCCCGAGCGGTGGTGGTCTCCGGCTGGCAGGACACCTTCGCCGCCTGGTGCGGCCGGATCATCGTGCTCGGCGGTTTCTGGTCGCTCGTCAGTCTGGTGCTGCGCCCGCTGCGCTGGCCGCGACGGGTCGACGACCTGTTCAGCCTGGTCAACCTGCCGGTCGGGCCGAGCCTGTTCTCGATCGCGCTGCTGTTCGTGATCGGCGGCGCGGTGCGGCGTCGAGTCCGGTTCGTCTGGTGGCTGCTGCTCGGTTTCCAGACCGTGGCCGCCTGCTACCTGGTGGGGGTGCTCAGCGCCGTCCTGGTGAACTACCAGGACGCCCGCGACCTCACCGCCACCGACGCCGTCGAACTGGTGGTCAACGCCGGGCTCACGGTGGCGATCGTCGTGCTGCTCTGGCTGAGCCGGCATGCCTTCTCCTCCCGGCTGGAGCCGGGTGCCCGCTGGCTCGCGCTGGCCGTGCTGGTCGGCGGCCTGCTCACCTCGATCACCGTCGCGGTGCTGCTGGATCTCAGCTTCCCCGACCGGCTGACCGGGCTGGAGCGCAAGCTCGGCTGGTCGATCCGGGTCTCGCTGGGTCTCGAGCCCTCGAACACCGATCTCGGCTGGCACGGCCAGCACGGGCATCGCTGGGTCGCCGCGCTGGCCGGGGCGATCTCGGCGATCGCGCTGGTCTCGGCGGCGGTGATCTTCCTGCGCTCCGCCCGGGCGAAGGGGTACCTGACGGCCCAGGACGAGCTCGACATCAGGCGGCTGCTGCTGCACAACGGCGACCGGGACTCGCTCGGCTACTTCGCCACCCGGCACGACAAGTCGGTGATCTTCGACGCCGGGCGCACCGCCGCCATCACCTACCGGGTGCTCGGCAACGTCAGCCTGGCCAGCGCCGACCCGATCGGCCCGGTGCACGCCTGGCCGGACGCGATCAACGCCTGGCTGGCCGAGTCACGGTCCTTCGGCTGGTTCCCGGCGGTGCTGTCGGCCAGCGAGGACGGCGCCCGCGCCTACATCGCCGCCGGGCTCAAGGCGCTGCCGCTGGGTGACGAGGCGATCATCGACACCGAGACCTTCACCCTCGAAGGCCCGACCATGCAACCGGTGCGCCGCGCGGTCCGCCGGGTGCACCGAGCGGGGTACACGATCAGCGTCCGCCGGCATGCCGAGCTGACCGCTGAGCAGCTGGCCGAGATGGACACCCGCGCCGAGGACTGGCGGGTCGACGACACCGAGCGCGGGTTCTCGATGGCGCTCGGCCGGCTCGGCGACCCGGTGGACGGCGACTGCGTCGCGGTGCTCGCCCACGACGCCCAGGGCCGGCTGCGCGGGGTGCTGTCGATGGTGCCGTGGGGGCGGCGGGGCCTGTCGCTCGACCTGATGCGCCGTTCCCCCGAGGCCGAGAACGGGCTGGTCGAGGCGATGGTCGCCGAGCTGGTGATCGCCGGCCGGGACGAGTTGGGAGTCCGCGCCGTATCGCTCAACTTCGCCATGTTCCGGGGCGTGTTCGGCGCCGCCGAGCGGGTCGGGGCCGGCCCGTTCGTCCGGCTGACCAGCCGGCTGCTCAGCTTCGCCTCCCGGTTCTGGCAGATCGAATCGCTCTACCGTTCCAATGCCCGGTACCTGCCCCGCTGGGTGCCGCGCTACCTCTGCTACGACTCGTCGCTGACCCTCACCCGGGTCGCGCTGGCCGCCGGGGTGGCGGAGGGTTTCCTGCCGTCGCTGGGTGGACCGCCCGAGCGGAGCACCGACGGCTCGGTGCTCTACGAGGGGCACGAGCTGCCCTTCGCCGAGGCCGTCGCCCGGCTCACCGCGGCGGCCCGGCGGCCGATCCGGCCCGGCCGGCGGCTCAGCCAGCAGCAGCGGATCCGGGTGGACAAGCTGCACCGACTGGCCGCGGCCGGCCGGCCGGCGTACCCGGTCTCCGTGCCGCGTGACCGGGAGATCGCCGAGCTGGTGGAGAAGTTCGCCGGCCTCGAACCGGACGCGCACACCGGCGAACGGGTCTCGATCACCGGCCGGGTACGGGCGCTGCGCGACTTCGGTGGCCTGACCTTCCTCGTGCTCGCCGACGGCGGCGCCCGGATCCAGGTGATGGTGGACTCGTCCTGCCTGCCGGCCGCCGAGCACCGGCTGCTGCGCGGCACCGTCGATCTCGGTGACCTGGTGGCGGTCACCGGCGAGGTGGTGACCAGCCGGGCCGGGGAACTCTCGATCCTCGCGGCGGATTGGCAGATGGCGGCCAAGTGCCTGCGGCCGTTGCCGGACGAGCACGCCGGCTTCGCCGACCAGGACGCCCGGGTGCGGCAGCGCCATCTGGACATGATCGTCAATCCCGAGGCGCTGGACGTGCTGACCAAGCGCAGCGTTGCGGTCCGGCAGCTGCGCCAGTCCTTCGACCAGCGGGACTTCCTCGAGGTCGAGACACCGATGCTGCAGGCGGTGCACGGGGGTGCGAACGCGAGGCCGTTCGTCACCCACATCAACGCCTACGACGCGACGCTGTACCTGCGGATCGCTCCGGAGCTGTACCTGAAGCGGCTGTGCGTCGGCGGGATGCGTCGGGTGTTCGAGCTGAACCGCAACTTCCGCAACGAGGGTGCCGACGCCTCGCACAATCCCGAGTTCACCTCGGTCGAGGCCTACCAGGCCTACGCCGACTACCTCGACATGCGGACCCTGACCAGGGAACTGGTGCTGGAGACCGCGACCGCGATGCACGGGGCGCCGATCGCTCGGCGGCCGGCCCCGGACGGCAGCGTGGAGACGGTGGACCTGTCCGGCGAGTGGCAGTCGCTGACCGTGCACGAGGCGGTGTCGCGGGCCTGCGGCAGCACGGTCACCCCCGACACGACGGTCGAGGAGCTGGAGCGGCTGTGCCATGCGCACGGGCTGGGCCGGCCGGCCGACGCCGGCCCCGGCCGGCTGGTGACCGACCTGTACGAGGCGCTGGTGGAGAAGCAGACCGTGCTGCCGACCTTCTACCTCGACTTCCCGATCGAGACGTCACCGCTGACCCGGCAGCACCGGCACGACCCGCGGCTGGCCGAGCGCTGGGACCTGGTCGCCTTCGGCTCCGAGATCGGCACCGCGTACTCGGAGCTGATCGACCCGATCGACCAGCGCAACCGGCTCACCGAGCAGTCGCTGCGCGCGGCCGACGGGGACGTCGAGGCGATGCAGGTGGACGAGGCGTTCCTCAGCGCGCTGGAGTACGCCATGCCGCCGACCGGCGGGCTGGGCATCGGCGTAGACCGGCTGGTGATGATGCTGCTCGGCGCCTCGATCAGGCAGACGCTGGCGTTCCCGTTCGTACGTCCCGGCGGCCGGTAGCCCACCTCGGCCCGTCACCGCGACCGCGGTGGCGTCACGGCCACGATCTCGGCGGCGACCAGCTCACCGTCCTCGACGCGCAGCAGCCCCATCGTCCCGACCGGTTGCCGTCGCCGGTCGGTCGGCGAGCCGGGGTTGAAGCTGTGCTGGCCCTCGTACTGCTGGTGCCACGGGATGTGGGAGTGGCCGAAGACCACCAACCGGGCCTCGGGGAAGCGCCGGTGCAGCCGGGCCGGCCGGCCGGCTGCCGGACCGCTGTCGTGCACCATCGCTACCGGCAGGCCGGCCAGCTCGAACTCCAGCACCGGCGGGGCGCCCCAGGCCTCGACGTCCGGCCCGTCGTTGTTGCCGCGCACCGCCCGCACCGGCGCGAACGCGGCCAGCTCGTCGAGCACCGCCGGGGTGCAGACGTCACCGGCATGCAGGATCAGATCCACCCCGGTGAGCCGGCGGGCGACCTCGGCCGGGCACCCCTTCCAGTGCCTTGGGGCGTGGGTGTCGGAGAGCACGGCTACCTGCACCGCACCAGTCTGACCCGGGCACCGACCCGAGCCAGTGCGACCCCGGGCGGTGAGCCGCCGATGGCCGACGGCCGCAGCCTCGGGCCCGCCCGCCGACGGCCGCAGCCTCGGGCCCGCCCGGCCGGCGGAGGCTGGCCGCCGGCCGGGCGGGGATTCTGGGCACGGGGACCGGACTCTGGCCGCCGGCCGGCCGGCGAGCCGGGCCGCCGGCCGGCCCCACGGATGGCTCAGCGGCTGAGAGACCGGCGGGGTACGACCGCGTGCGATCGAATGCGGATGCGACAATTTCCCAATGCCGGTTACCAGCACAGCCGAAACAACCGGCAGGGAGCGGGACCCCGAGCAGCCGCGACGGCGGTTCACGGGCCTGTTCCCGAGCCGACTGCTCCAGCACCGCAGGCCGCGGTGGTGGCAGGAACTGCTGCTGATCGCGCTCGGCTACTACCTCTACGGCCGGATCCGCAACCTGGTGCCGAACCAGGAAAGCATCGCCAAGCG
>Ga0335073_10002754_pt1 | contig 24162 bp, 20 predicted proteins | sample Lox_Sample_22_FD_207093 | JGI IMG/M metagenome (GOLD analysis project Ga0335073, IMG submission 207093) | Soil microbial communities from Loxahatchee National Wildlife Refuge, Florida, United States - Lox_Sample_2.2 | ecosystem: Environmental > Terrestrial > Soil > Wetlands | place: USA... | reverse complement strand
AACGAGCAGATGACGGCTTATCGCGCCTTCGGACACGGATACTACGAGTGCCGCGCCGCGATCGTCGACAACGTGCCGGGGTCTTATTCCGCGTGCTTCCTCATGGGCGCGCCGATGGGGATCGACTGCGTCGCCGGCGGTTTCAATGGGTTCAATGATGTCACCATCGCCGATCCGCCGGGCTATGCCGAGCTCGATTACGAGCAGATCTGGGGGTCGAGCACCGTCCAGACCAACGGCGACAATTACGTGGCGATGCACGGCAGCGGCACGAGCTGCCTCAACAGCACGACGACCCACAATGACGCCTGGCAACCGCCGAACGGCACCGACCTGTCGCAGATCCACGCCTACGGCATGCTGTGGTGCGGCGCCAATTCGCGCGGCTCGGTCTGCAACGGCACGCCGCAAGTGTGCTTCTATTTCGACGGGACCCAGGAATATTGCGCCGACACGACCTCCGACAACGAGGCGCAGTCGATGCTGCTCTATGCCTACGAGCTCGAGCAGTGCGGCACCGATCTCAACAATTCCTCGTGCCTCGGCGGCGTGACCGATATCCATTTCCGCATCTATTCGATGCGGTACTGGTCCTGCGGGTCGTGGCAATCGAACGCGCTTGCGTGCTGAGGGGCGGGTCCCACGTGAAGACGCCCTGGTACGAGACGTCAGCCGGCGCCACGGCGGCGCTGCTCGCGACGCGGCAATTCGTCGATGTCGATCTTTATTGGTTGAAGCTTGCGGGGGCACCGCTCGGCGTGTCGGACCTGTTCTATAGCGCCGGCGCGATCGGCGTCGCGGTGCCGGGATTTTCCTGGCCCGCGACCGGCCCGACCTTCGATCAGGACAAGGCAAAGGCCGTGGGTCATTGGAAGACGGGGCTCGATGTCGACCAATGGCAAGTGGTGATCGCGCCGCGCCTGGTCGATCCGATGACGGGATCGCCGTTCCCCGACGCGATCGGGTCGCAGCCATGGCTTGCCGCAGCGCAAGCGGGCGCGCTTGACGGCGCGGAGGTGCAAGTGGACCGCGCCTTCGCGCCGGCATGGCCGGCGGCGGGCACGGGCTTTCTCGCGCCAACCGGCATCGTCACGATCTTTTATGGCAGGGTCGCCGAGATCGACGTGGGCCGCAGCCAGGCGGTGATGACGCTCAACAGCACGCTCAAGGTGCTGACCAATCCGCTGCCGCGCAATCTGTTCCAGGCCTCGTGCGTGCACACGCTGTTCGACCAGGGCTGCGGCTTGCAGGCTTCGAGCTTCGCCGTCGCGGGGACGGTCGCGTCGTCGTCGGGCGCGACACTCGGCTCGTCGGTGGCGGCGCCGGCGGGGTCGGGTACCTATGCGTTGGGGCGCATCGTGATGACCTCCGGCGCGAGCGAGGGCTTTGCGCGGTTGGTGCGGAACTGGGTTCCCGGCACCTTCACGCTCGCCGCGCCGTTTCCGTTCGGCGTCGCGCCCGGCGACGGCTTCCTCGCCTATCCAGGTTGCGACAAGCAGTTCGCCACGTGCGGCCGGTTCCAGAACGCGGCGAATTTCGGCGGCTGTCTCAGCATCCCGGTACCGGAGACCGCGGTTTGAACGACCTTATCGTGGGTGCCGAGCGGAGTGCCGTCGTGCGCGAGGCGGCAAGCTGGTTCGGCACGGCGTTTCATCACCGCGGGCGGATCAAGGTGGCGCGCGATCCGTCGGGCGTCGTGATCGATCGGGGCGGCGTCGATTGCGCGCAATCGGTCTATCTGATCTATCGCGCGGCGCTGCCGCGGCGTGTGCCCGAGATCGCCGCGGCCGATCGGCCCTATGCCTTTCAGTGGAACCTCAACAAGGCGACTGCCGGCGAGGAAGGATACCTCACCGCCGTGCTCGATCACGCGCGCGAGATCGCCTTGGCGCAGGTAGGCGCCGGCGACCTCGCGCTGTTCCGGGTCGGCCTCGCCTGGGCGCACGGCGCGATCGTGATGCCGCCGGGATGGCCGGCGATCGCGCACGCCAACATCGATGCGGGTCTCTTCATGCTGGACCGTGCGGACGAGGGTCGGCTCGGGCGATGCAAGGTCCGCTGTTTCACGCTGTGGCCATAGAGCGCAGGAGCCATGACAAACTTCCTCGGCAGCTCCGGCGCGCGGGCGCGCCAGGCGCGGATCATCACACCTGCGGCCGCGCTGCGCATCCAGAACTCCGTCAACGGCATTCCGCGACCCTTCGGATATGGGCAGGCGCGGATTGCCGGCAATCTCGGCTGGTATGGCAATTTCGTCGCCGATTTCGTGAAGAGCGCTACGGCGGGCGGCAAAGGCGGCGCGGGGGGCGGCGGCGGCGGGAAGAGCGGCGCGTCGTCGGGCACGTATGTCTATTACACGGGGTTCCTGCTGCTGCTCTGCGAAGGGCCGATCGATTCGATCGTGCAGGGCTGGGAGTCGAAATCCGCCTTTCCCATTGCGAGCGACAGCACGCTCGCGCCGGCCTTCGCGGTGTTCGACGGCGACTATCAGCAGCTGCCCTGGTCCTATCTTCAGGCGAACTATCCGCAAGCGGCGCAGAATTTCCGCGGCCTTGCCTATGTCGCCGACAGCCAGCTCTTCCTCGGCACCAATTCCGAGCTGCCCAACTTCACGTTCGATGTCCGCTTCAACATCGCCGACGCGCTGGTCGAGACCGGGACCGTGCCGACGAGCGGCGGGACCGCCATCACCGCGCAGTACTTCAATTGGGACTATGGCGTGCTCGGCCACTTCACGGTGCCCTATTCGAGCTCCTATCAGGTGGTGCCATCGCTCAACCCCACGGTGATGAGCGGGCTTGCGGAAGCGATCGACAATTCGACCCTGGGCGACGATTGGTTCCTGTCGGATTCGTCGGGCGCGATCTGGGATCAGGGCGCCACCAACGGGTCGCCGGGGCAGCCGCTGACGCGCGTCGCGAGCTCGCTCACGCCGTCGACCGGGCAATATTCCGTGACCGCGGACGACACGCCGGTCTTCACCTTTGCCGCGGCCGACGCGGGTCAGCCGGTGGTGGTCGTCGCGGCCGCGCTGAGCCCCGGCGTCTGCTATGCGGAAACGGTCACGGGCACGCTGTCGGCGGGCTCGACGATGGTGTCGAACGTGCTGCCCTCGGCCGCCGGGCTTGCGCCATCCCAACGTGTCCTTTCGGGCGCCGGCATCGTGCCGGGCACATTCGTGACATCGGTTCAGTCGGGCACGGCGACGGGCACGCTTAGCGCGGGCTCGCCCATTGTCGCCAACGTGGCCGGCAATTTCTCGACCTCGCCAGGGTCGCCGGTGACCGACGCAGCCGGCGCGATCGCGCCTGGCACCACGGTCAGCGCGCTCGTCCAGGCATCCGTCACAGTGGGGACGAGCGCGGCGCTGACGGCGTCCGAGGTGACGTTCAACAGCGCCTTCACGACGAAGGCGATCCTCGACGGCACGGCCCAGCTTAGCTCTGTTGCGGCGTTCGGCGGCATCGCGGTCGGCGCCGAAGCCTATTGCGAGAGCTACTGGTCCGGCGGCATCGAGGTTGTCGCGGTGAACGCCGGCGCGGGCACGGTGCAGCTTGCCACCAACCCGGCGGTTTTGAGCGGGACCGCGGTTCCGGTGACGTTCGTGACGCAATTCACGGGTGCGGTGACATCGGGCTCGGCCGTCATTTCGGCGCCATCGCAGCTCGCGACCCTCACGACGGCGTGCCTCCTGACCGACAGTATCGGCGCATTCCCCTCTGGAACCGCGGTCACCGCAATCACGCTCGGGTCGATCACGCTCTCGGCAAACGCGACGGCGAATGCCGCCAATGACGCGCTGACATTCGCGGCGTCCTTCACGCTGTCGTAGCCGGCGACGTCTTCGGGCACCGGCGCGATCGTCCTGCGCGGCTCGCCGCTGAGCCAGGTGCTCGCCAGCCCGGCCAAGGGCCAGTTCGCCTTGTCGATCCAGGCCGGATCGTTCGGACAATATTCGTTTGCCGCCGCCGATGCGGGTGCCGCGGTGGCGATCGTCGATCTTCCCGACGCCAATCCCGCCGACGTGCTTCAGGATTTTCTCACCAACCCTTATTACGGCGCGACGCAATTCCCGGCCGGCCATGTCGGCGACCTTTCGACATACCGCGCCTATTGTCTTGCGGCGGGTCTCCTTGTCTCGCCGACGATCACCAATCAGGCCGCGGCGACCTCGTTCGTCGCCGACCTGATGAAGGCGACCAACAGCGAGATCGTGTGGTCGAACGGCGTGCTGACCGTGGTGCCTTATGGCGACGCCGTGCTCTCGGCGAACGGGGCAAGCTATGCGCCGCCTTCGGCGCCGCTTTATGTGATCGACGACGATGATCTCCTTGCGAACCAGGGGACGAACCCGCATTCGGTCTCGGCGGCACAATCGCCCGATCCGGTGACGGTCACGCGGCTCGACCCGGCGAACCGCGAGAACGACATCACCGTCGAATATCTCGATCGCGCCAATCTCTACAACCCGACCATCGTCGAAGCAAAGGACGACGCGGCGATCGCGCTCTTCGGGCTCAGGAACAATGGCTCGAAGCAGCTTCATCTCTTCTGCACGCAGTCGGCCGCGCTGATGTCGGCGCAGCTCATGCTGGGCCGGCAGCAGATCATGCGGAGCTTTTGTTTCACGCTGGGGCGCGAGTTCATTCTGCTCGATCCCATGGACATCATCGCGGTGACCGACGCGAATGCCGGCCTCGTCGATCAGTGGGTGCGGATCAAGGAGATTACCGAGAACGACGACCGCTCGCTCTCGATCGTCGCGGAGGAGTATCTGCAAGGGACGGGCGCCGCACCGCAATATGGCCACCAGGCGCCACAGCCCTATGTCCCCAACTACAACATCGCGGCGCCGGCGGCGCTGCCGCCGATCTTCTTCGACGCTCCGGTGCAGATCGGCAATGTGCTGGGGATGGAGACGATCCTCTGCACCAACGGCTCGGGTCCGAACTGGGGCGGGTGCGACGTCTATGTGAGTTCTGACAACGTGACCTTCGGCTATGCCGGCACGCTTTACGGCGGCACCGTCATGGGCACTCTGACGGCGAGCTTCCCGAGCGGATCGGATCCCGACACGGCGGACACTCTGTCTGTCGACCTCACCGAAAGCGAAGGCGTGCTGATGCCGGGGACGCAAGCCGACGCCGATCAGGGCAACACGCTTTGTGTCGTGGATGGTGAGCTCGTGACTTATGAGCAGGCGACGCTGACCGCGCAGTGGAAATACAATCTCGGCAAGAACGGCGCGACTCCGGGCTATTTGCGGCGCGGCTTTTACGGCACGACGGTGGCGTCGCATTCATCGGGCGCGCCGTTCGCGCGGCTGAAGCCCGGAAGCTATTTCACCCTGGGCTATGGGTCGGCCAATATCGGCGAGACGGTTTATGTGAAGCTCTTGAGCTTCAACCAATGGGGCGGCGGCAAAGGGACACTGTCCGCGGCGACAAGCTATAGCCACACCTTGTCGGCGCCGCCCGCGGTCTCGACCGGGCTCCTTCCCGGCATCATCCAGACGCCGGACCTCACGCTCAACTCGGCGAGCGCGCAGCTCACCGTGTCGGCCGCGGGGCCGATCACGCTGCCGACCACGCCCACGAGCGCGACGCTCGTCTCCGGCAATCTCACCACGATCGGCCAGGTTGTGCAGATCGCCTACAACGCCCAGTTCACCAATGCGTCGAGCTCGTCCGTCACGGTGACGTTCCACGTGGCCTATCAGGGGCTCGTGATCCTCGACAATGCGGCGATCACCATTCAGCCGGGTGCGACGGCGACCATCGCCAAGCAGACGACCTATACCCCGCCATCGCAATCGGGCCAGTTCAGCATGAGCGCCTACATGGACGCGACGGTGAGCCCGGCGGTGACGGCGAGCTATATCGACATGAGCGTGACCGAGTTGCGCCGATGATTTTCCTTGCCGTCTATGACACCGCAGGCTGATGGATTTGCGTGACCGATGACCGATCCCAATGGCTCGCTCGAGCTTCGCATCGGCCGGCTCGAGGGCCGCGTCCACGCGATCGGCGAGCAGGTCGAAGCGATGGATCAGAAGCTCGACCGCCTGGTGGCCTGGACCAGCGAGCGCACCGGTGCGGAGCAGGAGAGCGCGCGGCATCAGCATCACCGCGAGGCGACCGGCAGCGCACGGATGACGCTGGTGGTGGGGGTTGTCTCGGGGGTCGTGTCGATGGCTGCGAATTTCCTCATGGCGAAGACCCACTGGCCGCACCCGTGACCCTGCGATTGACGCCCGACATGCTGGTCGGTGCCTATGAGTTCCTGCGCGCCTGCGAACCGTTCCGGCGCTGGCGCCTGCCCGAGGCGGACGAGATCGAGTTCCATGTCATCAGCGCGCGCGACCGCCGCGGCCATTATTGCCGGGGCGATGACGTCGACCACCGCATCGCCATATCGGCCGCCAATGTCGGACATACCGAGACGCTGATCCGCACCCTGGCGCACGAGATGATCCATCTTTTGCAGCGCGAGCAGCGGCATGAGACGCCCAACACCGAGCACAATTCCGAGTTCAAGCGGCTCGCGAGGCTCGTTTGCCTTTATCACGGATTCGACCCGAGGGCCTTCTGACGTGGATGATCTTGGCGCTTTGGCGGCATCGCTGGTGATCGCCGCCGAGGGACTGCGCTTGCGCGTCTATGACGACGCCACCGGCCGGCCGATCGGACCCGACGCGACGCTCCGGGGCCATCCCACCATCGGCTATGGCCGCGCGCTCGATCGGCAAGGGATCACCGTTGCCGAGGCGAGGACGCTCCTTGACAACGATCTGGCCATGCTGACCCGGCAGGTGCCGTCGATCGTCGGCGCCGAGGCGTGGCCGGAATTGGGCGCCGCGCGTCAGGCGGCGCTCGTCGATATGGCTTACCAGGTCGGGCCCGAAGGCCTTGCTCGTTTCGCCGAGATGCTCGCGGCGCTGCGTGCGAGCGACTGGACCGCCGCGCATGCGGCCGCGCTCAAGAGCGCGTGGGCCCGTCAGGCGCCGGCGCGTGCCCGGCGCAATGCGCTGATCCTGATGACCGGGGCGTTGCCGCCGGACCTTCGCAAACCCGACTGACATCAAGGGAGGCAATGATGAAAGCCTATGTGCTCGCCCGCTGGGGCGAGCCGACGACCACCCATGGCTTGGCCGTGCTGGCCATAACGGTGCTGCAGGCGGCTCTCAAAGGGCAGCCGCCGCTGACCCTCGCGTCGCTGGCCGCTTACGGACTTCTCAACATCGTCATTCCAGAGGTGAAATGATGCGCGCTCTCGTCGCTTCGGCTCTCTTGCTCGGCGCCTGCACGGCGCAGCAGATCAGTTCGGCCCAAACCGACGCGAATAATGCGGTCGCTGCGGCGCAACCCACGATCGAAACGGCCTGCTGGCTTGCCCAGGCGGCCGACGCGGGGTTCCAGGTTTATGCTTCGGGCGCAAACGCCAATGCCGCCATCATCGCCAACGAGAAGACGGCGATGGCGGCGGCCAATTCGATTTGCGCCAATCCGCCGGCGAACGTCGCCGGCGCCATCGCGGATGTGCTCGCGGCTTATAAGAGTGTGGTGGCGGCGACGCCGGCGGCCGGCTCGTAAGCCGCGCCTAAGCCTCGGCCAGCGCGGGGCGGGACGAGGGCTCGGAGGTGCGACCGATCCTCAACACCAACACCGCCGCGGCGAAGCATATGATCCCCGACACGACGAAAGCGCTGGTGTACGACCCAAGCTCGGTGCGCACCACGCCGCCGGCATAGGCAAAGAGCGCCGCGCCCAGCTGGTGCATCACCATGATCCAGCCATAGACCATGCCGGCTTTCCGAGCGCCGAAGATGCCGGTCGTCAATTTTATCGTCGGCGGGACCGTTGTGATCCAGTCGACCCCGTAGAAGATGCCGAAAATCCCGAGGCCCCATTCCGGCAGGTTGAACGCATAGGGCAGGAACAGCAGCGATAGGCCGCGCAGCCCGTAATACCAGGCCAGCAGGTGCCGACAATCAAAGCGATCGGTAAGCCACCCCGACGCGAACGTGCCCGCGACATTGCACACCCCCATCGCGGCCAACAATCCGGCGGCCGTGGTCTCGACGATGCCGTGATCGAGGCAGGCCGGTATGAAATGCGTGCTGATGAGCCCGAATGTGCTGGCGCCGCAGACGAAGAAGCTCCCGGAGAGGAGCCAGAAATCACGCGAGCCGACAGCCTCGCCCAAAGCGTCGAAGGCGGCGATGAAAGGATTGACCATCGACGCCCGCGGCTCGTCCGGTGCGTCGTCCGGCACGCCCAGCGGCTTGAGCCCGATATCGGCCGGCCGGTCCACCATCAGGAAACAGAGGGCCGGAATCACCAGCGCAACGAGACCGCTTGCGACCGCGACGGCCGTGCGCCATCCGACGAAAGTGACGAGATTGGCGAGTATCGGCAGGAACAGAAGCTGTCCCATCGCGACGCTGCCGGTCATCGCGCCTATCGCGAGGCCGCGCCGGGCGACGAACCACCGGTTGGCGATCACCGACGCCAGCACCAGCGCCGCGCAACCGGTGCCAAGACCCGTGCCAATGCCCCAGACCAGCGTGAGCTGCCACGCCGACGTGACGAACGCGGTTGCTCCGAACGACAGGACGGTCACCACGACGGCTCCCAGCATGACGAGCCGCAAGCCATAACGCTCGACGAGGCCCGCGGAGAATGGCCCGATGACGCCATAGACCAGGAGCTGCACGCCAATCGCGAACGAGATCGTCGCCCGGCTCCAGCCGAATTCATGCTCGAGCGGAACGATAAACACGGATGGCGCCGACCGGATTCCGGCGACCGCAAGGAATGTCACGAATGCGACCGCGACGATCGTCCAGGCATAGTGAACACGGCCCGCACCCATAGCGGCCGCTACCCTTCGCGCGATAGGGTCTCGTCCTCGCTCTGACATCTGCGCCCGAATGTCGCAGGCCGCGACTGAAACGCCAAGGCCCAGGGCGGCATGGCTCGTATGCGGCCGTCGGTCATGCGCGTACTTTGGGGTTGGCGCGCCGCGTCGGAACGGCGTCGAGCGGGTTTTCCGGCCAGGGATGGCGCGGATAGCGGCCGCGCATCTCGCGCCGAACCTCGGGATAGGATTGGCGCCAGAACGAGTCGAGGTCTCGCGTCAGCTGAAGCGGCCGTCCCGCCGGCGACAAGAGATGCAGCAACAGCGGCACCTCGCCGTCCGCAATGGCCGGGCTTGACCGCGCGCCGAACATCTCTTGTAGCCGGACCGCAAGGACGGGGACATCGCCCGCGTTGTAATCGATCGCGATCGATGAGCCGCTCGGCACGCGCATATGGGTAGGGGCGCGGCGGTCGAGCGCGCGACGTTGATCATGTTGCAGCAAGCCGGCAATCGCGCCGACAAGATCGATGTTTTCGAATTGAGTCCGGCGCGTGATCCCGCCGAGAAAGGGCGCGAGCCACGCCTCCAGCCCGTCCATCAGCGCGGCATCAGAAAGGTCTGGCCAGCCTAGCTCGATCCGCCTCAGGAAGTCGATCCGCCGACGCAGGGAGAGCGCGGCGCCGGCCCACGGCAGCACGTCGAGGCCAAGCGAGCGGATGCCAGTGATCACCGCCGCTGCCACGCGTTCGGGCGGAGGATCAATCAAGGGCTCGATCTTGAGATCGAGCGCGCCCATCGAGAGCCGGCGTTGCGACAGCACCGCCTCGGTCCGGCCGTCCCAGGCAATGCTGTCGACGGATTCGAGGGCATCGGCGAAATCGGCCTCGATCGCCGCGCGCGACAAAGGGGCCGCAAGAAAAATCCGGGATGTCCGCCGTTCGCCGTCGAGATGCGCGACCGCGAGAAAATCCTCTGCCGACAGAGGGTCGCTGGTCGGCAGCATCGCGCCTCGTCCTTGCGCGAGGCGGAACTGCCCCGCGGCGCCGGTCCGACGCTGCGCGATCCGGTCCGGATAGGCCTGCGCCACGAGGCGTCCGACCGCCTCATCGCCCCATTCCCCTTCCGACGCGACACCTGCGCGGCGCCGATATTGGCGTGCGGCGTCCCGCGTCCGTTCCAGCGCGCCGTGATCGGCCGCAAATCCCGCGGGCAATCCGCCCGCCGCCGCGCGGTCGCGCAACAGCTCGACCCGAAGCCGGATATCGGCATCGCTCACGCCCGGTCCGGCCTTCACCGGATCACGCTCCACGAGCAAGGCGGCAAGCGCGCAGGCGAGCGCGCCCATTCCCCATTCCTTTCCCCGCAGGATCATGTGCGCCAAGCGCGGCGGCAGCCCGAATGCCGCCATCGCGCGTCCATGCGCCGTGATCGTTCCGTCGGCGCCCAGCGCACCGAGGCGGCGCAGCAACGCGCGTGCCTCCGCATAGGCCGCTTCGGGCGGCGGATCGAGCCATTGAAGCGCGCCCGGATCGCCGCTTCCCCACAAAGCGAGACTGAGCGCGAGCGGCGCCAGATCGGTATCGCGTATTTCCGGCGTGTTGTAGGGCGCTAGCTGCGCCTGTTCGGCTTCGCGCCAAAGGCGATAGCAAAGTCCGGGACCGAGCCTGCCGGCGCGGCCGCGGCGCTGCTCGGATGCGGCTTGCGACACGCGCACCGTCTCGAGCCGGGTCATCCCGCTCGCGGGCTCATAGCGCGGCACGCGCATCAATCCGCAATCGATGACGGCGCCGACGCCTTCGATGGTGAGGCTCGTTTCCGCGATCGACGTCGCGAGCACGATCTTGCGCCGGCCCGGCGGAGGCGGCCGGATCGCCGCGTCCTGTGCTTGTTGCGGCAGATCGCCATAGAGCGGCGCGAGGTCGATGCCCTCGCCGAGCGCTGCGTGCCGCAGCGATCGCTCGACCCTCCGGATTTCGCCGCCGCCCGGAAGGAACACGAGGATGCTGTCCCGTGTTTCGCCGAGCGCCTCTTTGACGGCGGCGACGACCGCCCGCTCGAGGTCGGCGCCGGTGGGTCGGCTCAGATAGCGCAGCGCGACCTCGAATGCGCGTCCTTCACAGGCAAGAATGGGCGCATCACCCATCATCCGCGCGACCGGTGCCCCGTCGAGCGTCGCCGACATCACCAGCAGCCGCAAATCCTCGCGCAGATGCCGGCGCACATCGAGTGCAAGCGCGAGGCCAAGATCGGCGTCGAGGCTGCGCTCGTGGAACTCGTCGAAGATGACGAGGCCCGTGCCTTCGAGTGCCGCGTCCTGTTCCAATGCGCGCAGCAAGATCCCTTCGGTCAGCACCTCGATCCGCGTCTTCGGTCCGACGCGCGTGTCGAGCCGCGTGCGATATCCCACCGTCTCGCCGACGCTTTCCTCCAGCATGTCCGCCATCCGGCGCGCCGCGGCGCGGGCGGCAAGGCGGCGCGGCTCCAGCATCAGGATGCGGCTGCCGCCGAGCCATTCCGCGTCGAGCAGCGCCAGCGGCACGAGCGTGGTCTTGCCGGCGCCGGGCGGCGCCTCGAGGACGGCCGCGCCGCGACGCGACAGCGCCGCGCTCAGATCAGGCAGAAGCTCGGCGACCGGCAGGGACGCGCGCCACCGGTCGAGCCCCGATCCCATGCGAGCGGCTATTGCGCGGGAACCGCGCGCTGGCCGACGCGCGAGACGAAGCGATAGGGGCCAAGCCCGATGATCAACAAGCAGGCCACCGCCAGCGCCGCATCGAACAGGTAGAGCATCGGCACGTAACTGTGCCAACGGTCGAAGGCGACGCTCATGAGGAAGATGCCGAAGCTGTTGCCGATGCTGAAGAACGCGAACATCGAGCCATAGATCGCGCCGAACGCCTTCAGCCCGTAATAGCGGCTGACGAAAAAGGCCATGAGATCGACCTCGGCGCCGATGCAAAGGCCGCACAGCACGGTGGCCGCGAACGGCATCGCACCGGCGCCGCCGCCGGCCAACAGCGCGATCCCGACGAGCGAGCAGACGAAGAAGCTGCTGGCAACATAAGGCCCATGAATGCGGTCGAGCAGAAACCCCGAGAGGATGCGCCCGCCGAACAGCGCTGCTCCCGACGCCGAAAGCGCGTCGAGCGCCACCTTCATCGGTACGCCGCGATCGGTGAGCAGCGGCACGATCGTGCCGAGCGTGCCGTTGATCGCGACCACCACCAGGAAAAAGGCGATGGTCATTGACCAGAACCGCCACGGGACGCCGATGCCGCGGCCGAGCACCGCTTCCGACCAGGTGACGCCGTCGAGCATCACCGGACCCTCTGCTCCTGCGGCGCGCTGACCCGCGCGGCTCGACGGCGGATCGCGCATGAACAGCCAGACCGGAAAGAATGCGAGCACCATGATCGCGATGCCGATGCCGACATAGGCCTGGCGCCAGCCGTAATGGGCGATCATGTAGCCGGCATATTGCGGGATCAGGATGACGCCCAGGCCGACGCCGGCGATCGCGATGCCAAGCGCCAGACCGCGATCCTTGTCGAACCAGCCGGCCAGCGTCTTCGAATAAGGGACCGGCGACTGCCCCGCGCCGGTGAGGTTGTGGGCCGTGTACATCATGATGATGATCGGCAGCGAGCTGGGCATCAGCGACAAGGCCGCGGTCATCGCCGCATAGGCCGCGATGAACGGCAGGTGCACGCGCTTGATGCCGAAGCGGTCGATCGCCTTGCCGAAGAGAGGCGTCGTGAACAGCGACAAGGTGATGCCGATGGGAAGCCCATAGCTGAGCTGTCCGCGGGTGATGCCGAGATCGGCGGTCACGGGCTTGATGAAGACGCCGAACAAGAAGACGCCGATCACGCCGGTATTGACCATCAGGCCCAGCACCGACGCCAACACCATCCACCACGGATTCTTGAAGTACGGTTCCTTTGCCACCGCGCTTCCTCCTTCGGCTTCTTTGGTCACGATCCTAGCCCAAGCCCGGCTTCCTTGTCCCCGGCGATCGGCCTATGCTGGGGCATCACGTGTTGCGGGAGGGTGCCATGCGGCGGACGGGCTCACGATGGCTTGCGGCGTGCGTGGGCGCCTTCGTGCTCTCGGTGGGCGCCGCGCACGCGGAATCGGTCGATGTGGCGCTCATTCTTGCGACCGACGTCTCGCGCAGCATCGATGATGGCGAGTTCAAGCTGCAGCGCGAAGGCTATGCCGAAGGCATCACGAGCCCGCGCGTCCTCACCGCGATCCAAGCGGGCAACCATCACGCCATCGCTGTCAGCTTCGTTGAATGGGCCGGGCCGGACGAGCAGATGGTCGTGGTGAAATGGACCGTGATCAAAGACGGCGAGACGGCGCAGGAATTCGCCAAGATGCTGCGGACCACGCCGCGATCCTTTTCCGGGCGCACCTCGATCAGCGCCGGGATCGACTTCTCGATGAACGAGTTCAAGGAAAGCGGCGTGCAGGCGGACCGGCGCATCATCGACATCTCCGGCGACGGCACCAACAATGCGGGCCGCCCGGTGACCGACGCGCGCGATCAGGCCGTGGCGCAAGGCGTGACCATCAACGGCCTCGCCATCATCAATCAACGGCCCGAAGGATATTTCTTCGCCCACACGCAACCGCCCGAGGGCCTGCCGGCCTACTACAAGAACAATGTCGTCGGCGGTCAGAGCTCGTTCCTGCAAGTGGTCAAGGATTTCTCGAGCTTTGGCGATGCCATCACCAACAAGCTGCTCACCGAGATCGCGTCGAACCCGCCGTCCCGTACCACGGTTCTGCGCTGATCCCGGCGCTAGGCCGGCATGCGCGCGCCCTCGGTGGCCGCGCCTTCGAGCTTCGCGCCGCCGAGATTGGCCTCTTCGAGGTTCGCGCCGCGCAGATTGGCCTCGCTCAAATCAGCCCAGCTCAGATTTGCCATCCGCAGATCGGCGCCCGCAAGGTTCGCGCGCTTCAGGTTCGCGCCGCTGAGGTTGGCGGGCCAGAACCGGCCCGATGGCGAGCCATCCCGATTGCGGATCTCGACCGGACCGACCTGGGCTCCGGCCATCTCGGCCATGGTGAGGTCCGCCTTGGCAAGATTGGCGCCGGTCAGCACGGCATCGGTGAGATCGCACTGGATGAGATCGGCGGAGGTAAGGTTCGCCATCGACAGGCAGGCCTTGCGCAACACCGCGCTGCCGAACTTGCATTCGAGAAGACTGGCGCCGCTGAGATCGACGCCGCTGAAATCGATGCGCACGAAGCTGCGCCGAAACAGGTCGGCACGCGAACCGTCGCGGCCGTGGCTGTCCGCCCAGGCGACGTGATCGCGGATGATCTTCTGGACGTCCTCGGCAAGCGTCGAGATCGACAGGCTGATCTTCGCGCCGCTGAGGGTCGTGCGGGAAAAATCGACGCCTTCGATCTTGGCGCCCGTGAAATCGCTGCCTTCGAGATTGGCGCCGGCGACGTTGGCGCCGGTGAGATCGGCGCCGGTCAAATCGGCCTGAAGCAGATTGGCGTTTGCGAGATCGGCGCCGCCGAGTTGGGTACGCGCCAGTTTCGCGCCGTCGAGCGAGCAGCGCATGAGCTTCACGTCGGTGAGGTTGGCGTCCGTCAAATCGGCGGCGGTGAGGATCGCCTCGGTGAGCTTCGCGCCGGTCAGATCGGCGCGCTTCATCCCGGATGCCTGCAAATCGACCTTGCCCGAGACCGATCCGACGAAGGAAACGGCGCCGTCCTGCGCCGGCCCGAGCAGCGTGCCGGTGCGCAGGTCGACGTGATCGAGCCGCGCGCCGGTGAGGTTGGCCCCGCGCAGATTGACGCCGCGCATATCCGCTCGGCGCAAATTGGCCTTGGTCAGATCGCAATTGCTGAGATTGGCCGAGAAGAGATCACATTCGCTGAGATCGGCGCCGGCGAGCCGGCTGTTCGACAGATCGCACCCGGTGAGCTTCGCGCCTTTCAGATTGATGCGCGGAAAATTGGCGCCGGACAGGACCTGAAGCGTCAAATCGGCGCGGATGCCGCCTGCGGCCTTGCGCAGCCAACGCTCGTGCCGGTCGAGGAGCTGCAGAATCTCCTCGGGTGTCTTGGCGACCGTCCTCTCTGCGGAGGACGACGTCTGTCGGCTCGGCATGCGCAGCGCTTACCCCTATTTCTCCTAAAATTAGAAGGGCAGGGTAAAAAGAGGCTTAATGGCGCTAAGGCAGGCGGCCCAGCACGGCGTCCTTGGCTTGGGGGCCAAGCCGGGTCGGCTCGATCCGGGCTTTCAACGGCGCGAGCGCAGCCCGATCGCCTTCGAACCCGTCGAGCAGTTCGGCGAGACACGTGGCGACCGCGCGCTGCTGGCGTTCGCCCAGCGGCTTTTCGGCGAGCGCGGCAAGTTGGTCCATCCGCGCAAGCGGCTCGGGCGAGACGAACCGCACCGACTCGACCCCGCCTATGATGTCGAAGCTGCGTGACCGCCGGGCGATCGCTTCCACCATCGCGACGCCGCCGACATAAAGCCCGCGCTCGTCCACGAGCTTGTCGAGAAGCGCCTCGAAGAGCTTGCGCTGACCCGCTTTGTCGTCGCGGCTCAGCGGCTTGTCGCTGGCGAGCTCGCGTTCGACCCGTTCCAGGAGGGTTTGGCGCGTTTCCGGCAGGCGCCCTGCGGCAAAGAGCGGGGCGAACGGGGCGACCTTCGGCGCCAATCTTTCGGTCGCATGACCCAACGCCAAGTCCGCCATGGTGCCAAGCGCCGCCGCCAAGTGCGATTGCGCTCCCAGCGCCTCTTGCAAAAGCGAAGCGGCGCCGCAAAGACCCGCGGCCAATTCGTCGATGAGGACGATCGACGCGTCCGAAGCATCCGCAATCCACGCCGCGACCTGATCGAGCTTTTCGCTGGCGCCGCCCACGGCCTCGAGCGCCACGCTCACCGCGAAGCGCAGATAAAAGGCCTGATCCTCGGGCCGGCAGGCAAGACCGGCGATCCCGTCGTTGAGCTCCGCAAGGCCGCCGGCCCCAAGCCGTGGCGCGGCCCGCGATTCGAGCGCATCGCGCGCGCGCGTGGTCGCCTCGTCGACAAGCCGGCTCAGCGCGTCGAGGCGCTGGCGTGCGTCGCCGCCGCGCGCCCGGGTCTGCAGCCCCGCCATGCGCTGCATCGCCTGGGGCATCAAATCATCCTGGCGATCGAGCAGGCGGATATAGCGGTGGTAATGCAAAAGCTCCGTCGGCGTGATGGCATGGCGATCGAGGAAATTGCGCAGCACGCGCGCGATCGCGCGTCGGCTCGGCGATCCGTAAAGGTCGTCGAGCGTCTCGCACCACGCGTCATGCGACGGGCTTTGGGCGATCCGCACCGGCGGCGCCTTGCGTTTGCCCCGCCGCGCCTGCTCGTAGATCACGGTCTCGAACGAGGTGCCGTCGCGGCCGAACCGGCCGCGCACGACACGCACCGCGTCGACGCTGTCATCGGCGTAGAGCTCGTCGGCGCGGGTTTGCGCCTCGGCCTCGGTGAAGGCGAGGCAGTCGATGACCCATCGTTCGCCGCGCCGAAGCGCAACCTCGAACCGTCTCGCTGAATTCACGTCGGGCATGGCTTCGGGAAATTGAGGGATCGCCTGCAAACCCTAGTGGCAGAGCGTTAACGAACAATAGACGAGCGGCCCTCTTGCGGGTCCCATGCTCGGGTGTGCATAGTCCGCCCCGCTTGAAGCAGATCCTCCTCGTGATCGCCGCGGTCGCCGCGGCTGTGCTCTTGTCCCAGTTCCTGTTCGATTTCTACGAATGGGACCAGGAGCAGGCCTGCGCCTCGGCCGGCGGGCGCAATTGCACCGGCGGGCCGGCGCAGCTGGGGCGATAAGGGCCCTCAGCCGCCGATCGCGGTGCCGATCAGCCTGCCGAGGCCGAACGTGATTGCAGCGGCGCCAAGCCCGATCGCAAGCTGCCGCGTCCCGGAAAAGAGCGCGCCGCGGCCGGTGAAGAGGGTCGTACCGGCGCCGATCGCGAACATCACCAGCGCGCTCACGCCCAGGCTCGCCACGATCGCGGGCCAACCGGCGGCGAAGAAGAACGGCAGCACCGGGACGATCGCGCCCAGAGCGAACAACAGGAACGACGTTCCGCCCGCGACCCAGGCCGACCCGCCGAGATCCTTCGGATCGATGCCGAGCTCCTCCCGCGTCAGCGTGTCGAGCGCCGTGTCCTGGTTGGCGATGATGCGGTCGGCAAGCAGCTTTGCCTGCGCCTCGTCGATGCCTTTGGCCTGATAGATCAGGATCAGTTCCTGTTTCTCTTCCTCGGGGCTCTCGCGCAGCTCGTCCGCCTCGACGTCGATCTGGCTCTGCGCCAGCTCGCGCGCGCTGTTGACGGAAAGCCATTCCCCCATCGCCATCGAGCAGGCGCCGGCTAGAAGGCCGGCGAGCCCCGTCACGAGGATCGCCCGCGGCTGAAGCGCGGCGCCCGCCACCCCCATCACCAGGCTCAGATTCGAGACGAGCCCGTCATTGGCGCCGAGCACCGCGGCCCGCAAGGCGTTGCCGCCGAGCGAGCGATGCCGTCCCTCGAGGCTCGCGAGCGTGCCCCCGGAAATGCCCTGCGACACGGGGCGGGAAACCGCGCCGATGATGCGCGCGTGCGAACGCTCGGCCGCGGGCATCCCGGCATCGACCGCCTCGTGCTGCGCGTCATAGTCGGTCATGCCCTCGCGCTCGAGAGTCTGCACCATGGGCAGCACGATATGCGGACCGAACCGGCGCGCGATCCAGGCAAGCCCGCGCGTGCGCCAGCCGGCGGTCCCGTCCGCGTCGTGCACGCCAAGCCGGGCAAGCCGGTTGCGCCAGAACTGGGCATGCGCTTCCTCGACCGCGGCGAGCCGCGCATAGACGAGCTTCAGCGGCGGATTGGGTTCCGCTTCCGACAAGGCGTGGTAAAGGGCGGCGCTGTCGACCTCGCTTTGCAGATTGGCGCGATAGCGGCGGATGTCCTGGCGGTCGGTCAAGCCGTCTCCAAGGCGTGCGTCGCGCGGGCTATAGCGGGCGGCGCGCGTGGTTGTCACGCCGCCGGCGGCTCCCTATCTTGGCGTCGAGGAGTGATGACCATGGCCGACAAGATCGAGAAATCCGACGCCGAGTGGCGGTCCCAACTCACGCCCGAGCAATATCACGTCACGCGCGAGAAGGGCACGGAGCGCGCCTTCACCGGCGAATATTGGGACAATCACCAGCGCGGAACCTATGTCTGCGTCTGTTGCGGGCAGGAACTTTTCTCGGCGGACACCAAATTCGACTCCGGCACCGGCTGGCCGAGCTTCACGACGCCCGTCGAGAAGGAAGCGGTCGAGACCGAAACCGACCGCAGCCTGTTCATGACGCGGACCGAAGTGATGTGCAGCAAGTGCGAGGCGCATCTGGGGCACGTCTTCCCTGACGGACCGGGGCCCACGGGCCTGCGCTACTGCATCAATTCCGCGGCGCTGAAGCTCAAGCCGAAGACCTAGAACGAAGGGCAGGAAGGCGGCGTCGCGCCGAGCGTCACCGCGCTGGTCGAAGAGCCGGGCGCCAGAAGGACCGTGTTCGCAGGAGCCGCCACGTGCGAGACGGCAACCGTGCCGGGGCAGGTGACGCCGCCGGTCACCACGTTGCCGCTGCCGCCGTTCGCGTTGCTGAAATAGCCGTTCGACCCTTGGGCAAGAGTAAGGCTTCCGTTGATCGTCGCGCCGCCCGACATGCGGAATGTCGAGCTTTGGGACATGGTGACGGTGCCGTTCCAGACGAGGCTCTGGTTGCCGCCCAAGAGCCCGACGCCGAGATCGACCGTGCTATCCATCACCGAAATGCCCGCCCCGGTGATGGTGTCGGTGTTGGGCGTGGCCGTCCAGGGACCGGGGGCAAGCGCCGCGGCCGAGCCGCCATAGAGCGCCTGATACAGTCCGGACATGTGGTCGATTTGCGCCGCCACGCCACCGGACGCATTGTTGGTGATTTGATTTCCACCCGACAGGTCGATGCTGGAATTGACGCTCGCATTGACGGTCGGCTCGCTCGACAGGTTGTTTGAGAGACTGACGCCGACGAGGATGAGCGCCGAAGAACTCGCGACCTGGACCGCGCCGGCATAGCCGCCTCCTTCGACCGTGGTGCCATCGAGAAGAGTGAGCGTCGTGGTGCCCATTCCCTCGATCGCATAGGCGGCCGGTGCCGGCGGCGCCGAGGATTGCGCCACGAACGTATCGGCCAGCGTCACCAGCGCCGAACCAACCGCCATGATCTGGATCCCCAGATTTCCATAAACCGCCCCGCTCGACATGGTGAGGCGGCTATCCGCGCCGACGAACAGCCCGTTTCCGGTATTTTGCGATATCGACACGCCGGCGGGCGCGTTGATCGAGCCGTTGCTGTTCATGGCGCCGAGCTCGACGTGCGATCCGCCGACGGCGCTTATCCCGTTGCTGGCATTGGCGATGCCCGCGATCCCGTTGCTGTAGATCGAGACATTGTCGATTTCCGCGGTCGAGGATTCCTGAAGCGCGACGCCATTGCGCTGACCATAGGCGATCTGCGCATTCGTGATCGTGACCGAAGCGCCGCGTTCGAGCAGCACGGTGCCGGCGATCCCGGTATCGGTTGCGGTCCCTTCGAGGACAATGCCGTTGATCGCCACCGGAACCGGGCCGGCGATCGTGACGTGGCCGATGATGCCGTCGGACGACACGTACGCGCCGGACAGGTTGCCGGTGTCGTTGGTGATCGTGATGCCCCAGTCGATCGCGGACGCGATGGTGACGTCTTCCTGGCACATGCCCAAGATCGCCAGCACGCTGTTGGGCGTCGCGTTGGCGATTGCGGAGCCGAGCGCCGTGGTCGGGTTCGCGTTGCAATTGACCGGCGTTGCCGCAGACGCAACAGGCGCAAGAACCGTCAAAGCAAGGGCGACCGGCAGAGCCCCGATGCCTTTCGCGCGTCGCATCCCCATAGGCGGCTCCGGCTCTGCAACTCGATTCGCATTGGTTGCAACACCTACGGGAGCCCACAAATCCGGTCAATTGTGAGGAAGCCGGCGAGCCATTATTCCCTAATTAGGGACAAGAACATGCCCCAAGGGACGCAATATTCAACTTGTGGTAGTAGAGACGTGTCTCTGCAAAGCGCGAAAGAGCCTCACGAGCGCTTGGCCGCGACCTCGTGGGTCTTGATGACGCGGTCGGTCGTGGCGTCGCGTTCCTCGAGCCGGATGCCATAGCCCCACAATGTCGAAAGCTGCTCCAGCACCGCGCGCGTGCTGCTTTCGTCGAGCTCGATGCCGTTATGGACGGCGTGCGCCAGGACGAGGCATCGGTCGCCGGCAAGGTCCACATCGCGGATCTGGATGTCCGGGTCGTGGCGGGCGAGATCGTAAAGGCGCGCGAGGGCGCGCCGGATTTCGCGATAGCCGCGCTCGTCATGGATGGCGTCGACGAGCATCGCGTCCGCTTCGGCGTCGTCCAGCACTTTGAACAGGCGGAATTCGCGGATGAGATGGGGGCTCAGATATTGCAGCACGAAGCTTTCGTCGCGGTAATTCGCCCAGGCGTGGCGCAGCGTCCCGTAAGGGTCGCCGTTGCCGGCGAATTCCGGGAACCAGGCGCGATCCTCGTCGGTGGGCGCGGTGCAGATGCGCTTGATGTCGCACATCATGGCGAAGCCCAGCGCATAAGGGTTGAAGCCGTTGAAGCGGGGATCGTCATAATCCGGCTGCGCGATCACGCTGGTATGGGAATGCATGATCTCGAGCAGGGCGCCGTCGCCGATGAGGCCCTTCTCGTGCAGGCGATGGATGATCTCGTAATGGACGAAGGTGGCGCAGCCTTCGTTCATCATCTTGGTCTGCTTCTGCGGGTAGAAATATTGCGAGATGTGCCGCGCGATGCGCAACAGCTCGCGTTGCCAAGGCTTCAGCCGGGGCGCCTGCTTTTCCAGGAAATAGAGGATGTTCTCCTCGGGCAGCCCGAGCTTGCGCCGCATGTCGGCGCGTTCCTGCTCGCGCTCCTCGAGCGTCTTGGGCGTGTTCCGGCCCGGCAATTGCGCGGTGCGCCAGATGTCGTCGTAGCTTTCCTCGAAGAAGCGCCGCCGTTCTTCCTCGCGCCGCCGCTCGTCCTCGAGGTTGAGCTTCGGCCGCCGCGCATAGCGGTGGACGCCATGATTCATCAGCGCGTGAGCGGCGTCGAGCACGCGCTCGACCGCCTCGGTCCCGACCTGCTCTTCGGTGTGGGTGACATAGTCGCGCGCAAAAGCGAGGTAATCGAGAATGCCGGTGGCGTCGGTCCACTGCCGGAACAGGAAGTTGTTCTTGAAGAAATGATTGTGGCCAAAGGCCGCGTGCGCGATGACGAGCGTCTGCATCGCCATGGAATTTTCTTCCATGATGTAGCTGATGCAGGGGCTCGAATTGATGACGATCTCGTAGGCCAGCCCTTGCAGCCCGCGCCGATACAGCATCTCTTCGTGCGCGAACCGCTTGCCGAAGCTCCAATGCCGGTACATCAGCGGCAAGCCGATCGAGGCATAGGCGTCGAGCATCTGCTCCGATGTGATCACCTCGATCTGGTTCGGATAGACGTCGAGCCCCAACTCGCCGATCGCGATCTCCTCGATCGCCGCATGGACCCGGCGAAGCTTCTCGAAGTCCCACTCGGGTCCCTCGAACAGAAGCACGGGATTGGCGACCAGGGAATTGGAGTCTGGCATGTCAGGCTTCCGCGCGATGTTTCGCGAACAGCTCGTGGAAGACGGGGAAGATCTGCGTCGGATCAGCCACCCTGCGCATCGCGAAATTCTGATGCTGTTCGCCGACCTGGGCATAGGTGCGCCAGAGGTCGGTGGCGGGCGAGGGGAAGCCGTGCCGCAACGTCGCCTCGGCGCCGACCTCGATATAGGCGAAATATTGCGTGATCGGCAGGATCTCCTGGCCGAGCAGCGTGCTGCACCGGTCGCTGTCCTCGGTGTAGTTGTCGCCGTCCGAAGCCTGGGCCGCGTAGATGTTCCAATTATCGGGGCTATAGCGCTCGCGCACGACGCGGAGCATTTCCTCGAGCGCGGTCGACACGATGGTGCCGCCCGTCTCGCGGCTGTGGAAGAACGTGTCCTCGTCCACTTCCTGCGCGTTCGAGGTGTGGCGGATGAAGACGACGTTGACCTGCTTATAGCGGCGCTCGAGGAACACGTGCAGGAGAAGGAAGAACCGCTTCGCCAGGTCCTTCATCGCTTCGGTCATCGAGCCCGACACGTCCATGAGGCAGAACATCACGGCCTGGGTATTGGGCTTCGGCACGCGTTCGTACCGGTTGTAGCGCACGTCGACCGGATCGATATAGGCGACCCGGCGGCTGCGGCGTTGCGCCGTCTCGAGATCGTGCAGGCCTTGGGCCGCGCCCTCGGCGTCGTCGGCCGCGGTCGCGGCCTGTACCTGGCGCTCGATCGCCTCGATCTCGTCGGCGCGCGGGCGGTGCAGCGAGATGCGCCGCGCCAGGCTGTTGCGCATGGTGCGGACCAGGTTGAGGTTCGACGGCGAGCCCGAAACGGAGAAGCCGGCGCGCGTCAGTTGCGTCGCCTCGCTTTCCCGGAGCCGCGTCTTGATCAGGTCCGGGAGCTCCAGATCCTCGAAGAACAGGTCGAGGAATTCTTCGCGCGACAGAACGAACTCGAACGCGTCCTGCTCGCCATTGTCCTCGTTGCTGGCGCTGCTGCGGCCGCCGCCCTGACCGCCTTGCGGCCGTTCGATGCGGTCCCCGGCGACGAACTTCTTGTTCCCGGGCGCCACATATTCGCGCTTGCCGCCGCGCGAGGAAGACCGGAACACCGGCTCGGTGATGCCGCGGGTCGGGATCGCGATCTTCTCGCCGCCGCCCGCCTCGCCGAGCTTGCGCCGCTTCAACGCGTCGGCAAGTGCCTCGCGCACCTCGCCACGCGCCCGGTCGATGAAACGCTGCCGGTTGGTGAGGCTCTTGCCCTTTGGGTTGGGCCGGCGATCGATGATGTTCATAAAGCCAGAGCTCTCAACAGCCTTCGGGTCAGCCGGACTTGTTGACGCGCATGTACCACTCGACCAGCCGCCGCACCTGGCGCGGAGTATAGCCGCGCGACATCATCCGCTCCAGGAAATCGGTGTGCTTGCGCTCGGTCTCGCTGTCCTTCTTGCTGCCGAAGCTGATGACCGGGAGCAAATCCTCGACCTGGCTGAACATCCGCTTCTCGATCACTTCGCGAAGCTTCTCATAGGAGGTCCAGGACGGGTTCTTGCCGCTGTGGCCGGCGCGCGAGCGCAGCGCGAACTTGACCACCTCGTTGCGGAAGTCCTTGGGGTTGGCGATGCCCGCCGGCTTCTCGATCTTCGACAGCTCCTGGTTCAAAAGCTCGCGGTCCATGAGCTGGCCCGTGTCGGGGTCTTTGTAATCCTGGTCCTCGATCCAGGCATCGGCATAGGACACATAACGGTCGAACAGGTTCTGGCCGTAATCGCCGTAGGATTCGAGATAGGCCTTCTGAATCTCGTTGCCGATGAACTCGGCATAGCGCGGCGCGAGCTCGCCCTTGATGTAGCCCAGAAGCTTCTTCTCGCTGTCCTCGCCGAACTGCTCGCGGCGGATCGACTGCTCGAGCACGTACATGAGATGGACCGGGTCTGCCGACACTTCCTGGGTGTCGAAGTTGAAGGTGCTCGACAGCACCTTGAAGGCGAACCGGGTGGAGAGGCCGTTCATGCCCTCGTCGACGCCCGCGGCGTCGCGATATTCCTGCACGGTCTTGGCGCGCGGATCGCTGTCTTTCAGGCTTTCGCCGTCATAGGAGCGCATCTTCGAGAACAGGTTCGAGTTCTCGTGCGGTTTGAGGCGTGACAGCACGCAGAAGCGCGACAGCATCTCGAGCGTGGCGGGCGCGCACGGCGCCTCCGCAAGCTCGCTCGACGACAGGAGCTTCTCGTAGATCCTCTGCTCCTCGAGCGCCCGCACGCAGTACGGCACCTTGATGACGCAGATGCGATCGATGAAGGCCTCGTTGTTGCGGTTGTTCTTGAAGCCTTGCCATTCCGACTCGTTGGAATGGGCAAGGATGATGCCCTGGAACGGGATCGCGCCGATATTCTCGGAGCCGATATAGTTGCTCTCCTGCGTCGCGGTCAGCAACGGATGGAGCATCTTGATCGGCGCTTTGAACATCTCGACGAATTCGAGGATGCCCTGGGTCGTGCGGTTGAGCCCGCCCGAGTAGGAATAGGCATCGGCGTCCGACTGGCTGTAGAACTCGAGCTTGCGGATGTCGACCTTGCCGACGAGCGAGGAGACGTCCT
>Ga0335073_10002751_pt1 | contig 24170 bp, 22 predicted proteins | sample Lox_Sample_22_FD_207093 | JGI IMG/M metagenome (GOLD analysis project Ga0335073, IMG submission 207093) | Soil microbial communities from Loxahatchee National Wildlife Refuge, Florida, United States - Lox_Sample_2.2 | ecosystem: Environmental > Terrestrial > Soil > Wetlands | place: USA... | reverse complement strand
GGCGATCATGACCAGGATTTGCCGCTCGCGTTCGGTCAAGGCGAAGACCAGGCGAACCGACTCCTCATCGGGAGTGAAGAAGCCGCGCTTGCGATCGCTGACTTCAATAGCCGAACCCATGAAACCGGCGAAATCCCCTAAATCATCGTTGCGTGGAATCCCCGACAACTCCATCCAAACGAACTCGCCATCGGCCCGCTGCAGCCGGTACTGGATTCGGAAAGGCACACGACAAGTGAATGATTTTAAATATGTTTCAATGCAAAGGTCGCGGTCGTCCGGATGCAGCCCTTCGGTCCAGCCATTCCCGATCTCCTGGTCCAGACTCCTGCCGCGAAATTCCAGCCATGCAGGATTGAGATGGGTGAACCGGGCTTCGACACCCGAAAGCCACATCATTACCGGCGACGAGTTGAGCAGCATCAGAAACCGCTCATGGGCCGTCCGCTGCTGTAACTGATAGCGCGCGATTTCCAGTTCCAGTTCAGCCACGCGCGCACGAAGCCGGTCTTGATCGTTCTGTGAGATTCCGGGAGCCATTTCAAAACCAGCCATTCGGTTCATTCCGATCATAGAACGTGGGGTACTACCCGTAAAGTACCAAAATGGCTATATCGAGGCGCAAACTCTGGTCCATTACTCCGGTAAACACCTGAGGCGCTTCACGATACCGGGAACTTTCCGCGGGCGTGCGAGAATTAAGTATTAGGAAATCCGGAATGAGCTTGGCGCCTCCCGAAACGGACGACGATCTTTACGACCGATTGCGGAGTGGCGACGAAACGGCATTTTTAACGTTATACCGGCGACGTCAAGGGGCCATATACCGTTTTGCCGTGCACATGAGCGGATCGGCCAGCCAAGCCGAGGATGTCACCCAGGAGGTATTTCTGGCTCTGCTTCGGGATGAGTGCGGTTATGACCCGAGTCGCGGCACCTTGTCCGGCTATCTTTTTGGCATAGCGCGTAAATTGCTCCTGAGGCACCTCGAGCGGACTCGGTCTGACGTGCCACTGGAGACGGATAACGAGGAGTCCGTCATTGCAGAACTCGCTGTGGACGATAGTCCGCTTGAGGACCTGACCCATCGCGAGGGAATCGAATCGTTACGGCGCGCGATTCGCACATTGCCGCGCCGGTATCGGGAAGTGGTCGTGCTTTGCGACCTCGAAGAAGTGGATTATGCCGACGCCGCGGGTGTGCTCGGCTGTCCGATCGGAACGGTGCGTTCCCGCCTTCACAGGGCGCGGGCCCTGCTGCTGGACAAGCTGAATCAGGAGCGCCACTCCAAACCTAGTGTCAGTACGCTGAAACCTTTAAGGTGTGTTGTATGAACTGCCAGGAATTTTGGGAAAGCAATCCGGAGATGCACATGGAAGGAGGCGGCGCCCAGCACGGCGCTGGAGGCACGGACTCGGCGCAACATGCCGCCGAGTGTCAAAGCTGCGCCGCCCAACTGCGGCGTCATCAGGCGCTGAAAGGCGGATTACGCACGATGGCGGCGCAGTTGCGTCACCTGGAAGCGCCTGCACGCGTGGAGGCCGGACTTCTGGCGGCTTATCGGACGCAAAAGCGGGTGATGACCGGAAGAGCCCGCCGGCACTGGTGGGTGCCGGTGTTTTCCTGGGCCGCCACGGCAGCGGCGCTGATCGCGGTGGCCGTGCTGCTGTTGAATCCTTCGCAACCGCCATCTCCCGCGCGCCGGCCGGTGCCGGGATCGGTCGAATTGGCGTCGGCGGGTGCGCCTGATTTTGACGCGAACGCATCGGCTGAGACCGATGACGATTTCATTCCACTTCCCAACGCCGAAAACCTGGATCCGGATGAAGAGGTCAATGTGGTGCGCATGGAAGTCCCTCGCAGCACCATGATGGCAGTCGGCCTTCCCGTGAGCGCGGACCGCGTCTCCGAACTGGTCGAGGCGGATGTGATGGTCGGAGCCGATGGCGTGGCCCGGGCCATCCGCTTCGTCGATGAGTAGAGGGATCTTTATGTCGCGAAGAGGTCGCCTTTGGGGCTGCGCAGTGCTGTTGCTGTGCGGCGCGGCTTGGGCACAGAATCCGAATCCGCCGCAGGGCCGTGGCCGGGGCGGCGCGCGATTCCTGGGAGCGGAGGCCGGCGTTCCCGGCCCGGTGGTGAAGAACGCTCCGTATTCGGCGGAGATTACTACTGAGATCAGCCAATCCTTACCCGACGGCAATCGGATTCACGAAGTCAGTCCCTCACGCGTATTCCGCGACAGCGAAGGTCGGGCGCGGCGCGAGCAATCGCTCGCCGGCCTGGGGGCAATCGCTCCCAACAGCAACCTGCCGACCGTGGTCTTCCTGCAGGATCCGGTTGCCGGCACCAGCTACGCTCTCGACACCGTGCACAGAACCGCAACCCGGTCGGAGTGGACACTCATGGGGCGACGCCCCGGACAAAAGGGTCCCGGTCCCGCTCCCGCGCGAGGACCGGGCGGCGGGGGGCGTCGAGGTCCTGCCCCGGATGTGTCGAATGTGAAAACCGAATCTCTGGGGCGTCAAACCATGGAAGGTGTACCGGTGGACGGTACGCGCATCACCACGGTGATTCCCGCCGGACAGATCGGCAACGAACAGCCGATTCAGATCGTCACCGAGCGCTGGTATTCTCCCGACCTTCAGATCTACATTCTGGTCCGACACAGCGACCCGCGCTCCGGTGAAACCGTGACTCGAGTGACGAATTTGAGCCGCGGCGAGCCGCCGAAGGCGCTGTTCGAAGTCCCGGCCGATTACAAAGTCGTGGATGGCCCGCCCCGCCCGGGTGGGGGCGCGAAGTAGGCGCGTCAGAACGCCATTTTGTCTTTGACGGCTTCCACTTTCTTGGGGTCGAGGCCCGGCGCCATGGCGACATCCTGCCATTGCTTGAAAGGACCGCTCTGAGCGCGGTACGCAATCAAAGCATCGGTTTCCTCGTTGGTCAGCTTGATAATCGACTTCAGTTCTGAAAACGGCGCGGTGTTGATCCAGATTTTGGAATCCGGTCCGAAGTTTCGCGTCAGATAGCCGAGGATCGCGGCCAATTCCTCGTCCGTACCGCGCGCCCCATTGGTCACCATATCGGAGATCTTCTGATCCCAATCGTCCTTAGTCATGCGCAGTTTGCGGATTCCCTCATACCCATGGCACTCGCCGCACACCTTCACCAGCGCCGCCTTCCCCTCGCCCGCGGGCAGGCGCCCGGCTTCGTCATCATCCGCGGCCCAAGCCAAACCGAGGAAGAGGACAGCGCCAACCATCGCCAGACTTATGCTCAACCTCGCGCTCATGCTCGCAACTCCATTCGAAGTGCGGCGCAGGCACTTATGCCTGCCGCATCGACACTCATGTCGACGCGCTCTTCTGTGCTCCCGGCGGCCAACAGCGCCGAGATGAGTCTCGGCGCGGCGGGCACGAGTGCCTGCGCCACGTCTCCTTGACAGCTTCGAGAGGAAAACTCAGTCATTTGCTCTCGCTCCCGGTCCGGGTGATGGCGCAGCCGATCGACTTGGTGAGCGGGTGAGCCACCGGCTTTCCGGCCAGCACCGCCTCGATGGCGTCGCGCAGGTCGAAGACCGTAGCATTCAAGCGCTGCTGTCCGAAATCCTGCACACGATTGTCGACACGTCCCAGATACAGTACTTTTCCATCGGCGTTCAACACCGCCGCCTGCGGCGTTACGCTGGCTCCGGCCGACTGCACCAGAATCTGGTGCGGGTCCAGCAGCAACGGAAAGGAATACTGAAACTCCTTCGCATAGCGGACCACGTCCGGCGTGGCCACCGTGGTATCCGACTGCACCGCCAGGAACAGCACGCCCCGCGCGGCATAAGCGTCGTGAATCCGGTTCATCTCCGGCACGTAGCTGTTGGCGACGGGGCAATCGACGGTGGTGAAATACAGAACCACGGCCTTGTAGCCGGCCCAGTCGCCGGACGAATGTTCCGCGCCGGAGGTATCGTGCAAATGAAATGCCGGGAGGCCGGCGAAGGAGGGCAGGCAGAAAGCCGCCGCCAGCCAGACAAGCGCTAACGGTTTCATCTCTCCATCATCGCATCGCATGGTCGGCAGGCGGAGATGATGACGAAACGCGGCGTTCCAATTGGTCGATGGCTTTGGCGAAGTCACCCGGGCTGAAGATCGTGAAGACGCGGCCTTTCAGGGACGTGACGGTCTGGTTGATGACATCCGGCACCAGCAGATCGGGCCGCTGAAACACGGTCGGTGGAAGAGGTGTATTGGGACGGCTGAAGCCGGGCTTGTACTGGAAGTAGCAAAATAGTGGGGTCGAGCCGCCGCCCGTCTGGTCGCCGATATTCACTGGGGGCTTGTCGAGGTAATGAGTGGTTGGTCCGAGAAAAATCACTGCGTCGGAGGGTTCCGCTGATTGCAGTTCGCCGGTTACGAGCCCCGATAACAGTTCCATGAAGCCGCCGGGTTTCTGAAGCACCTGGTAATCCACCAGGTTCAGGTTCAGGCCGGCGATGGCGTCGGCCACATCGCCGATCGCGTCGCCGGTGAAACCGTCGCGGCGGAAAATTTCGCGCTGCTGATCGAGATTGAACACCACCAGGCGCACCGACCGGGCAGGCAGCCGTTCCACCAACGCCGAAAGCGACCCGATGAGCAGCACCTGGTCGCTGGCGCGAAGGCGCGTCCGCCACGGTAGGAGCGGCGTCGCGTTCATGAGGATGGTGACCCGAAACGGAGCGCGATCGTCGCGCGTACCGGCGCCGCCGCCTTCACCGCGCAGCGAGAACGCCTGGATAGCGAAGGGCGGCGTGGCCACCTTCGCCAGCCGCTCGCTTCCCTTCAGTTTGGCATCGATGCGCCAGTCCTTGCGGAAGATGCGTCCCCGGTCGTCCGTCATCAGCCACTCCATGCGATACTGGCCTGTGCCGAGCAGGAACCCGCCCCCCATTTCCAGCTCGACATTGGTTTGCGGGACCTCGGGCAGGGCCACTTTGTCTCCGAAGTAGACCGGTTTGCGATCGCCGCCCTCAGGCGTAATGCGAAACGTGACCAGCCATGCATGTCCTTTGCCCTCGAACTGGTGCATGGGAACGCGGACCACGTACCCGGCCTGCATGTGAAAGCTGAAGTTGAGCGATGGCTTGATGGGCGTGACCGCTCCATCGAGCGGGCGATCGCTGGATTGCGGCGTAAACCGCTTGATCAGTGTGCCGAGTCGCGCCGGATCGATGATGGTCTGCGCCCGGGGAACGGAGATCGCCAGCAGCAACAGCGGCAGGCGGCGGAGTCGGCGCATCGACAGATCATCCCCAGATCGGGGAACGTCCCTCCGTCCCCGAATCTACTTATTCAGGCTATAGGTTAGGCCCATTGTAAGCTGAAACGAGTTCTTCTTGAACGTCGGCGGAGGATCGTTAAGGAATGTATTGAGAATGGCGGCGGTGAATCCGAGCCTTTTGAGGACCGGCACATTCAGCGCCGCATTGGCGTTCCAGGAGTAAGCATGCATCTCGTTCCAGGCCGGGGTCAAGGAGATACCCTCGAGGAACGTCACACCTTTCCCCAATTTCCTCGTGAAATTCTCGCTGAAGACGCTGCCGATAAGGTTGTGGTCGCTGGACGCCACCTGGAACGACTGCCGTTCATAGCTCATGCTGCCCTTGAGATCGAGTGTTTCGTTGGCGTGCTTGATCACGGTCCAACCGAAGCCGCCGCCGTAGAGCTGCTGCAGGTCCAGGCCCTGCGAGTAATTGTGGTCGAACGCTGCCTGCCCAAAAAAGTAGGCATTGGAGCGGGGCAGGTATTCGTCCCGTTCGGCATCGGCATGAAATATCTGCGTCTTTACCGTGGGCGTGCCGGGCTGAGACACGGAACCGTCGGACCCGCTGATATCGAAAGTGGTTCGGTTGCGCGACGCCAGCCAATCCTCGGTGGGAACCGAGCGGATCAGGCTGATGCCACCCGAGAAAGAGCGGCTTTGCTGGGTCGCCTGCACCAGCGCCACGCCCGCCGTTACTGACCCTTTCCAGGCCTGAAAGAAGCTGGGGTTGTGCAGGACAGCGTTTTCAAACCCCGTCTGGTCAATGACGTCGGCGGCATCGCCCACGGGAATTTTCTGCCCGCCAATCGCCAGGGTCTGCGCGGTCATATCGACCGGCCCCTCGGGAACGGTCTTCAGATCGGAGTGGCGGTTCAATTCCACCCCCTTCTTGACCACCGCAAACCTCTGCGAGGAATGCAGCGCCTGGATTTTGCTCCAATCCACTTTGACGTCGCCTAACGAGTCGCTGTGAAACGTAACAGTGGCTCCGGCGGAGCGGACGAACTTGCCGATGAGTTTTTCGCCGTTTGCCAAAAGCAGCGTATCAGGTTCGGGTTTGGCCGGGGTTTGGCCCATGACCACCTCAGCCATGGTCAGCAGCGCGAAGCAGAGAGCGATTCGAGAGTACATGTGTGTGAACTCCTCTCAGGATACACACCATTTCCGGCTGCGGGACAAGGAAGCCCGCATTTCTGGCACATACCGCACTCCTTATTTACCGGCTAAGGTTGCGCTGTATTGAGGCAGTTGCAGCGAATCCACCACCAGGAATTCGATGGAACGCTTCTCGTGCGTCAACTCCAGACCCAATTGCTCGCGGACGAAGGCGTCGAGAGGTTGGTGGTCCGCCGGGTAGTCAATCTGGTAGCGCGCGGTAAAGCCGGTTTCGTCCACGGCCGGCAATTTGAGCTCGGACGCGAGCCGGTTCGCCAAGCCGCGCATGGTTTCGTTGCCATCGCGGGTTTCCTGAAGCCTGGCATGACCTGGTTTCAGCACCACAGCGTCCATTTCGCGAGCTTCGCGGCGGATTTTCAGCTTGAAGCTGCGCTCGATCAGTTCGCGAAGCATGGCCCGTTCACTCGTCATGCCCTCAAACAAAGCGTGCGGAAGGGCGTGTTCGTTTTCGTCGCCTGCCGGCAGTTCGACGCAAAAATCCCAGCGAGTGCGAAGAGCCTCTTCGGGCCCGATCAGCCGCGATGAATCGACCGACCAGGCATAGGAGATGATGACGCTGAGAGCGATATTCTCGCCATCCAGCATTCCTTGATTGATTCCGAAGTTGCCGCCGGGCTTGCTTTTGCCGGATGGGCGCAGAACCATGGCGTACACCGGCTGCGGAGCCTGCCCCTCGAACATTCGGGTCGTGTGCGACGGTCCTTTCGGCTGGATCGGGCGTCCGGCGATCAGATCGTCCAACACGACTTCGGTCACTTGCCGGGGGCTCATGATTCCACGCAATCTGCCGCCGGCATCGATGAAGACTGTCTCGGGCACGCCCTCGATACCGTACGCCTGAAGGGTCTCCCGTCCACGGTCGAGCCCGATCCAACCCTGGATCGAGCGCTTCGCAAGAAATGGTTCGACTTTGGCGATGGCTTCGTCCGTTACGGAGATGAACTGAACGGCCGGGTACTTCGCGGCGAGTTCATTCAGGTGCGGGATCTGCTCCACGCAGGGTTCGCACCAGGTCGCCCAGAATTCAATAACTACAGGCTTGCCGCGCAGAGTGTTCCAATCGACCTGAACACCCTGGGGAATGGTTTGCTCCAGCGTCAGCGGAGGAGCCGGTTCGCCGATCTTGAGAGGTTGTCCGGAAGATACGGCGCTGAACAACAATAGAACCGGTAGGCATTTCACGAATGTCAGGCTGCTTCGGCGGGCATGGGTGGCTTGGCGCCGCCTAACGACGCGGTGCCCAGCATTCCGCCCAGACCCATGGTTTCGACAGCGGACGATGGCACGATCACCATCGAACCGCGCTCTTTTATCGCCTCATACAACATGTTCATGGCTCGCAGGTGCATGGCCACGGGATTGTTCTTGTAAGTATCGGCGGCGCTGGCGAACTTGGCGGCGATTTCGGTCTCGGCCTGGCCCAGGATGATGCGCGCCTGGCGTTCCCGCTCGGCCTGCGCCTGGCGCGACATGGCGTCCTGGAGCCCCGCCGGAATCTGCACATCGCGAATCTCCACCGATTGCACGGTGATGCCCCACGAGGTGGTCTTCTCATCCAGGATGCGTTGCAGTTCGTGCCCCATCATCTCGCGCTCCGCCACCATCTGCGAAAGCTCGTGACGTCCGATGGATTCGCGAAGCGCCGTCTGCGCGCTCATGATAATGGCCTGATCGAAATCCTGCACTTCGAGAATCGATTTTTCCGCATTCCACACCAGCCAGAAAATAATGGCGTCCACATTCACCGGCACCGTATCTCGCGTCAATGTCGATTCCGCCGAGACGCTGGTCACCCGCACCCGCTGGTCGACATAGCGGCTGAGGCGGTCGACGATGGGCACCATGGTGAACAATCCTGGCCCACGCAATCCGACGAAGCGCCCGAAGCGCAGCACCGCCACTCTCTCCCACTGGTCGGCCACGCGGATCGAGAACAGGCAGTAAGCGCCTATCAGCAGACCCGCGGCAAAGAATAAGGGGTTGTCCCCGTTCGCGCCGTAAGCCCAGTAGCCGGCGCCCGCGAAGAACGCGAGCAACGCCCAACCGACGCCACTCAAGCGCAGTCTTGTCTGGGACTTCATGGAATCATCTCCTAGTTTTTTGAGTATCGATTCGCCGATCATTGAGTTGCTCCAATAGTTCTTCCACCGTGAATCCCGAAGCGCCGGCGCGTGCCACAAACTCATCGACAAGCTGGTTGAGCTGCCGCTGGCGCTCCACTTCGTCGCGCTTGACCTTCTGATGGCTGATGAACGTTCCCGTGCCTTGCTGCGTTTCGAGCACACCGCGGATTTCCAACTCCCGGTAAGCCCGCATGACGGTATTCGGATTGATCGAGAGATCGACCGCCACCTGACGCACCGTCGGAAGCTGATCACCCGCGGCGAGCGTGCTGGAGGCGATGCCTCCGGTCACCTGGTCGATGAGCTGCCGGTAGACCGGCACTCCGCTGGCGGGATCGAGCCGGAACTCGAAAGGCCGTTCGCGCTGGGTCGTCTGGGCCATCCGTAATAATAATGTACTAGTTGACTAATACATGTCAAGGGGAAATTCCGCAATGCGTTTCTGCCGCGGTCTCGGATGCCAAGCGAGCCTCCAAATTGGGCGATCAGCGGTCGCGATACCATTCTTTCAGAGAATCGATGAACTGCTCGACCGGTTCCTGTTGGTCGGGAGTCAGGGCGCTGATGAGGTTGGCAAGATTCTCAGCGGCCATTCCACCCGGGTATAGGGAATCTTGGATTCCTGTTCGGAGGGCTACTGAACTCCGTCACTTTTCGCTGTTTGCCGGGGCGAGGCAAGCGGCTCGATTCCAGGTAGACTCCCTATGGTAGACTTTCTTCCAGAATCATGGCCTATCAGAACCGCATCGAACTCGTCCAGGGCACGCTCGATCTCCTGATCCTACAGACACTCCAGTGGGGCGCGATGCACGGTCACGGCATCGGGCAGACGATTTGCGCCCGTACCGAAGGTGTCCTCGAAGTCGAGCACGGATCGCTCTATCCGGCGCTGCATCGCCTGGAGCGGCAGGGCTGGATCGCGGGCGAGTGGAAGGAATCCGAAGCCAAACGCCGCGCCAAATACTACGTGCTCACGCCCCTGGGGAAGAAGCAGTTGGTGGCGGAACAATCCCGCTGGAAGCAATTGGTGCGTGCGGTTGCCCGCACGGTGAAACCGATTCGCAATTAGCGCGTGTTGGAGCCGCGGACGGGAAAGCTACAATTGAAGTGTGCGTATCCTTCTTTTCAGCGGCAAGGGCGGCGTCGGTAAAACAAGTCTGGCTGCAGCCACGGGATTGCAACTTTCGCGCCTCGGCTATCGCACCCTGGTGATGAGCGTCGACCCGGCGCATAGCCTCGCCGATTCCTTCGATCTGGAAACCGATCTGTTTCACGGCAAGACCGGCGACCCTCTTCCCATTCAAGACAATCTCTCCATCCACGAAGTCAATATTCAGCGGGAGATTAAGAAAAACTGGCGGGAGATTTCGTCCTACGTCACGTCCGTGCTGCGCACCACCGGCATCAGTGACGTGGAAGCCGAGGAACTGGCAATTCTGCCGGGCATGGAAGAACTCAGCGCCATGATGTACGTCAACCAGTTCCGCCGCGAAGGGCGCTACGACGTGATCGTGCTGGACTGCGCGCCCACCGCCGAATCCATGCGCTTCGTCAGCATGCCGACCACGCTCGAGTGGTATATGAAGCACATTTTCCCCTTCCAGCGCGGCATTCTGAAAGCCGTTCGGCCGCTTGCCAACCGCGTATCCCCCGTGGAATTGCCTGCCGACAGCTACTTCGCCAACATCCAGATGCTTTTCGGCAAGTTGGATGGTATCGGCGAATTGTTGGAGAATCCGAAAATCACCAGCGTCCGCCTCGTGACGAATCCCGAACGCATGGTGCTGCGTGAAACCCAGCGCGCATTTGTCTACTTTTCGCTGCACGGCTTGACGGTTGATGGTGTAATCGTGAACCGGGTGCTGCCGGACAGCATTACCGACGAGTATTTTCAGGAATGGCGGAAATCGCAGACGGGGATTCTGGAAGAGATCGAACGGTATTTCGCGCCAGTCACCGTGAAGCGGGTTCCGCTCTTCACCCATGAAGTGCTGGGCCGGGAACGGCTGGAGGAGTTGGCGCGATCGCTCTACGGGGAGAACGAAGACCCGGCAGCCATCGGACGAACCGAAGCTCCCTTTACGTTCACAAAGAAGGACAACCACTACGAGGTCGGTATCCGCCTGCCTTTTGCGGTGAAGGGCGAGGTGAGCCTCTTCAAAAAAGGCGATGAACTGGTCGTCGAAGTCGGCACCTTGCGCCGACACATCGGCCTGCCGACCTCCATGGCGGGGCTTTCCCCCGGCCGCGCAAAGTTGGAGAATAAGGTTCTGATCGTGGAAATGAAGGAGAACTGATATGGAAGAAAAACCGGCGCCGGCTTCCAGCGGCTGCTTCTTTTGTACGATGGCGATGCCGCTCCTGGAGCGCTACTGGACGGAAGCCACCCAAGACCATTTCCGGAATTCGCGCGTGGAATTCCTCAAAGGCCTGAGGAGCCTCATCGACGCGCGGATCGCGCATCTCTCGCGTGAAGCTCCCAGAGGCACGCACGTAACCGTCGAGTAGCGCAGCCGGCTCACCCGAGTTCCGCGACGCTACGCGCCCGTCTGTCCGGTTGCCGACTGATTGGGCTCCCATAGCGTCTCCGCCGACTCCATCGCGTGACTCACCCAGCGGCCCCACACGAAGAATGCATCGCTGAGGCGGTTCAAATACCGAACCGTCTCATCCGGAATGTTCTCGGCGCGGCTCAGAGTCACCGCCCGGCGCTCGGCGCGGCGGCACACCGTCCGGCAGATATGCAGTTCCGCGTTGAGCCGGCTGCCGCCCGGCAGCGTGAACGATCGCAATCGCGTCAGATCGCGGTTCATCGCGTCCATTTCCGATTCCAGGCGGGTAATATCGGTTTCCGTCACCCGGGCTTGCTTGGGGTGAATGTCCTCGGGCAGGGTGGCCAGAATCGAGCCAAGGTTGAAGAGTTCGTGCTGTACGCGGAGCAGCATCGCCGATAGCGGCGCCAAAGCCGGATGCCGGGCAAGCTCAGCCTCCAGTGTGGCGCGGGCGGCTCCGACGAACGCGTTCAACTCGTCCACCGTTCCGTACGCTTCGATACGTTGCGAATCCTTGGGCACGCGGTGTCCACCGACCAGCGCGGTATCGCCGCCGTCTCCTTGCCGTGTGTATACACGATTAATGGCCAGACGCGGCTCGTCGAACGGTGCTTCGCTCATATATTCCAATTCTATTTCCTCCGCCTGGCAGCCAATTTCCGCATACTTCTCCCGGCACATCCAGCAGTCGATTTAGGGTTCGAAAGAGTCCGTTTCGAGTGTACACTTAGGTCAGAAAGCAATGAGAATTCGCACGATTCGGCACACGCACATTCTAGTAACTCTTGCGATCTCGGTACTAGTTATTACAGTTAGCGCCGCCGACCAGAAGCCCGACAAGAAGAAATCGCAAATCGAGTATCAAAAAGGAGTAAAGGCTGATGCGGCCGGAGACCGCGACGGGGCTATCGCCGACTACACCGCCGCCATCGTCGCTGATGAAGCCAACGCGTTAGCCTGGCGCAATCGCGGCCGCGACTATTTTTCTTCCGGCGATAACGAGAAAGCCGCCACCGATCTCGATCAGGCGCTCAAACTGCTGCCTGCCGACGCCCAGGGTTACGCGGCGCGCGCCGATCTGTTTCGCGTCACCAACCGTCCCACCCGCGCCGTACAGGACTATAAGACCGCGATCGCGCTGAAATTGGAGCGAACGGAAATCTATAACGGGTTGGGAACCTGCCAAATGGCTCTCGGCCAGTACGCAGACGCTGAAATGGCGTTCTCCGAGGCTATCCGCCTGCGGCTCGACAATCCGGAACCGTATAAGGGCCGGGCGGCGGCGCGGGTCGCCTTACGCCGCTATCGCGATGCGCTCGAAGATTACAACGCGGCGGTCGCCCGGCAGCCGGAAGCCACCGGCCTGCTGGTAGATCGCGCGCTCGCGTATGTGGGCATCGAGGATTATGCCCACGCCGCCCAGGATCTGGACGCCGCCGTCAAAGCCAAACCCGATGATATTCGCGCGCTGCGCATCCGCGGCGCCGTGAAGGAGCGCATGGGTGACGATGCCACGGCCATTGCCGACTACACCGCCGCCATGAAGCTCGATCCTTCCGACGTGCGCTTGTTCCTGGCGCGCGCGGGCATCTTTGCCCGCCAGAAACGATACGAAGAAGCTCTTGCGGATCGCGAAGAAGCCGTGCGCCTTGCTCCCAACAGTCCGGAAGCGCTGGTGGCGCGGGGCGGTTCTTACCATCAGCTCGGGCAGCACGAAAAAGGTCTGGCCGACCGCACCGCGGCGATCAAACTCGATCCGAATTACGCGCTGGCCTGGCTGGCGCGTGGCAATGCGTACCTGCTGCTGGGCCGCTATGATGAGGCGCTCTCCGACCTCAAGCATGCGCAGCTGCTCGATCCCAACGACACCGAGACGCGCGAGCTGATAGCGCAGGCGCAATCGAAGGTCGATGACATCGTCCGCAAGGCCATCTCCCAGGAGCACAAGCCGGACACGACCACTCTGACTTTGCCCGGAACTGCCGAAACGGCTGAGGCAAAGGCCGCCGAGACCAAACCCGCCGAGACGAAACCGGCTGAGACCGCGTCTGCCGAAGTCAAACCCGCCGAATCCAAGCCCGCCGAATCCAAACCGGCTGAGGCCAAAACAGAACCGATAAAAACCGAAGACGCGAACGATGGGGCGAAACCGGCGGGACCTGCTCCGCCGCAAACGGCGCCCACTGCGGCACTGAAGCCCGAGCCGAAGCCGATGCCGGCGGCGGAGCCTCCGAAGACGGCTCCCAAACCTGAGCCCTCGCCCGCCGCGGCTTCCCCAAAACCGTCGCCAACTCCGGCGGGGGGCACCCCTCCCGATAAGCCATCGCAGTCGGAAGCATCCGCATTGCACATGCAGGGCCGCGCTCTCATCACCGCGGGCAAATACCAGGAAGGCATCGACATTCTGACCAAGGCCCTCAAGCTCGATCCATCAATGTCGCTGGCCTACAACGCGCGCGGCTACGCGCACCTTCTCCTGCGGCAATTGCCGGATGCGCTGGCCGATTTCAGCGAAGCGATTCGTCTCAATCCGCGCTATGCCAACGCCTATCAGAACCGCGCAACCGTCCGGCGGATGACCGGGGATAAAGCCGGCGCCGACGCGGACGACGCCAGGTACAGCGAACTCTCCAAGCCGGCCAAATAGGCGGCGCCCGACCTCAGGAACAAATAGACGGCCGTTTCAGTGCGCCAGCGTGGTCTCGCCCTGGACCTTCTCGAAGACCAGATTCCACACGCGGGCCTGGTGCCACTCCAGCGCGCTCACCGATCCATCCGTGCCGCGGGTGAAGCGCAGCGTCCAGGGACCCAGCAGGAAACGGTCGGCGCCTACCGGATCGAGCGCCAGATGCCATCCCGATGGCGCTGTCAATTGCAACTTTCCGTCCTGTATCGCGACGTGATAACTCGCCCCAACGTCTACGCTCCGGTAGTCGCCCTCGAGCGCGCGTAACGCGGCCTGCGGAGGCGGGGTGGCATTGAGTCTCGTGTAGGGGACCCGCACGCCGCCGTCAAACTGCATGGTGATTTGGTCGCTCGATATTCGTGTGAGAACCAGGCCGGAACTGCCCGCGGAATCGAAAAGCTGGCGGCGATTGAGCGGTTGCAGCCGATAGCGTCCGTCCGCCGTCTCCACCAACAGACTGTCGGGGCTGCTCCACGCCCGCGCGATCCATCCCTGTTTCGATTCCCAGATCCCCGCCAGTTCCGGAAACCCGCTCGCGACATAATCGAGTTCCGCCGGCGGAGGCGGAGGGTGGAGTTTGCCGGCAAGATAAACCTCGGCGACTTCGCGAGCCAGGCTGGCGCTATCCGCGTCGCCCCGGTTGCACAGGCAGATCACCGTGAGCTGTTGATCGGGAAAACGAAGCATCTCGGATCGCATGCCGGGAACGCGGCCCGCGTGGCTTACCGTGCGCAGCCCGCGGTAGCGGCCGATGATGAGACCGGAAGCATATTGGATCCGCTCTCCCGACGCCAGCCGGCCGCGTGTTTCCATGAAGTCGGCAAACTCTTCGCCAAACTGCTGGTTGCTATAAAAAGTCTGATCCCAACGCAGCAAGTCGTCCAACGTCGTGTAGAGGCCGCCATCTCCCCCGGCGAGCCACGTGACGGGAACCCGCCGGAATTGCCCATTGCGGGCAAAGTAGCCCGTCGCGCGATTGGCCTCCGGGTCCAAGCGGGCGTGGAACACGGACCCGCGCATTCCCAGCGGTGTGAAGATGCGTTGCTGCGCGAACTCGGCGAACGGCATCCCGCTCAGGCGCTCCACAATCAATCCCAGCAGCAGATAATCCGAATTGGAGTATTCGTAATCCGTGCCGGGCGCGAAATTGAGCGCGCTCTGGGAAGCCAGCAGTTTCACACTGGCAGCCACATCCAGCGGCTCCGGTGCGCGTCCCGCGGAACTTACTTCGAGTAAAGGCGCGATATCGCGCAGTCCGCTGGTGTGATGCAGCAAGTCGGAAATATGGATGCCATCGGCGTAGGCCGGCAACTCCGGCACGAATCGCCGCACGGGATCTTCCAGCTTGAGCTTGCCTTCCTGCTTGAGCAGGAAGATGGCCGCGGCCGTGAACTGCTTGCTCATCGAGGCCACCTGGAAGGGTGTCGACGGGGTAATGGGGGTTCGCTGTTCGAGATCCGCCAGACCGAACGAGGTGCTGTAAATAAACCGTCCCTCGTGGATGACGCCGGCCGAGCAGCCCGGGGCCTGCAGAGCTCGCAGGCTGGCAAAGACCTCGTCCGCGGCCGCCGTCCGGTCGTCGGCGGCTAGCGGGTACAGACACAGCGCGGTCATCACCCACGCTCTGAGCACGAAAATATTATAGCTGTCAGCTATTTGCTTCGGTACCAAATCGGGATTTCGATCGAGACATACCAGGGCTGCGGCTCTGGAGTCCGAGGAAGCATGATCCGGCCGAGCATGTGAATGACGTAGCCAGGTTCGCATTCCTTGCGAATACGTGGAAGCGAGTAAACCACCGAAGCGCCGCTGTGGTCGAAATCCGTCCAGGTGTCGGTGCCGCGGACGGTGTTGTCCACACAGGGATCGTTGGTGAAGAGCTCGGCGGCGCGCAGGAATTCCCCGTCGGGCACCAGCACCGCAAACTCCTCGCCGGGCGCCGCGTGGCCATCGCGGTTGCCTTCTCCGAAAGTTACCGTATTCTCAGAAACGGCGTGGTGCATCACGTCAACCGTTGTGCCGTCGGCGATTTGGAATACTTTAATCGGGTCGGCATGGGGATACATGGGCACGCGGATCGGGAGCCGCGACGCGCCGGCGACGGCGACGAATCGGAGCCATGTGCGCCGGGGATCGGGCGCGTCGATGGAAACGGGCAGGGCGGCCGATTCCCCGGGACCGAGCGCTCCCAAATGGCCTGCCGGGGTATCGAATTTGACGCTGGTATCGGCAGCTTCCCAATGAACATCCAACGGCCGCGATGGGCCGGCGCCAACGTTTGCGAATTTCACCTTGAGCTTGACCGGCTCCCCGGCTGTAGCCCAGGAGGCGTCGGTGATCTCATACCCGGTCACCGCGATCAGAGGGTCGGCCGAGATTCCGACCTGATAGGCATCGCCATCGAGATCGAAATTCAGGCGCCCTTCGCCATCGGCCCGCAACGGCGACCGGCGGGCGTAGCCGTCGCGCAATCGAAGATAGGTCACCATGTGCGAGGAACCAGGTTTGTACACCGGCGCCGATGCGATGGAGAGCTTCACCTGCGGCAGGGTTGCGCCGGCCGGCATCCACTCGCGCACGGCGGACCGGAACCCGGTGGGCGAGACATCCTGGAGAATGGTAACGCCGGGCTGCCGCCTCGCTGACGCCACCTGCCAGTCCCAAACGATGAAGTTCGGATATACGTCGGCGTGGCTGAACACGGCCGGCTTGGGAGATGGCTGCGCGAATTGCTGCATGTGGAAATCGAAGGTCTTCGCCAGTCCGGGAGTGCAGTCCCTGGTATCGAAATTCTCGGTTTCGTGGCCGTCACGCGCGTAACCCCACACGCCTGTCAGGCGCTTATGGTAGTAGCTGAGAAACTGGCCGGTCTCGGTGATGAGGCGCGTGCGGACGCCGTCGTAGTTGGCGAAATAATCGTCGAGATTGTAGTCGACGTCGAAGCCGTGTGGTCCGACCGTATAGTCCGTGGGTCCGAGAAAACTGGATGCGCTCGACACCAGATCCGGGAATTTGCCGGCGACCAGGAGGGCGAAGAATCCGCCGGCGAGATAGCCCGTCACGGCCCGATGGTCGCGGTCGGGGATGGTGCGCAGGGTGGAGTCGACGCGGTTGATCAGCTCGGGAAAATAGAGCGGAAACATTCCGCTGGTCTCGACCGGCCCGCTGTTGACGACGATCACATCGTGGGTGGAGACGTAGGATGCGATTTCCGACGTATAAAATGCAACGTCCGAGGCCTGTTCGAAGCCGTGAAACCAGTAGATGACGGGATAGCGAGTCCGCGATTGCGCGTAGGACGGAGGAAGGTAGACGCGGTACGCGCGTTCTCCCTCAAGTACCTGGCTGAGATGCGTGGAATCCTGAACCACCGCCTGCGCCGCGGGATTGCTCTGAGCCCACGCCGCGGCGGCGGCGAGACATACCAGAAAAGGCCGCACCACTAGAGTGTAAAGCCGGCGGACACGCCGTGTCAGCTCTGTGTGGGTGAGGGATCGCACTCAAGGACCGGAATTCGTTGCACGGGCAGCCAGCGCGAGTTGGCAACGCGCGCACCGATAGGCAATCGGCCCCACGGGGGATGTGCGGTGATACGCTTGATCTCATGCCTCGGCAAATTGAAAGGGGCGAGCGGCCCGTCCATACGCTTCGCTGGATCACGCTAGGCGCGATCATTCTCGTGTTGCTCTTCAGCGCCCGCACCATCGCCGGATACGTCATCGAGGTGGAATGGCGCAAGGAACTGGGCCAGCTCCACACCTGGGTCAGCATGCTCTGGTACGGCATCGCGCCGGTAACGGCGGCCACGCTGGTGGCCTTCGCCGCCCTGTGGATGACGCATGCGCGGGCGTTGAAGTTCGCCCGCACCTCGCTTCGCGAACATAAGCTCTACGCGCGTATTTCAGTGCTGGTGCTGCTGGCAGTGGCTTACGTGGCATCGTCGGCGTCCATCGACACCTGGACGGTGGTACGATTTGCCGGGTCGCGCGGCCTGCCCGCGGCGGCCACTGTCTGGCATGACGCGGTTTTTCAGAAGCCGCTATCGTTTTATCTTTTCGATCTGCCTTTCTACGTTCTGCTGCGCGGATATCTCATCACCCTGGCGATTCTCTGCATTCTGCTTTACTGGATTGCGGCGCGCGGCTGGCAGTTGGCCGGCCAACGTCAGGATATCCTCGACCGCATGCGCGATCCGCTGCGTCCCTCGCGGGAGATCGATCCCGGCTTGTTCCGCCTGGAGGGCGGGCTGGAATCGATGTTTCTGCGAGGCTCGGCGGCGGTACTGCTGATGGCCCTGGCGGTGAAGTTTTTTCTGGCGCGCTACGAGATGGTGTACAACACCCACGGGACGTTTCTGGTGGGCATCGATTATGTCGACCAGAATGTCGGCATTCCGATGCAGTGGCTGCTGATTCTCGCCAGTCTGGCGGCCGCCGTCTTTATCGTGCTGAAACGTTGGAAGCTGGCGGCGTGGATGGCGTCGGCGCTGGTGATTGCGTTCCTGGCGCCGCTGGCCGTTTCCACGTTTTACGTGGCGCCGAATGAGATTGCGCTGCAACGTCCGTACATTGACCAGCATATCCACGCCACGCGCGCGGCTTACGGCCTGGAGTCGAAGACGGAGGAAATCCAGTATCAGGTGGACCCGGATTCGGCCATCGACGTAGTGAAGAACAAGCCTCTGCTGGACAACGTGCGGCTATGGGACACGCAGGCGTTCAAGGATACGATTCTGCAACGCCAGGCGCTACGCACGTACTACACATTTCAAGATGTGGACGTGGACCGGTACACGATCGCCGGTCAATACCGGCAGGTGTTGCTGTCACCGCGCGAGCTCGACATCCGGCAGCTTCCCGGCGCCACCGCCAACTGGAACATGTCGGCGTTTTTCTATACGCACGGCTACGGCCTGGTGCTCTCGGAAGTCAGCCGCATGACATCGGATGGATTTCCCGTGCTCAGCATCCAGGATGCGCCGCCCAAAATCGAAGAACCCGGTTTGAAGCTGACGCGGCCGGAGATCTACTACGGCGAAGTGGAGCACGAGCCGGTTTTCGTGCACACCACGATGGAGGAATTCAACTATCCATCCGGCGAATCCAACGAGAAATCGCGATACGAGGGCAAAGGCGGATTCCCCATTTCGTCGTTCTTCATGCGCGCCGCGGCCGCGCTGAACGAAGGCGAAATCAAGATTCTGTTGGTGGATTATTTTACGCCACAGAGCCGGATGATGATCCGCCGCAAGGTTCGCGACCGCCTGGAGCAGCTTGCGGGCTTCCTGCAATGGGATTCGGATCCTTACCTGGTAATTACCGATTCCGGCCGGCTGGTGTGGATGGTGGATGGCTATACGACGTCCGACGCGCATCCCTACTCGCGGGAGCTGCAAGTGAACGGCATGGACCCGCTGAATTACATCCGCAATTCGGTGAAGGCCACGGTCGACGCGTATGACGGCGAGACCCACCTTTATATATTCGCGCCGGACGATCCGCTGATCGCGGCCTATCAGAACCTGTTTCCCGAACTGTTTCTGCCGGAGTCGGCGATGCCGCCGGACCTTCGAGCGCATGCGCGGTACCCGGAGACGCTGTTCCGCGTGCAGGCGGAGATCTACAGCACGTACCACATGCTCGATCCCCAATCCTTTTATAACAAGGAAGATGTCTGGGACCTGGCGCAGCATTCCAGCGGGCAGGAAGGCGGCACGGAGCCGGTAAATCCGACATATATCAACACGACTCTGCCCGGGGAAAAGCAGGCCGAGTTCGTGCTGATGATCCCCTTCACGCCGCACAATAAAAACAACCTGATCGGCGTCATGGCGGCGCGGTGCGACGGACAGAACCTGGGCAAAAAGGTGGTGCTGCTGCTTTCCAAGCAACAGTTGATCCAGGGTCCCATGAATATTTCCGCGTCGATCAACCAGGACCAGACAATTTCGAAGGATTTGACGCTCTGGAACCAGCAGGGGTCAAAAGTATTGCATGGGCAGATTCTGGTGCTGCCGGTTGGCAACAACTTTTTGTATGTCGATCCGATTTATATAAGATCGACGCAGGCCAGTATGCCGCAATTAAAGAAGATTGTGCTGGCCGTCGGGAGCCGCCTGATTTATACCGACACTTACGATGAGGCTTTGCAGGAGTTATCCGGCGAAGCGCAGCAGTTGATCCAGCAGGCTACATCGCCGGCCCCCGCGGCGCCTTCGGCTGGGACGCCAGCGCCCAACGGCAATGCGGATGCGCGCCTGGGACGGATCCGCGAGCATCTGCGGCGGTATCGGGAGTTGGCGGCGCAGGGGAAGTGGGCGGAAGCGGGCAAGGAACTCGAGGCCATCGAGGCGGAAGCGAAACAGTAGCAGGGAGGGATTCATCCCGCCCTGCCCGCGGCCGCAGGGCCAGATCAAGCCGTCCAATTCAATCGGCGATGGGTGGAAATGGGATAGAAAAGAACCTGTCCCGGTCGCGTCCGTAGTAGAGAATCTGGTTGTCCGGTGGAATCGCCACGCGGATCGATAGTTCCGCTCAAGATCAGTAATGTGCAGGGGGCCGCGGCTTCTTCAGAGGGTCGTACTCCATTGATTCTGATCCGCTTGCGCTGATGGAAGTGGGCTGGGCTAGGCTTGGGCTAGGCTGAGCTACAATCGCTTGCACACCAGCTTCCAATTTTGCTATTCTTTAAGGGTTTCGCGAGAACAGCTTTTTGCTCCTGTGCTACCACCCTTCGTGTGAAGGGTCCGTCCGGGGGTAAGGCCCCGAGGTTTCATCGGTTACGCCGATTGTGAACATGGGCCTGTCATAAAGGTAGAAGCCAAAATCCTCGCAGGTATGTGCGGCCGTGGTTGAAGTGGGCCGTGTCATGTTTTGAGTTTGCAATCGCCTAAGAGCGCATCGCTAGCTGGAAGGAAGCCTCGTGCCAACGTTTAATCAACTTGTCCGTATGGGCCGGAAACCGCCACGCTGGAAGACGTCCAGCCCGGCGCTGAATAGCTGCCCTCAAAAGCGCGGTGTTTGTACACGTGTGTACACCTCCACTCCGAAGAAGCCGAATTCGGCCCTGCGGAAAGTGGCGCGCGTGCGGCTCACCAACGGAATCGAAGTCACGACGTATATTCCCGGCGTCGGCCACAACCTGCAGGAGCACTCGATCGTGCTGATCCGCGGCGGCCGCGTGAAGGACCTGCCGGGCGTGCGCTACCACGTAATTCGTGGCGCGCTGGATACGGCGGGAGTCGCCAACCGCAAGCAGGGGCGGTCGAAGTACGGAGCCAAAAGGCCGAAATCGTAGGACTTATCGTATGCCACGCAGAAGAAGAGCTGTTGTTCGCGAGGTCCAACCGGACCCGGTGTTCAATTCCACGCTTGTCGAGCGTTTTGTCAATTCCATGATGTGGCAGGGCAAGAAGACGGTCGCCCAGGGCATCTTTTACGACGCCATGGACAAGCTCAAGGAGCGCACCAACGACGATCCGTTGAAGGCTTTCAAGAAGGCCGTCGAGAATGCCAAGCCGCTGCTGGAAGTGAAGACGCGGCGTGTTGGCGGCGCCAACTACCAGGTGCCCATCGAAGTGCCGCAGAACCGGCGCACCTCGCTCGCCATCCGCTGGATCATCATCAATGCCCGCTCGCGAGCCGAAAAGGGCATGCCGGAGAAACTGGCCAACGAATTGAACGACGCCGCCAATCTCCGCGGCGGAGCGATTAAGAAAAGAGACGACGTACACCGCATGGCCGAGGCCAACAAGGCCTTCGCGCACTATCGGTGGTGAGGAAAGGAAAAGAAGCCATCTTCCACAAGCTGATGGCTGAAAACTGATAGCTGAAAGTTTTTATTATGCCCAGAACGGTTCCGCTCGAGAGGATGAGAAATATCGGCATCGCGGCCCATATCGATGCCGGTAAGACCACCACGACCGAACGGATTTTGTACTATACCGGACGCACCCACAAGCTCGGGGAAGTCCATGAGGGCACTGCCACCATGGACTGGATGGAGCAGGAGCAGGAACGCGGCATCACGATTACATCGGCCGCCACGACCTGCGAATGGCGCGACATCCAGATCAACATCATCGATACCCCGGGCCACGTGGACTTCACCGCGGAGGTGGAGCGCAGTCTGCGTGTGCTCGATGGCGCGGTCGCGGTTTTCGACGCCGTCGCCGGTGTGCAGCCGCAGTCCGAAACCGTTTGGCGGCAGGCGGATAAGTACAACGTTCCCCGCATCTGCTTCATCAACAAGATGGATCGCGTCGGCGCCGATTTCTACCACTCGGTGGAAACTATCGTCGACCGGCTGAAGTGTAAGCCGGTACCGATCCAGCTTCCCATTGGAGCCGAGGATCAATTCAAGGGCATCGTCGACCTGGTTGAGATGAGGGCGGTGGTCTGGCGGGATGAGACGTTGGGCGCGGAATATGACGTCATGGAGATCCCCGCCGATCTCGCCGAAAAGGCCAAAGAGTACCGCGATCACATGATTGAAGCCATCGCGGAGCACGATGACCATTTGATGGAGAAATTCATCGAGGGGCACGCGCCGAGCAACGACGAAATCCGCGCGGGCATCCGCAAGGCCACCATCGAGCTGAAGATCTTCCCGGTCATCTGCGGCACGGCATTCAAGAACAAGGGCGTGCAGACGATGCTCGATGCGGTGGTGGATTACCTTCCTTCGCCGATGGACATTCCGCCGGTGGAAGGCACCGATCTCGACGATCCGGAGAAAATCCTCACCCGCAAAGCCTCCGATAAAGAGCGGTTCTCCGCGCTGGTCTTCAAGATCATGACCGACCCATACGTCGGACAGTTGGCGTTCTTCCGGGTTTATTCGGGCACGTTGAAGTCGGGCGATTCGGTGTTGAATGTCGCCAAGCGCCGGAAAGAGCGGATTGGCCGCCTGCTGCGCATGCACGCCAACAAGCGCGAGGAAATCCAGGAAATCCTGGCCGGCGATATCTGCGCGGCGGTGGGGCTGAAGACAGTCTCGACCGGCGACACGATTTGCGATGACGAGCACCCGATCGTGCTCGAATCCATTGACTTCCCGACGCCTGTCATCCAGCTCGCGGTCGAGCCGAAGACTAAGGCTGACCAGGAAAAGATGGGCATGGCGATCCAGAAACTGGCGCAGGAAGATCCTACGTTCCGCGTCAATACGGATCCGGAGACGGGCCAGACCATTCTTTCGGGAATGGGCGAACTGCACCTGGAAATCATTGTGGACCGCATGATGCGGGAATTCGGCGTAGGCGCCAATGTCGGCAAGCCGCAGGTGGCATATCGCGAGACCATTCGCAAGGCATCGGAAGCCGAAGGCCGTCATGTGAAGCAGACCGGCGGCCACGGACAGTACGGCCACGTGAAGATCCGCGTTGAGCCGTTGCCGGCGGGCGGCGGATTCGAATTCGTCAACGAGATCACCGGTGGCCGCGTTCCCAGGGAATACATCGGACCGGCCGAAGTCGGTATCAAGGAAGCGCTGGAAGGCGGAATCCTGGCCGGCTATCCGATGTCGGATCTGAAGGTGACGCTCTACGACGGCAGCTACCACGATGTCGATTCGTCGGAAATGGCTTTCAAAGTCGCTGGTTCGCTGGCCATCAAGGAAGCCGCGCGCAAAGCCAAGCCGGTGCTGCTGGAACCCATCATGTCGGTGGAAGTGGTGGTGCCGGAGCAGTACATGGGCGACGTTATCGGCGACTTGAATTCGCGGCGCGGGCGCATTGAAGGCATGCAGCTTCGCGGCACGACGCAGATCATCAAAGCGATGGTGCCGTTGTCGGAAATGTTCGGCTACGCCACCGATGTCCGGTCGCGCACGCAGGGACGCGGCAGTTTCACCATGCATTTCGGCAAGTATGAGGAAGTTCCGAACGCGCTAGCGGAAGAAATCGTCAGCAAGGTTCAGGGCAAGGCAAGTTAATCGAGATAAGGAGATTATTTTCTCTTATGGCAAAGGAAAAATTCGACCGTAGTAAGCCGCACGTGAATATCGGGACGATCGGGCACATCGATCACGGCAAGACCACCCTGACGGCGGCCATCACCAAGGTGCTGGCCAAGCACAATCCGAAGAACAAGTTTCGGAGTTTCGACTCCATCGACAACGCGCCGGAGGAAAAGGCCCGCGGGATCACGATCGCCGTGGCGCACATCGAGTACGAAACCGCCAAGCGGCACTATGCCCACGTGGATTGCCCAGGCCACGCCGACTACATCAAGAACATGATCACGGGCGCGGCGCAGATGGACGGCGCGATTCTGGTCGTCGCGGCGACCGACGGACCGATGCCGCAGACTCGTGAGCACGTTCTGCTGGCCCGCCAGG
>Ga0335073_10002750_pt1 | contig 24173 bp, 29 predicted proteins | sample Lox_Sample_22_FD_207093 | JGI IMG/M metagenome (GOLD analysis project Ga0335073, IMG submission 207093) | Soil microbial communities from Loxahatchee National Wildlife Refuge, Florida, United States - Lox_Sample_2.2 | ecosystem: Environmental > Terrestrial > Soil > Wetlands | place: USA... | reverse complement strand
TGAACAGCACCTGCTTCTCCTGCAGGTTGGTAATGATCGCAGTCAGATCGCCCTTGATCTGCAGCAGCGGCGCGGCCGTGGGCTGAAAGTGTACACCGAGCTCGTTGGCGATGATGTTGGCCAGCGTAGTTTTGCCCAGGCCCGGAGGTCCGTAGAGCAGAACGTGGTCCATAGCTTCGCCGCGCGAACGCGCCGCTTCAATGGCAACGGCAAGATTCTCTTTGACCTTGGTCTGGCCGATGAACTCGCCGAGCCGCTGCGGACGCAGCTTCAGCTCAAACGACGAATCGTCTTCGACGGGCGCGGCAGAGACAAGCCGCTCGCGCTGTCGATCAGGATCGGGGAAATTTCTGGCAGTGGCCACTGGCGCGATATTAACACGGAAGGATGCGGGCTAAGGCGCTTGACAATGTGACACATAATGTGTCACATTGACGAGTATGCCGTCCGTCAATATCCGTCAGCTTCGTGACACGCGCCGGCTCAAGGCGTGGCTGCGCGCCGGAAAAATCGTCGAATTGCGGGAGCGGGATCAAATTATCGCTCGAATCGTGCCACAGCGACAGGATGAGAAACCGGCGAAGTGGCCGGATTTTGCAGCGCGCGCGAAGGAGATCTTCGGCGACCGGATTCTGTCGGGTGCTGATATCGTTATCGAGGAGCGCGGACGATATTGACCGTCTATGTCGACACCAGCTTTCTCGTATCGCTCTATCTGACCGACAAACATTCCGACGAAGCCAGACAGCGGGTGCGGTCTGCTTCTGCCCTTTGGCTCACTCCTCTTCACTGGGCAGAATGGTTTCACGCGGTTGCACAGCACATCTTTACGGGGGAGATCACTTCTGGCCAAGCCGCACAACTTTACGCTGGTCTAGGCCAGGATCGAACCAACGGACTGTGGACCGAGGCATCTTTGCCGGACAATGCATTCGATCTCTGCACACAACTCGCTCTTTACCATGGGCCTAAGATCGGCACGCGCACTCTCGACAGCCTCCATGTCGCATCCGCAATAGAACTCGGTTCGGAGTGCTTCTGGACGTTCGACCATCGCCAGGCCAAGCTGGCGGAAACGCAAGGTCTAAAAGGAATCGGTAGCTGATCTTAAGCAAGGTTTATTCGGGCGGCCGCAATTCTACTCTTCTTCTTCCTTCACCTCTCCCCGCTCTGCCTTAGCCTTCTCGATAATCTTCTCCTGCAACTGTCCGGGGACCATATCGTAGTGATGCATTTCCATATTGAATGAACCGCGGCCCTGGGTCATCGAAGTCAAATCCGCGCCGTAAGTCAGCATCTCGGCCATGGGCACTTCGGCTTTCACGACGGTGTTGCCGGCCTTGTTGTCCATGCCCTGGATGCGTCCGCGGCGGCTGTTCAAATCGCCCATGATCGAGCCGGCAAACTCGTCGGGCACGGTGATTTCCACCGCCATCACCGGTTCCAGCAGCGTGGGCTTGGCCACTTCCATCGCCTTCTTGAAGGCGATGCGGCCAGCCATCTGGAACGAGAGATCATTCGAGTCCACATCGTGATATGACCCGTCATATAACACAACTTTGAAATCGACCACAGGATACCCCGCCAGATATCCACGCGCCGCCGCGTCTTTGATGCCTTTTTCCACCGCCGGAATGAAATTCTTGGGGATTGCGCCGCCAAAAATATCGTTGACGAACTCGAATTCGCCGCCGCGCGGCAACGGCTCCATCTTGATCTTGCAGTCGCCGTACTGACCGTGCCCGCCGGTCTGTTTCTTGTGCCGTCCCTGCACGTCGGCCTTGCCGCGAATGGTCTCCCGGTACGGCACCTTCGGCGCTTTCAGATTCACTTCCGTGTGATAGCGCTTCTTGAGCTTCGAAACCGTGACCTCAATATGCTGCTGCCCGGTTCCCGCAATCAGAAATTCCTTGGTCTGGGCATCGCGGAAGAAACGCAGCATGGCATCCTCTTCCATCAACTTGTGGATGCCCGGGCCCAGCTTGTCTTCATCGGCGCGGCTTTTGGGCTCGATCGCAAATGTGATCGCCGGCTCCGGCAGTTTTACGCGTGGATACTGAATCGGCGCCGACTTGTCGCCCAGCGTGTCGCCGGTCAGCGTGTCTTTCAGCTTGGCAACCGCGCCAATGTCGCCGGCATGCAGTTCGGGCACAGGGACGGCGGTTTTCCCTTGCATGCTTGAAATGTGCGAAAGCTTTTCCGGCGAGTTCGCGCGGAAGTTCTGCAGGGTGGCCTCGTTCTTCACCACGCCGGAAAAAACTTTGAAATAGGAAATTCGTCCGGCAAACGGATCGGAAACGGTCTTGAACGCATACAGCGAAACCGGCTCGGCGTCGGACTCGTGCCGCTTGGGCGCATCGCCGTTGCCCGAGGCTGCCGCCTCGCCCGTGACCCACCCGTGCTCGGACGGCGCCGGTGTATAGTCCACGATAAAATCCATCACCCGGTCGGCCCCGATGTTCCCCAGTCCCGAGCTGAAGATCACAGGGAAAATCCTGTCTTCGCGGATCGCGTTGTGCAGCGCAGGTATCAAGTCTTCTTCCCCCAGCGTGCCCGCTTCGAAGAACTTTTCCATCAGCTGGTCGTCGCCCTCGGCCACCAGTTCCACCAGCCTCTCATGCGCCGACTGCGCCTGTTCTTTTAAGTTCGCGGGGATCTCCCCTTCTTTTCCTTTTCCGTTGCCGCCCAGCTCATAGGTGTAGGCTTTCATCCGCACCAGGTCAATCACGCCTGACAAATTCTTCTCCGCTCCAATCGGCAGCTCAATGGGAATCACATTTCGCCCAAACGCCTTCTCCACTGACTCCAGCACGCGTTCCGCGCTGGCACGTTCGCGATCCATGCGGTTTACCACGATCAGCCGCGGCGTCTTATATTCCTCGCAATAATTCCAGACCCGCTGCGTGACAACTTCCACTCCGGCTACCCCATCGACAATCACAATGGCGGCATCCACCACGGGCAGCACCATCTTCGCCTCGTGGACAAACATGTTGAATCCGGGCGTATCCAGCAGATTGATCTTAGTTTTGCCCCACTCGACCACCGCGATCCCGGTCGAGATCGACATCTTGCGGGCAATTTCTTCATCGTCGTAATCCGTGGTCGCGGTGCCGTCATCCACCCGCCCCAGGCGCGGCGTGGCGCCCGCGGTGTACAGCATGGCCGAGACCAGCGAGGTCTTCCCGGCATGTCCATGGCCCACCAACGCCACATTACGGATGTTTTCCCCGGAATAGGTTTTCACTCGTAGGCTCCTTCGGCAGGCGTGGGGAAAAAAAAGGCCCGAAAGAGGATTAGGACAGGGACAGGCCAGCCCAACATCATCTGCCAAAACTTAGGATGCTACCACGCGGAAAGCGGCGCTCACAACCGGAGGACGTTTCGGTGGTGGGCTAATTCTCAAGACCTTGGTGCGGACGGATCCGGAGATCCCCCCGTCACTCTCGCCGGACTCTCCGCGGCTCTTTATCTGCTCCCCAGTTCATTTCTCACGGATCAAACTCTACAATCGAAATTCTGATGCGGTCCGTGCGCATTGCCGAATTGCTCGCGCCATTCCTCCGCCCGTCGGGCGTGGAGACGAATTCTTGCCATTCCTCATCGGCGCGAAGCGGCGGCGAGGAACTTGCTTTTCTGTCTCCCGCCCTGCTGCAGGATATATCGACATACGTCGATCTACTTCTTCACTGGAACGCTCGCATCAATCTCACCGCCATTCGTGATCCCGAACAGATTGTCACGCGTCATTTCGGCGAATCCTTTTTTGCCGCCCGCCATTTGTTCACAGCCACCGGGGATGCAGTGCCAGCCGACCCCGCCTGTCCGGGCCAACGCGGCTCGCCTGCCAGTCGGCGAAGCCCTTTAGCTCCCGCTGTCCGGCTTGCCGACCTGGGCTCCGGCGCCGGCTTTCCCGGAATTCCCATCAAGCTCTGGTCTCCTCAGATAGCTCTGACCCTGATTGAGTCCAATCACAAGAAGGTCGTTTTCCTCCGCGAAATTGCCCGCGCCCTTACATTGACGGATATCAATATATTCCACGGCCGTGCCGAATCTCTTCCCGCTGTCTCCTTTGATGTCGCAACCCTCCGCGCCGTCGAACACTTCCACGACGCCCTGCTTACGGCTAGCCGGCTGATTGTGCCCGCCGGTCGCCTCGCGCTCCTCATCGGCCGCGACCAGGCCGAGCGCACGTATTCGACACTGCCACAGTTCGCCTGGCGAAAACCTGTCCCGGTCCCGCTGTCGAAATCTCGAGTCCTGCTATTCGGCGAGCAAGAGCTAGATCCACAGCGCAGGTAGAACCAGCAAAGTAACTAAGTGGAAGGCCTACGTGGCGGCAGCCTAGTAGCGCTGGCCATAGCATCGATATAGACCAATATCCATGCCATAAAGTGGGAGATGCATTGTGATTGCTGCCAATCGTAGGCGCCGCTGGAGTGGAGCATCGGCGCTGACAAGCTTCAATAAGCTGAGTCCACCTGAGTCTTGCATGCCGTTAGGACCATAATAGTAATAAGTGGGACGACAATGGATGTCTGCTCCAAATTTATGCTACCAACAGCAAACCAACGTTGAGCGTTGTGAACAAAAGTGGGAAACTACTCACTAACGATCAGTCGTAACGTCGCCGACCTTCACAAATTAGAGGGCTCACACTTTTCCACAGTGTTCCGTGCGGAACACTTTTCGGTTCCAGCAGGCGCTCTATAAACGACCATCCATCCGCCTCCTGACGTGGCGGCAGAGGCCAAGACAATGTTCCCCACGGAACACTAGTCCTCATCGATCCCTCCAATCCTGATCGCACAAGTAAAACTGACCGTTCTTGAACTCGTGTTCGTTACGGGTGCTCCGCATGGAACTTTTCGTTGGATGAACGAATCCGGAACCCGCAGACGGCCACACGCTCGAAACCGCAAGGGCAAGATGTGATGAGATCCCATCCGTCCGTGGGATCAGACCCAGGAGTGTTCCGTACGGAACACTCCTGGGCACACCTGGCTCTCTGCCATGTGGCACCATCAAGTAGGCGCCACCTCCCATTGGACCCGTCCAGCCCCGGATTGGTCACTGGCCCCGGCGGGCGGAAATGTTCCGCACGGAACATTTCGCCCCGCGTTTTGCACACGAATTCACGCTACGCACAGGCGATTGGTGATTGCTTTCGAAATGGGAATCGCATTATGCTGGCGGGAAGCTCTGGCTCCACGAAAAATCTAATGGGACGCGTTATCGCCGTTGCCAATCAGAAGGGCGGCGTGGGGAAGACCACGACTGCCATCAATCTTGCTGCGTCATTTGCGGCCGCCGAAGTCAACACGCTGCTGATCGACTGCGATCCGCAGGCCAACGCCACCAGCGGCCTGGGCCTGGTGAAGGATCCGGAGCGGGTGTGCACCTATCACCTGCTGCTGGGCGCAGCGTCAGCCGAGGAAGCGCTGCAGACCACCGAGCTCGATCAACTCTGGCTAATTCCTTCTCACAAGAATTTGCTAGGAGCTAATATAGAATTGGTCGAAGCTGCCGGGCGCGAATACCGCCTGCGCGACGCTCTGGCGCCGCTCCGCGAGCGCTTTCAGTTCATCGTGCTCGACTGCCCACCGGCTCTCGATCTGCTGACGGTCAATGCGCTGGTGGCGGCGGATTCGGTGCTGATTCCGATGCAGGCGGAGTACTTCGCGCTGGAGGGCATCAGTGAACTGCTGGACACGGTCGAGCGAATCCGCGCGGCGCTGAATCCGAACCTGGAGATCGAGGGAGTCGCCGTGACCATGCTCGACGAGCGTACCAACCTGGCGCAGCAGGTGATGGGAGAACTGCAGCGATATTTTGGGGAGAAGCTGTGCGCCACGACCGTGCCGCGAAATATTCGGCTGGCCGAGGCGCCCAGCCATGGAAAGCCAGCTTTGATGTACGATCCGCGATCGCGAGGGGCAGAGAGCTATATCCGGCTGGCGAAGGAAATCATTGATAAACAGGCTCCCGGCTCCGGGCTTCAGGCTTCGGCAGTTCCAACCAAAGAGGGCACGGGGGGACACGAGGACGAAAAAATCGCTGAAGTGCCGGCAGCAGAGGAGATGGACAAGACGGCTTGAACGATGGGTTGAAAACCCAGCTGGGTTGCTGGAGTTAACGCAGCCTGAAAAACCGCTTTCCCACGGCGGGCCGAGATCTTCGTTACATAGATTCTTCGCTTCGCTCAAGATGGCAGGGGGACGGAGCGGTTGTGATGGCCGGCGGAAAATCAGATTCTCGCCCCGCCCGGCATGACGACGCAACTGCGTGCGCTGAAGATGACAGGAGTGAATCGATGACTTCGACTTCGAATGCGGTGGAGAAGACCACGGTGAAGCCAGCCGAGAAGCGGCGGGCGCTGGGGCGGGGATTGGACTCTTTGTTGCCGGGGCCAAGGGTGGTTCCGAGCGAGCAACGGATCGCGAGTGCCCCGGATTCCGACGTCTCGCAAAACCGGAGAGACCCTTCGACTCCGCTCCGGGCAAACGTGGGGCAAGCAGAGGCAGCGGCGGCAGTGCCCACACGGATGGCGGAGGGTTTCACGATTCAGGCGGTGGTGGAAGAGGAAACCCGGATCCCTCACTTCGTTCAGGAAGACAAGACCGCCAGCGACGACAATATAAGCGACGACAATGGTGAAGAGGCCAAGCCGCACGCAGCGGCGCCGGCGCCGGACTTGGCATCGCGGGGGATCACGATTCAGGCGATGGCTGCGGACGGCCCGCGCGCGCCGGCGGTGAAGCTGATTCCGCTCGACTGCATCGCGGAAAATCCCTACCAGACGCGGTATCTCTTCGACAAGGATGCCCTGGCGGAATTGGCGGAATCGATCAAAGAGAGCGGGGTGCTGCAGCCGATTATCGTGCGTCCGGCGGAGCAGGAGGGACGCTACATCCTGGTGCTGGGGGAGCGTCGGCTGCAGGCCTCAAGGCTGGCGAAGAAGGAGACCATTCCGGCGATGGTGCGGCGGGTTTCTCCGCAGCAGGCGGCGGAGATGACGCTGATCGAAAACCTGCAGCGGGAGGACCTGAACTGCATCGAGCAGGCCGAGGCCTTCCGGGTTTTGAGCAAAGAGTTCAACCTGACGCAGGAAGAAATCGGCAAGCGGGTGGGGATGTCGCGGGAGTCGGTGTCGAATTACATGCGGCTGCTGCGCCTGCCCGAGAAGGTGATGGAATATCTGGCGGCCGACCGGCTGAGCTTCAGCGAAGCAAGGGAACTGCTGGGGCTTGAGGACGTCACAAAGATGCAAGAGGTGGCCGACGTCGTAGTCGGCAAGCACATGTCGCTGGAAGAAATCGAAACCCTGGTGGCAAAGTTCAACGGCTGGCCGGACGCGCAGGATCCCGCGAAGAAACCGGGCTTGGGCGGCGGAGCGAGGTGGCAAGATCCGAATGTGCGGGCAGCGCAGAGGGAACTGGAGCAGTTGCTACGGCTGCGGGTCCGGATCAAAGACCGGAAGGGAAAAGGTAAGATCGTGATCGAGTATCACACCGTGGACGATTATGAGCGTGTCCTAGGCATGTTGAAGGGTGACAACCGGATTTAGGTTTGGCGGGTCTCCTGAGCGCGGCCGGAAACCCAAGGTGCCACTACGACAAAGAACCCAGATCCCTCACTTCGTTCGGGATGACAAATCGCTCAAGAAGAGAAAAGCAGAAGCATATCGCTATCCAAAGCCTATACATCTTGTAAATGAGCGAGCATTCCGTGCAAGGTGTAGCTATGCCGGAATTGCCCGACATCGTCGCTTATCTGGATGCGCTGCAGACGCGGATCGTCGGCCAGACATTGGAGCAGGCTCGACTGGCGAGCCCATTCCTGTTGCGGACGGCGCAACCGCCGCTGGGCAGCGTTGAAGGACGAGTAGTGCGGGAGCTGCGGCGAGCGGGAAAGAGAATTGTGATTGGAGTGGAAGGCGATCTCTGGCTGGCGCTTCATCTGATGATCGCCGGGCGCCTGCATTGGCGGAAGCGAGGAGCAAAGCTGTCTGGACGCCAGAGCCTGGCGGCGTTCGATTTTCCCTCCGGCTCGCTGGTTCTTACCGAAGCGGGGAGCAAACATCGGGCGTCGCTGCATGTGCTTGCGGGTGTGGACGGCCTGCGTTCGCTTGATGCCGGTGGAATCGATGTGTTGGCGAGCGATCTGGCATTGTTCCAAGCCACATTGGCGGCGGAAAATCACACGCTGAAGCGGGCGTTGACCGATCCGCGTCTGCTGAGCGGGGTGGGAAACGCCTATTCGGATGAAATTCTGCACGCGGCGCAGTTGTCACCGATCGCGCAAACGCAGAAATTGGATGCCGCGGAATGGGTACGTCTATACACAGCGAGCCGGCACACTCTCGAGCTATGGCTGAACCGGCTGCGCGCCGACGCTAAATCGGAATTCCCCGAAAATGTGTCGGCCTTTCGGCCGGAGATGGCGGTACACGGGAAGTATGGGCAGCCGTGTCCGCGATGCGGAGAGAAGGTTTTGCGAATCCGGTATGCCGACAAAGAAACGAATTATTGCGCGCGCTGCCAGACCGGAGGCAAGGTTCTGGCCGACCGGGGATTGTCACGGCTGTTGGGATCGGATTGGCCGCGAACTCTTGAGGAGCTGGAGAATCTGAAGCGGCGGTAGCGCGCTGGACTTATGGGCGTGGGCTCAGCCACCATTGCTCTAAAAAAACCTCGCCGGGCGGAACACCGGGCGAGGTTTCTGTTTTGAGAGACGCGCAAGTGGTTGGTCCGACTAATCTCCGGTGCCGCAACCGCAAATGCCGTGGCCGCTACCGGTTATCTGAATGGCGGCGCACTCCCGCTGCAGGCGCGTCACCTCGGCGCTGCTGAGAGTGGCGTCCTGCATGGCGGTTTCGGTTTCCGCGAAACTGCCGTTTTGAAGATGGACGGCCCAGCCGCGCACCGCCGGCGTGGGAACGAGTTTGGCCGGGTTGGTTCCGGTGGTGGAGACGACCTTGATCAGTCCTGTGGTCAGGATGACGCCGGTCAGCGGGTTACCGGTCAAGTCGGGATTAACCCAGATGGTGCGAAGGCCGTCTGGAGTGAGCAGGCACTGGCAACACTCCGACATCTCCTGCTCAGGATCGAAGATATAAATGGCGGCGTAGATATTGCCGCCGCTGGTTCCGGGGTTGGTGAGGTGGACGAGAGCATCGGGTGCGCCCGACGTATTTGCATTGGCAAAGTAGTCCACCTTCAGCGTGTCGGCCGGTGGTGGACTCTGCGCCCAGGTTGTCGGGGCGAGAACCGCAATGCACAAAAGAACGATCAGCAGGACCAAGATTTGGCGCATACGAGAATCCTCCTTGAAAAACAGGGGAAAACACTTTCTCAGTGGATCGAGTTGGGGGGATTCTAGCGCCGTGGGAGATCTCTGCCAGTCTCCATTGGCATTAACCGGAACGATTAGAGATGTGAAAAAAAGACCCGCCAGGCAGGAGGCAAAGTCTGATGCCTGGCGAGTCGGGTTGGCTCCGAAGGCAGCCAAAGGCCACCCGCAGGAAGCACAAAATATTGACTACTCTCCGGTACCGCAACTGCAAACGCCGTGGCCGCTGCCATCCAGGATGATGGCATTGCACTCGACCTGCAGACGACCCTGTTCAGCCGCGCTGAAGGTGGCATCCTGCGAAGCAGTTTCAGTCTCAGAGAAATTGCTGTTCTGGATGTGGGTGGTCCAGGCACGGACGGCCGCTGTCGGATACAGCCTGGCAGGGCTGGGGCCCGTGGTGGAGACAATCTTGATCACTCCAGTGGTGAGAGCAACACCGGTCAGCGGATTGCTGGTCAGGTCCGCATTCACCGAGAGAGTGCGCAGGCCATCGGGAGTGAGGACGCAGGTGCAGCACTCCGTCAGTTCCTGGTTGGGATCGAACACATAAAAGGCAGCGTAGAGGCTGCCGCCGCTGGTGCCGGGGTTGGTGATGCGAAGCGTCCCATCCGGGGCGCCAGCTGTATTCGCATTGGAGAAATAGTCAATCTTCAAAGTGTCCGCGGGAGGCGGAGTGATCGCCGCCATTGCGGTGGTAGCAAGGAGACCTGCCATGAGAGCGCAGATCACCAGCAGTGTGGTTTGGCGCATTTATACATCCCTCCTTGAAGTGTTGGGGGAGGAGGTAGAGCTGTAGGTCCTCTTTATGATCCTTGGGGAGCGCGGCCAGCACAAGTCTCCATACGCACTAACCCGATCTCATTAGGACGGGTGGACGGAGTCAGGGGTTTTCTGCCCGAGCAGAACCTGGGCTTCGGAGGGATGGCCGACTGAGCGGCGCGTATAGTTTTCGATGGGGGAATTGGGGGCGAGAGATCATGCTGGATGTGGCAGTGCTCAGGTCAGTTGCGGAGCAACTGATGAGCGGACCCGAAGTGACCGTTGAGGGGAAAAATATCCGGGTCGCGCGGACCGGGCAAGGAAAATTTAGAACCGTGCGGTTCATGGCGGGAGGCAAGGAATACCAGGCGATTGAGCAGAATGCCGCGAAGCCCAGCCGATGGGGCCAACTGGCACCGGAGGGGCATCGGGTGGTGCAGTTCCGCGATCTGCAGACGCAGCGGTATGTGGCGGTGGCCGTGGACGGGGAGGTGAGGGAATACGGAACCAGTGGTTAGGGTTCCGAGAAAAACGGGTTCCTCGATAGGCTCACGCCGCTTCGACGGGAGTGAGCGGCTCGGAATGACAGAGGGATGTCGCGCTTGTCTGACCCGGTTATGACACACTGCGAAAAACTATTTAGCAAAGAAGTAGTCGAAGGATTTAACGGCGGTGAATTCGTCATCCTTGATGTCGAAAACCGTGTAGAGCTTGGTCACGGCAAGGATGTCATGGACTTTCTTGGTCAGGTTGAGCAGCTTGAGTTCGCCGCCCGCGTTGCGGACGGTGATAAAACTGCCGACCAGTTCGCCGACGCCGGAACTATCGATGTAGTCAACCTCGGCGAGGTTGAGCACAATCTTTTTTTTGCCGACGGCAAGAAGGGCGCGGACAGCATCGCGGAGGGTACCGATTTCATCCCCCAGGACGATGCGGCCGCTGACGTCGACCACAGTGACATGATCGACCTCGCGGGTATTGAGCTTGAAACTCATGGCTGAGCTTGGCGGGAATAGTAGTAGGTGTGGGAAGGCAAGTCAATGGTGAGAGCGGAAGCAGATCAGACTGGGAGAAAGGTCGAACCTGGCGGCAAGCGATGAGAGCGGCCCGGCTAGAGCTGGGCGGTGTCGCAGGCGCGCGACTCGAGCGGCCAAGCCGGGGGCTGCACGAAATCGCGGATTTCCTGAATGGGAGAGGTGATGATGGGAGTCGGATACTCGGGATGGTGAAACTCCAGGTGCATGCCGCGACCCACGAATTGCAGCTTCAACATGGAGCCTCCCCAGGTGGAACCGGCGATGGCCACCTGCACAGGCTCAGGGCAGAACTCGGGATGGCCGGAGAGCAGAGCCTCGTTACCACCGAGGAGGACCGCGGTGTAACAGTGGTGCAGAGTACGGATTTTCAGGACGGTGGATGGCGGCAGGTCCTTGAGGGAAACACCGCCCTCAATCTCAGACTCGATGATGCCGCGATTGACCTCATCGCTCAGATTGGGGTGAGGCATGAACATCCCGTTGGCCCAAAAGCTTCTTCCACAGGCAGAAGCTTTAATGGAGTGTACAGCAAATCAGGCGAAGTTTGGGGCACGAATGAGCTAGGGCGAAAGTTTGGCGCTGTCCAGGGTTTGAACGCTCAAGACTTCAGGGCCGGGGGTGGTTGCGATAATCCCGTTTCCGCTCCAGGAACAGGAGCACCAGACTGACGCCGATCAGAACCAGCATGATGCGATGGTACATATCATTGCTGGCCGTGCTGGGACCGGCTCCGGCCGCCAGAGCCGCAACGCCCAGCAAAACACCGCCCAGGGCCACAAAGTTGGCGATAAGCGCGGCCCGCCACCGGGCCGTGGAATCGAGAAAGAGCGCCATTGCGCCCCCCAGCAAGCTCAGGCCACAAACGGCTTCCACAATCGCCGCGGGAAGAATGATCGGCTCATGAAACCTTCCAATGACTATGCCCGCATGTTGCACGGCGCCGAAGAAAAAGAGCGCCGCGTTAGCGGCCATGAGCACGCCTGCGGCAGTTTTCATGCTGCCACCTGCGTTAGTTGCAAGCGGCGATAGGTCACAACTTTCGGCAGCATGAAGCCGGCAGCAATCAGCCACACAAAACCGGGAAAGCGCACCAGCGGGATCAGAAAAAGGAGTTTCGGGCTCACCAGATAAAGCCAGCTCAGCTCGCCTGCGACCGCCAGGAACATTCCGAGGGCGATGATCCATCTGGGCAACAGTTTCATGAAGGCCGCGGGTACCGAGACTCCAGCCATGAGCAGGCCCATGGGGATGGAAAATCCGGGTCCGCCGAGCGCAAAAGAAAAATAATAGAGCGCCAGTAAGACGGATGGGGTCTGGACCACGCTGGGTTGAATCAGCGTCCAGGTGGCGAGGCTGGCTGCCAGCCCATCAAACACGGTTAAGAAGCCTCCAAAGAGCGCAATCCACGGTCCTGCTGCGCGCACTCCGAGAAAGTGCAGGCGGCTGACGATGGCAGCGGTGAAGATGCCGAGAACGACAAACGCTCCAGCATGGAGAAATGCGCAAGCCAGGGCGGAGCTGGCGTGGGCCAGGAAATAGGAGACGATCACATCCGCAGGCTTCGAAGGGCTGGGCCAATGCGGCTGACCGGGAGTAAAGGTAGTGACGGGATAGAGGCCGGCACTGAACAGCGCGGTGTAAACAATGGCCAGTGCGCCCAGATGGGGACCTTGATGGCGCAAGGAAGCGGTTGGGTTGGGAGTTTCAAGCGATGCAGCCATTGCCCCTCCTCATTCATTCGTATATATAATCATTCATATCATGAATGATTATAGACATGCTACTATTTTCTCGTGAGCGATGAAAAAAAGAGGTTTTCCGGCGAGCAGGGCCCGAGGGGCGTCGCTTTTCTCCTGGCTCAACTGGGGGCGCACGGGGCGCAAAGGTTTGGGGAACGGGTGGCGAAAATCGGATTGAGCCCGCCGGATGCAGGGTTGCTGGGGAAGATCGCGTCTGACCCCGGTATCGGGCAGCAGGCGCTGGCGGCGCATCTGGGAGTGATGCCGAGCCGCATGGTAGCACTGGTGGATGAGCTGGAAAACAAGGGGATCGTGGAGCGGCGGCGGAGCATGGAGGATCGTCGCAACCACGAATTGCATCTCACCCAGCGCGGGCGCCAGGTGATGGGAGAGCTCTCGCGAATTGCAGCGGAGCACGAGGAGAGCCTCTGTGCGTCGCTTAATCGAGAAGAGAGGACGCAGCTCAGGGATTTATTGCGGTGCATCGCGGACGAGCAAGGGCTGACCCCTGGCGTTCATCCGGGATACAGAAATCTGCGCCCGAAAGGGAAACGAGGGTGAATGGCCGACAATAACTTTGTGCTGGCCGGCAAGCGGGTTCGCCTGGAGCCGCTGGAGTACCGGCACATCGAAGGCTTGACGGCCGCCTCGGGCAATGACACCGCCCTTTATCAATGGAGCCTGGTTCCGATGGGCAAGGATGCCGTTGCGAGCTATGTCAAGACGGCGCTGGATTGGCGCGACGCCGGCACGGCCGTGCCCTTTGCCACGGTGCGCCAGGCGGACGGAGCCGTGATTGGATCGACGCGTTTCTGGAAAATTGAGCGCTGGCCATGGCCTCAGGGCCATGAAAGGCATGGGCGCAGCGCTCCGGATGCATGTGAGATCGGGTATACGTGGTTGACTCGCGCCGCCATCCGCACGGCGGCGAATACCGAGGCCAAGATGTTGATGCTGGCGCATGCCTTTGAGACCTGGCAGATGCTGCGGGTTTGTTTTCACACCGACGCCCGCAATGGGCAGTCGCGGAAGGCGATCGAGAGGATCGGGGGCAAACATGAGGGTATCCTGCGGGCGCATCGCATGGCGGCCGACTTTACGCCGAGGGATTCGGTTCGCTATTCGATTGTGGCCGCCGAGTGGCCGGAAGTGAAGGAGAGGTTGAACCGGTTTCTCGAGCGCGGGTAAACTGCCGGGCTGCGCCCGGCCGGGAACAGCCGAGGACGTCGTCCTTGCGTTGGCGGTTGGGGGACGGTGGCGCCGTGCTTTGGCGAGATCCTTCGGCCCGCTGGTGAGAACGCGGGCCTTCAGGATGACGCATTCCTTTTCGTCTCATATGCCTGAAGTTGTCCTTGCCGGCCAGCGCTTCGGCTGGCAGACAGTAGGCTCCGCGGTGCAACTTCAAGGAAGAGCCTCCCACGTCTCGCAAAAGCGGGCGAGACATGGGGCACCCGGCTTGAAACCGCCCTTTCAAAAACGTGCTTCCACCGGGGTTTTTCCGCAGGAGCTAGCCGCCGGGGCCGTCGTTGGAGACGTACTGCTCAAGGGACTCCAATTCACGGCTGAGGTCACCGACGCGCCACTCCAGCAGGTTGCGGATGGAGAGAATCCCCAGCAGCTTGCCGTTATCGTCAGCCACCGGGAGATGGCGAAAGTGGCGCTCGAGCATGGTGGTGAGGGCCTCGCCGGCTCCGGTGCTGCGCGTGGCCATCTCAACGTTGGTGGTCATCAACTCGCGGACCGGCGTGGTCTGGGGATTAGCGTGGCTGAGGGCCACTTTGCGGAGCACGTCGCGCTCGGTGAACATGCCGGCAACTCGATAGTCGCTATCGACAATGGCGACTGCCCCCACATGGTGATCGAGCATCTTGTTGATGGCATCGGCAACGGTGGCGTCGAGGGGAACGGCGGCAACTTCGCGGTCACAAAGTTCCAGCAAACTCATAAACACCTCCAAAAACGAAGGCGCGAACAGAAACTGGATTCAGGCATTATGCCCGCGGCGGAGAGGTTGTCAAGGGAAATGACGCCGCAACGCTAATCGGGCGGGTAGCAAATTCCCGTCCTCGCAAAGATGGCGAAAGTGGGCAGCACGGGAACGTTCTCATACCCTAGGCCAAGCAGTCCTTTTGCCCGACTTGCAACCACCGGCGGAAACCACGAAACTAGTTTTGCATGTCCGTTCCTCTATCTCTTTCTGGAAAAGTTGCCCTGATCACTGGCGGTTCGCGGGGCATCGGCGCCGCCACGGTGCGCATGTTCGTTGCGGCGGGCGCGAAAACCGCCTTCAGCTATGAGAAGGCGCACGCCCGGGCCGAAGCTCTCGTCCGCGAGTGCGGAGAGGCAACCTGCCACGCGATTGCATGCAACCTGAACAGCCCGGAATCGGCGCGCGGCCTGATTGCCGCAACCCTCCAGCGTTTCGGGCGGCTGGATGTTCTGGTGGCCAATCATGGTGTGTGGCCTGCGGAAGAGGTAGCCATCGACAAAATGACAGACCAGCAATGGCGCTCGACGCTTTCGATCAATCTCGACGCCGTATTCGGCGTGGTAAAGTACGCGGTTGCACAGATGAAATCGCAGCCGCGCGTCAACTCTGCCGCGGGCCACATTGTGCTGATCAGTTCCACCAGCGGGCAACGAGGCGAGGCGTTTCACGTCGACTATTCCGCCACCAAGGGCGCGCTGATCAGCATGACCAAAAGTCTGGCATCCGAACTTGCGTCCGCCGGAATTTATGTGAACAGCGTCGCGCCCGGCTGGGTTGATACCGACATGTCGAAGCCGGCGCTCGAGGATCCGGGAGTCGGCGGCAGGATTCGCGCGACCATACCTCTTGGCCGCGCGGGCACTCCGGAGGAAATCGCTGCGCCCATCCTGTTTCTGTGCACCGAGCACGCCGGCTTTATCACCGGCGAAATCTTTAACGTGAACGGCGGCGCGGTTCTGGCGGGATAGGCGGCCCGGCGATAAACTCGGGCGCGGTTTGCTGCATCCAAGCAATATAGCGGTATCTGCCACTGCTCACCGCAGTCGTAATCCGCAGCAAACAGCTACAATTCCATTCGTGGCATCTCAACTGATTGGCTGAATGAAACTGCCGCTTTTCACACTTGCTCTGGCCCTCTCTGCATTGGGACAGTCTTCGAACAACCCTCCCGCTGCCGTGCCTCCCGCACAGAACTCTGCACCCCCGCCTGCGCTCTCTCCGGCGCAAACTGCGGCAGAAATCGCGGCCGAGGACCCGGGCGTGCGCAAGGCGAAGGAATTGTTGAATCAAGCCATCCAGGCGCTGGGCGGCCAGGCGTATCTGGGTGTTCGCAATTTAGAGGAGTCCGGGCGGACGTACAGCATGTTTCATGGCCGGCCGACGGGCAACGGAGCGTTGTTCTGGCGCTTTGTCGAGTATCCCGACAAGGAGCGCATCGAATTTACCGAGCAGCGCGATGTCGCTTCCGTTTACGTCGGGGACAAGGGATACGAGATTACCTACAGGGGAGTGCGTTCTCTGGAAGCCAAGGATCTGAACGATTATTTACGCCGCCGCAAGTTTTCTCTGGAGACGGTGCTGCGCACCTGGGTTCATGATCCGAGCGTGGCGCTCTTTTACGAAGGCACGGCGCTGGCCGGCGACGCCATGGCGGACAAGGTCACCTTGATCAACGGGAAGGACGAGTCCGTGTCGCTGTTTTTCGATACTCAGACTCATCTGCCAGTGAAGAAAAGCATCTGGTGGCGCGATCCCGTCGATAAGCAACGCGATACCGAAGAAGAAATCTGGGACAACTACCGTCTGGTACAGGGCGTGATGACCCCGTACGGTTTCACCCGCTACTATAACGGAGACATGCAGGCACAGCGCTTCGTGTTCACGGTCAGCTACAACCAAAACCTGAACGAGGCCATGTTCAACCCCAATTCCGGCTACAATCCCAACAAACCTTCGGGAAAGCACTAGTGGGGGAAGGGATCGTGGGAAAATTTTCTGCCTCTCACATAACTCACTGACACGCCGCTGTTTAGCTCGAAATCAAGGGTTAACCTTGCGGGTTCCTACCGGGTCTGATGCCACGAATTGTGGCTTTTTTGCCACAGACAAACTTTGGTAACCCGGCTGTAATCTACTCATTAATCGGGACATAGTCAGACACAATTTGATGCAAGAGCAGACAATCCGCACGGCAGTGGAATGCCGTGGCATCGGCTTGCACAGCGGAGCCCCCGTTTTCATGCGCATCCTGCCCGCGCCGCCGGGCACGGGAATCGTCTTTCGACGGACAGATCTCGATGGGTTCGAAATTGAGGCCGTCGGGCGCAACGTGGCGCGCGTGAGCTACGCCACCAGCCTGATGAAAAAGGGCGTGCTGATTTCCACCACCGAGCACGTGCTTTCAGCCTTCGTAGGCATGGGCATCGACAACGCCATGGTGGAGCTGGACAATCTGGAGCTGCCTATCCTGGATGGCAGCGCTCAGCCCTTCGTGGATATGATTCGCAACGCCGGGATTCGCAAACAACGGCGGCCGCGCAAATATCTGCGGATTCGCCGCCGGCTGGAAATGCGGGAAGGCGACAAGTGCATTTCGGTCCGCCCGGCCACTACTTATTCCGTGTCCTACGCCATTAATTTTCCCCATCCCCTGATCGGCAAAGAAACCTTCCAGGTGGAGCTCTCCAACGGCAATTATCTCCGCCACATCGCGGCCGCGAGAACGTTTGGCTCGCGCGAAGACGAAAAGACCATGCGCAACATGGGACTAATCCGTGGCGCTTCCCGCGAAAACTGCATCGTGCTGACCCGCGATGGTCTGGAAAATGGGCCGCTGCGCTTTGCCGACGAGTTCGTGCGCCACAAGGTGCTGGATTTAGTTGGGGACCTGGCATTGTTGGGGAAACCGATCCTGGGAAAAGTGGTGGCCGACCGCGCTGGTCACGCCATGCACACAGCGCTGGTCACCACGATTCTGCGCGACAAAACAATGTGGGAGGAAGTCACGCTCTCGCAGGAAGAAGAACGCTCAGTCGCCGCTTATGCCTCCCACGCAGCCGTGGGATCTCACGCCTGATTCTTCTGACAGATTGCGCGCTGGGTTGGACTAATCCGCCGGCTCGCAGAGGTCATGGCCGTCTTCGCTGCTGTGCCGGGAGGGCGCCGGCTGTTCCTCCAGCAGCCTGCGGAGTTCGGCGCGGGTCTGGTCGATAACCGCGGCGGCAAACTGCCGTGCCGACTGCTGCCTTTCCGCCGAAAGTTCCTTCACCCGCATATTGAGTAAAGGCATGTCTTCTTCAAACCAGCGCAGAGTTTTCTGCACGCGCGCGATGCGATAATCGGAAGGAAGCATGAAAAAGCCGTCTCCTGTATCCTCACACTTTGCCACGCGGCGGCGGTTGCGCTAGTTACCAGGTGAATACTGGCAGGAATGCAATCAAGAATTTCTGAAAAGGGCGATTAGTGGATGGCGTTGGAATTGGGGGGAAGCAGCGGTTCGGTGGAACCGGGAAGTTCGTTTTCCAGTTGCTGGTTCAGCCAGCTTTCCAACTGCTCCTGGGAACCTCGGGCAACGTTGTGAAAGCGAAGACCCACATGCCCGCTCACATCGGCCCAGGCGACTTCAGCCTCAACGTCCAGGCTGAGCCGGGTTTGCGGCAGGGTGAATTGCAGCCGGGGAATGGCTCCCTTCGGCAGGGCCTCCTTTAGGAGCAGAGCCACGCCGCCCTCGCTGATGTTGGTGCTGGTGGCTTTGATTTGTTTCTCGCCGAGAACAACTTTGACCAGCATCTTGACCGGCTGGCGGAAATACCGGCGGCGCTCTCGCACCATGAAGTTCAAGGCCGCATTGAAACAACGCGAGGCATTGAGCGGGCTGATCGGCTTCTGGAGCACAAAATTCACCCCCATATCAAATGCCTGCTGCGTGGTGGTCCTCTTGCCATTGAGGATGGCGAAGGTAACGGAATTCTTATTACTGGGAGTAACGCGCAAACCTTGCAGAACCTCCATGCCTCCCTGGAGATCGTCGCAATCAATGATGACGGCGTCAAATTTCTCTGAAATCAGGATTTCCGCGGCTTTACGGGCCTCCTGACACACCTCGACGTCGATCGCCAGTTTTTCCAGCGTCGGGCGAATGATGCGCAGAACTTCGGCGTCGCGGCTTAGAATCAGGGATTCCAACTGCATATCGCGATTTTAGGGTTGCCCCCGGCCCGCTGAAAGTGACCAAGGTAATGGAGCACCCTTGGCCGGGCGGACATTAGATACTGTTGAATGGAGGACACTGCGGCAGTGCGAGGCTCTTAGCCTGCGGGCCGGCTTCGGCGAACTCCAGAATCGGGTTCATGGGCAAACTGGCTTATCTCTCGCTCGGCTCCAACCTCAGCGACCGTGAAGCAGCCCTGCGCGATGCGATCACGCGGCTGGAATCTGTTGGACACGTCGTCGCCGTGTCTTCTTTCTACGAGACCGAGCCGGTGGAGTTCACTCAACAACCCTGGTTTCTCAATTGTGCGATCGGGCTGGAGACAACCAAGATGCCCAAGCAGCTGATGGCGGCTCTGTTGCGAATCGAGCGGGCAATGGGCCGTCGCCGAGTAAAGAAGAAAGGTCCGAGGACCATTGACATCGATCTTCTGTTGTTGGGAAACACGGTCATGACTTCAGCCGAGCTGACCATCCCTCATCCGGCTATGCACGAACGGCGATTCGTGCTGGAGCCGCTGGCGGAGATTGCACCGGATGCGCGTCACCCGGTCTACGGAAAAACCATCCGCGAGCTGCGCGATGCGCTGCCCGAGGGGCAAGCGGTAAGGAAAATCACCCGGCAGGTTTCGCCTTCTTAATGCAGGAGGCGCTTGTAAGCGTTGCCAGGAACAGCTAGGGCACGATGATGCGGTTGCCGGCTTCCTGTGGCGCGACCACGGCAGATTCTTTCTCAGGAAACTGAGCGAAAAGGAAATCGATATATGCCCGCGACCGGGGCCGTCCTGAGGTTCGTCCGATGCCCAGCCGGAGCAGAAATACCAGAGCTTTCAGCACATCGGAATCCCGCAGGGTGGAGTAACCCATGTGCTTCTGTTCGGCCGCCTGATACTGTTTCAACATCTCCTCGATCTGCGCGGCGACAGCAAGCTGCGCGCTGCCGGTGATCGGTTGTTCGTAGTGCAGACCTGAGTTGACCAGCCGTTCCCGGCTGGCGCACATCGCCGAGAGCGCCGAAATCAGGTCAGCGTCGTTGAGGCGGCGGTCAGCGCGGGCAGCCTGGGCCAGGGCGTAGGTCAGACCCATCAACAGATGCTCGCGCTCATACGTGAACTGGTCAGAAATCTCAACCTGCAGAAACAATGAGGCGCGGTCGAGCTGATCGGCGGAGCGTGGTTTTTCGTGCTGCCGGGCCTGCTGCAGGTAGGGACAATCGCTGGGACAGTCCAACGTCACTTCCCTTTGCTCACCGCAGCATTGCGGACAGATCCGTCCGTGCACCGCCGGGCAGAAGCGTTTTTCCTTGCGCAGATCGCAAATCGAGCAACTCAATGAAAGCTCCTTTCAGCATTATGTCATCTCCGCGGCCGGCTGTTCACGGCGGCTCCAAGCCGAACGCTGGAAGATGCCCGCTCTATCTCCGGCGCGCTCCAACCCGGGTCATTTTGGGATGAGGGTGCGAAAGAGCTAGTAAAAATGCCCCTCCACACGTGCATACTTGAGGAAACCAGCGTAAAATGGGGCTGTTTTCCACAGGGCGCTGATTTAGGATAAAGCCCCGACGGGAATTAAATTGATTCTTTGTAGAGGAGGAAGTATGGCTGCAGGTTTGACGAAAACCCAATTGGTCAGGCATCTGGCGGAGAAAACCGAACTGCCCAACAAGACCGCGGCAGCGTTTCTGGAACTGCTGGCCGATACCGCGATCAAAGAGACGAAAAAGAATGGCATCTTTGTCGTGCCCGGCCTGGGCCGTTTGAAGAAGGTTCATCGCAAAGCCCGCGTTGGGCGCAATCCGCAGACCGGTGAACCGATTCAGATCAAGGCCAAGACCACTGCCAAGTTTTATCTTGCCAAGGCCGTGAAGGACGCGATCGCTCCCAAAAAGTAGCTTCAGGTTCGAATTCGAAGTCGAAGGCCGGATCGCTCCGGCCTTTGATTTTTCAATTCATTTCTCTTATCTCTCATGTTGAATTGGATCGTCGTCGGTATCGGTGACATCTCCACGCGCCGGGTCATTCCCGCGATCGAAGCGCAACCCCGGAGCCGCTTGTACGGGTTGGTCACGCGCGATCCGACGAAAGCAGATCCCTTTCGCGTAGGGGCGTGGACTTCTCTTGACGAAGCCCTTTCGGATCCCGCCGTCGATGCGGCGTACATCGCCACGCCAGTGTTTCTGCATGCTCCACAAACCATCGCCTCATTGCGAGCCGGCAAACACGTGATCTGCGAGAAGCCAATGGCGATGAATGAAGCGGAGGCTCGCAGTATGGTGCAAGTTGCCAGGGAGAGTGGAAGAACGCTTGGCATCGCTTATTACAGGAGAAGCTATCCCAAGGTAAAAAGGGCCAGAGAACTTCTTGAAGCCGGCGCGATCGGCAAGCCGGTCCTGGCCGAGCTGACCTGCCACGCCTGGTTTGATGGGAGCGGCGATCGCGCGTGGCTGGTTGATCCCGCAAAATCCGGAGGCGGACCACTATTCGATATCGCCTCTCACCGCATCGATGTGTTGAACTTTCTTTTTGGCCAGCCCTTACGCGCCAGCGGCCACCTTTCCAACGCGGTGCATCATTATGGGGTCGAGGATAACGCGACGGTGATGATCGATTATGCGGGCGGAGCGCGCGGAGTCGTCGATGTGCGCTGGCACTCCCGGGTGGCGCGCGATGAATGCCGCATCCGCGGAACGGACGGCGAAATGGAGCTCACTCCCTTGAACGGACCCGAACTCGTCTATCCCGGCGGGCACGAGCATTTGCTGCCCCACTCCAATCTTCACTATCCGATGATTGAAAACTTTGTTGACGCGGTCCTGGGTGGCATTCCACTACTGGCCAGTGGCGAGTCATCTCTTTGGACGGATTGGGTCACGGAGCGGGTGCAGGCGAGCCGCTAGCAGGTTCAATCGCGATTCCAGTCCGTCAGGCGGTCTTACTTCTCCGTGAAATCCACAAAGGACGCATACTTCCCGAAATAAATCCGCAGAGTGCAGCGTGGCTGCACATGCGCGAAAGCAACGTCCAGATTCTCCGGAGGCTGGCTGACTTGGGCTGTATCCATTGTGGCGCGCGCAATGTCGTCCTTCGAATCGTAGGCAGCGCCCGGAGTTACGTTTTTGCTGACCGCGAGCGTCCATTTCTCCTTACCCGGAATTGGATACAGCGTGTAGGCGCCGACGGGAATGACGGAGTTGCCCAATTCGAGCTGGGTTTCCGTGAACAGCGTCATAGGCGTTCCGCCCGGCGTCCAGGGCTTTCCATTGGAAATCTTTTCGCTCTTGTCAGGCACCGGAACATAGCGCACGTAAACTTCGCGGCCATCATCTAGATTGCAGGTGGCGGTGGAGGTGGCTGGTGGATCTGCAGGCTTTTGCGCCGCGGCCGCCGCGGCCCATAGCAGCAGAACGGAGATGGCGAAGCAAGCGCGAGGCATGGGAACCCTCCGGGTCAGAAGTTTACCCCCGAATGCCGCCAAAGGAAAAGATGGTTTTGCCGAAACAATCGCTGGTTCTGGGACTTCCGGGCCTCCGGAGGCTCTTTCGTTGCTGGTCTTCAGTGACGTTTTCCCCTCGTAGGGTGGTTGCTACCGTGGCTTGCGGTACGGGCCGGGTGGCGTACCACGCGAGGGAAAACATGTCGAAAGCGGCGAAGCTGAAGATTCTTTACGGCGAAGGTGAGGCAGAGGCGTTGGCAGTTACGGCGAAATCCTTTGCCGAGGCAGGGTTTAGCGTAGAGCAGGCGGTCGGTCGCAGGGCCGTGGAAGAGGCTCTGAAGAAAGGCCCGTTCGATCTGGTCGTGCTCGGCCCAACCCTCAGCCGGAATGACCGCCATCACTTGCCCTATATGGTCAAGAAGGTAAACGCGGAAACCAGCGTTCTGGTCATGCACACTGATGGCAGCCGTCACCCGTATGTCGATGCCTGCACCGACACGGGCGCCAGCATCGAGCATGTTGTCGCGCGAATTGAAGGCATGAAAATCGCCGGGCTGATGCCGGCGGCCGCCGCGGCGGGAGCAGGACGATAGCTTAGGGTCTTTGCCAAAAAAACGACAGGTTGCCGCTTCCCTTTCTCCATCATCCGAATCCCGACCGATAAGAATCAAACCGGTTAATCGGTGGGAAGATTAGTTGGCATCAGCCGTTCTTGCCGTGGTCAAATCGAGACTTAACCTGCAAAAGTGGTATTTCACGCCCAGGGACTAACATGCGCAGCGGCGTACCCTGCTGGTAATCAGTGGGAGAAACCCGCACTTCTGATCCATGCTGCGACAAACCCAACCCTGATCAGCCACCGGTTTCAGAGGCGGGAGTGGGCAATCCAGCCAGACTCAGGGAATGCGCCGCGCCACGGGCTTTCCTCCCGCGGGCTTGTAATCTTTGGGATACACCACCACGCTGCGGCGCATGCCTTCACCGTCACTTTCGGTGTGCAGATCGGCTTCGTCACGCAGTGCGAGGTGGACGATACGCCGCTCCCGCGAGGACATGGGAGCGAACTGGTAAGGAGCGCCGGTCTGGCGTACCTTTTGCGCCGCCACGGAGGCGGCCATGCGAAGCTCCTGCAGCCGCATGGCGCGCTGATTCCGGCAATCGAACGAGATCTTCTCGTGCTCGCCCGAGGGAAGGCGCAACACTTCCAGAGCCAACAGTTCGATGGCTCGCAGGAGTTCAGCGCCGCGCTCCAGCAGCAGGCCAGAGTCGGGACCGGAGAAATCGACGAGAATCTCAGGCTTCTCCCATTCCCGCTCATCGGCTGTGGGCGGGTCGACGATGATGCGGTATTTGAGGTGCAGCGACCCGTGAGTGACCACGGCCTGCAGGAATTCGTTGATCTTGTTGGCGGCGGCGAGTTTCTCCATGGGCAACTTCCAGCTCCTGGCTACTGACTTCTGGCTTGAATCCAGATCGCGGCGCAAAGTTTGGTTCGCGCGGCCGCGCTGGCGCAACCGTTACATAGAGCGAATGCTTGCAACTGCAGCCTCGAACTCACTTGTCCTTCTTTCGGGCGCGTTTCTCCGCCATCTCCCGCATCTCGCGCCCCAGCTTGGTGCGGTTCATAATCGCCTGCTGCACGATGGAAATCAA
>Ga0335073_10002749_pt1 | contig 24180 bp, 23 predicted proteins | sample Lox_Sample_22_FD_207093 | JGI IMG/M metagenome (GOLD analysis project Ga0335073, IMG submission 207093) | Soil microbial communities from Loxahatchee National Wildlife Refuge, Florida, United States - Lox_Sample_2.2 | ecosystem: Environmental > Terrestrial > Soil > Wetlands | place: USA... | reverse complement strand
AAGGGACTACGGGCGGGATGATGAGGGCGGGGAGGGCATATGTCGGAGGACGCGGTCGGCCACCAGAATCCGGGGGACCAGCAGCCAGAGAGCCAGAAGCCGGGGGACCAGAAGCCGGGGGACCAGAAGCCGGCCCCAGGCTCGGTGTTCTCGCTGGGATGGCTGATGGCTCAGCTGTTCGGGCCGCTGCGGCCCCAGTCCTCGCCCGCGCCGTCGGCTGCGGCGCCTGGCACGGCTCCGGCTGGTGCGGCTACCCCGGCCGCGGCGGCTGGCACGGCCCCGGTCGGCGCGGCCCCGGCGGGCGCGGCTAGCCCGCCCGCCGCGCCCGCTCACCTGCCCGCGGTCGCCGAGCTGAGCGCGGACGAGCAGACCGATCTGGCGGTCAGGGAGCTCGGCATCCTGCTCCAGGACTGCGCGCCGGACCTCACCAGCTCGGACGGCCAGGACGTCCAGGACGCATGGCAGAAGCGGGAATACGCTGCGTTCGATACGGCCGTGCAGGACCTGCACCATAAGATCCTCCGGCAGCTCACCGGCGACGAGCAGAAGATCGCCGCCTACCAGGTGGGCAGCGCGCTCAACGACCTGTGCTGGCTCGCCGGGCAGGCCGGCTCGAATGTCTTTCTGGGGGAGTTCAGCCGGCCCCAGCTGGCCACGCTGCAGGCCTGGCTGTCCAAGGCGAGCGGGACGCTTCCGCCGCTGTCGGCCGCCACGGTGAGCCGGTCCCTGCAGAACTGGCAGGACTGGACCGACATCAACGCGGTGCGGCTGGCCGCCGGCTGGCCCGGGGACGGGCCGGTGGTCGCCGCCGCCCTGCAGACCCAGGGCCAGGCCTGGCACGCGCTGCTCGCCGGCCAGACCGACATCAGCGGGCAGACGAGCGTGGACGCGTGGGTCGAGGCGGGCGAGTCGATCCTGCGCAGCACCCGGATGCTGGCGCTGCTGATCCTGCGCCGGTTCTGGCCGGTGGTAGTGATCATCCTCGCGGCGACCGGCGGGCTGCTCTACGTGGTGAGCGCGAACGCCAAAGGGACGCAAGCGGTGTGGGCGAGCCTGGTGACCGTGGCCGGCGCGTTCGGCCTCAGCGGGGCCAGCCTGCGGGCGGCGGCCAAGCGGGCCGTCAGCGGCCTCGAGGATGACCTCACGCGCGCGGCCGAGATGGACGCGAGGGCGTGGAGCGTCACCTGGCTCCCGACGCTGCCGCAGGACTTCCGGCAGCGGCAGGAACTGCGCCGCCGCGGGGTCGACGCGCCGCACGTCAAGGAGGGCTTGAAGAAGGGCTTGGAGACCGCGACGGTTCAGCCCTGAGCGAACGTCCTGATCACTAGCCCGGTCCGCGGCTTGGGGCCGAACGAGGTGGACTTGCGCGGCACGCGCTCGCCGCGCGCGGCCACGTCATAGACATCCCAGGTCGACATCGACGGGCAGATGATCGCGGTCCCGCCGGCCTCGTCGGCTTCGGCGACCGCCTCGGCGGCGTCGTTGTGCACGATCCGGACGTCCGGCTCGGCGTCGTTGATCCCCCACACCCGCGCCAGCAGCAGCTCCTGCAGGACCGAGGCGGCCAGGGCGCGCCAGCTCGGCGAGTGGCCGGGCGGCATGGCCGCGTCGACCTGCACCGGGTCGGGGTCGGTGAGCAGCCGAACCTCGCCGCCGCCCGCGACCAGGAACGCCGGGCCGTGGCGGTTCGCCTCCGCGAGCTCGTCCAGGGCGGCGGCCAGCTGCCCGGTTCCGCCGGGCAGTCGCTGCACGGTGAAGGCCGCCTTGGCCAGTTCCGCGGCGGCCGCCGGGGCCAGGCCCGGGATGACCCGGTGGATCGCGCCGATCTCCGGCGGGTAGGCCGAGGCGTCCACCAGCAGCGCCAGCCCGTAGTCCCACGGGCCGGGCCCGGCGCCCGAGGCCCGGCGGCGGCCCTGCAGCTTGAGGTAGGCGGAGTAGCGGTGGTGCCCGTCCGCGATCAGTGCGCTGCGCGGCGCCAGGTCGGCGGCGATCGCGGACAGCTCGGCCGGGTCAGCCACGGCCCACAGGCGGTGCCGGATCCCGTCCCCGGTCACGGTGTCGACCAGCGGCCGCCGGGCGGCAGCGGTCTCGTCGACGATGCGAGCCGCCGCGCCGCGCTCGCTCCCGTCGTACAGCAGGTAAATCGGCTCCAGGTTGGCCTGGGTCGCCTCCATGAGCTGCAGCCGGCCCGCCACCGGTCCCGGCGCGACGTCCTCGTGCGGCCGCACGACGCCTGCCTCCAGCGGGCTGAGCCGCAGCGCCCCGATCAGGCCGCGCTGCAGCACTACCGGATCCTCTTCCGCGCCGCCGTCGCCTTGGCCGTTGCCCAGCGGGCCGGGCACGGCCTGCTCGTACACGTACAGCGACGGCTCGGGATCGGGCCGCAGGATCTGCTCGCGCTGCCACTCGTGCAGGGTCCGGGCGGCGTCGTCGTAGACGTTCCCCTCGTGCCCCGGCGCGTGGCGTGGCAAGATCAGCCGGACGACGTTATGGGGGTCGGCCGCGATCAGCTGGTCTTCGATGTCGTGGGCGATGACGTCGTACGGTGGAGAAGTGACCTCGGCGAGCCCGCTGACCTTGTCCCGGGCATAACGGACTCCGCGAAAGGGCGCCATCGCGAGCCCCGGCTGGCCCGGTGCTGCTGGCTCGTGGCCGGACGGAAGGATCTGCACACATGTCACAAGGAGCAGTCGGCGGCCAGGATTCCCGCCCCGGCCCAGAGCCGTCCGCCCCGGGCGCGGGAAATGATCCTGAGGCGGCCGACAACGGGGCCGCCGATCCGGCCGGCCACGACACCTACGATCTGTACCAGCGCGGGCTGGACCTGCTCGGCCGGGGCAGCGCCGCCGCGGCGGCGCAACTCCTGGAGCGGGCCGCCGCGGCCGAACCGCAGTCCCGCAGCATCCTGGAGGCGCTGGCCCGGGCGCAGTTCGACGCCGGGCAGTACACGGCCGCGGCCGGGAACTTCCGCCAGATCGTGGAGGCCAGCCCGAGCGACGACTACGCGCAGTTCGGCCTGGGCCTGTCGCTGGCCAGGACCGGGAACCCCGACGCCGCGGCCGAGCACCTGGCACTGGCGGCGGCCATGCAGCCGCACCTGAGGCACTACACCGACGCGCTGCGCAGCGTCCGAGCCACGCTGCGGGCCCGGACGCAGGCTCAGGCCGAAAACCCCGAACATCCGCAACGGGACGGCGGCGATGTCTGATCCCGCCACGGCTCGCCCGGCCCGTGGGTACCGCGAGGCGGAGCTGCCGCGGGGCACCGAACGTGCTCCCGCCGACGTCTACGACGCCGCGCTGCTGGACCTGGACGGGGTGGTGTACCTGGGCGGGGCCGCGGTGGCGGGCGCGACGCAGGCGCTGGCCGAGGCCAGGCGCCGGCGGATGCGGATGGCGTTCGTGACCAACAACGCCTCCCGCTCGCCGTCGGCCATCGCGGCGCAGCTGAACCGCCTCGGTGTCCCCGTCGACCCGGCCGAGGTGGTCACCTCGGCGCAAGCGGCCGCGCGCCTTATCGCCGAGCGCCTGCCCGCGGGCTCGCCGGTACTGGTGGTGGGCGGCATCGGGCTGCGGATCGCGCTCCGCGAGCGGGGGCTGCGCCCGGTGTCCACCGCGGCCGAGCAGCCCGCCGCCGTGGTGCAGGGCTACGCACCGGGCATCGACTACTCGATGCTGGCCGAGGGCGGGCTTGCGGTACGGGCCGGAGCCTGGTTCGTGGCCTCCAACGCCGACCTCACGCTGCCGACCGCGCGCGGATTGCAGCCGGGCAACGGGTCGCTCGTGCAGGTGATCGCCACCGCGACCGGCCAGCAGCCGGTCGTGGCCGGCAAGCCGGAGCCGCCGCTGCTCGCCGAGGCGGTGGCGCGGTCCGGCGCCGCGCGGCCGCTGGTGGTGGGCGATCGGCTGGATACCGACATCGAGGGCGCGGTCCGGGCCGGGGCGGACAGCATGCTCGTCCTCACCGGGGTCGCCCAGCCGGCCGACGCGGTGCTCGCTCCCGCCCGCCAGCGGCCCACCTACCTGGCCCACGACCTGTCCGGCCTGGTCGAGCCGCACCCGCCGGTGACCGTCGCCCGCAGCGAGTTCCGCTGCGGCGGCTGGACCGCCCGGCTGCAGCCCGTTATGGCAGGTCAGGACGGGCAGGCGGCGCGACTGGACCTCGATGGCGAGGGCACGGCCATCGACGGCCTGCGGGCGCTGTGCGCCGCCGCGTGGTCGGCGGGCGCGGTGAATGCCGACAGCGCGCGCTCGGCCGTCGGCCGCCTCCGCTTCCCGGCGTAGCCCCCCCGGGCCAGGTATCCCTCTGGGGTCGCACCCGAATCAGCCCTGCGGGCGACGCGGACCCGGCGGCGGCGAGGCCAGACTGAGGAGGTCGGCCCGGGGGCATCCGTCATGGCCGGCAGGAAGGAATGAGCAGACATGATCGAGGCACGGGGGCTCACCAAGCGATACGGTGACACACTCGCCGTCGATGACCTCTCGTTCACCGTCGAGCCGGGCAAGATAACCGGCTTCCTCGGGCCGAACGGGGCCGGCAAGACCACGACCATGCGGCTGATCCTCGGCCTGGACCATCCCACCAGCGGGACGGTCACCGTCAACGGCCAGCCGTTCGATCGGCTGGCTTACCCGATGCACGAGGTCGGGGCGCTGCTGGACGCCAAGGCGGTGCACGGCGGCCGCAGCGCCTACCACCACCTGCAGTGCCTGGCCGAGACCAACAACCTGCCGCGGCGGCGGGTGGACGAGACGCTCGCGCTGGTCGGTCTCGGCGAGGTCGCGCGCAAGCGCTCCAAGGGTTTCTCGCTGGGCATGGGCCAGCGCCTCGGGATCGCCGCCGCGCTGCTGGGCGACCCGGCGATCCTCATGTTCGACGAGCCGGTCAACGGGCTGGACCCCGAGGGCATCCTGTGGATCCGCAACCTGATGAAGACGCTCGCCGCCGAGGGGCGCACGATCTTCGTCTCCAGCCACCTGATGTCGGAGATGGAGAACACCGCCGACCACCTGCTCGTGATCGGCCGGGGCCGGCTCATCTCGGACTGCACGGTGGCCGAGTTCATCGCGGCCAACTCCCGGCAGTCGGTCCGGGTGCGCACGCCGCAGCCTGCCGCGCTGGCCACGGTGCTCGCCACGGCCGGGGGCACGGTGCGCGAGGACGGCGACGGCCTGATGATCGTGCAGGGCCTGGACGTCGCCGCGGTGGGGGATCTGGCGTTCGAGAACGGGGTGCGGCTGCACGAGCTCGCGCCCGCCCAGGCGTCGCTCGAGCAGGCGTTCATGGAACTGACCGCCTCGAGCGTGCAGTTCCACGCGGGGGCGCCGGGCGAGCCGGACCTCCAGCCCGTGACCGCAGGAGAGGTGGCCTGAGATGGCGACGACAACGGTACCGGCCAACCGCGGCACACCCCACCCACCTCCCCATCCCCCTTCACGGCCCGCCGCGCGGGGGCGGGCGGGCCTGCGCGGCACGCTGCGCTCCGAGCTGACGAAGATCCGCTCGGTGCGCTCCACCTACTGGTCGCTGATCGCGCTCGTCGTGGTCACGATCGGGATCAGCGCGCTGTTCGCCCTCGGCCACGCGCAGAGCTTCAGCCAGATGCCACCGTTCGCCCAGGTACACCAGAGGGCCCAGTTCATCCGGCAGGCCACCGAGGTCAGCTTGTTCGGGCTGATCCTCGGCCAGCTGGTCATCGCGGTGCTCGGCGCGCTCACGATCACGTCTGAGTACTCGACGGGCATGGTCAGGACGTCGCTGTCGGTGATGCCGCGGCGCGGCGTGCTGTTCGCGGCCAAGGCCGTGGTGTTCGCCGGCGTAGCGCTGGTCGTCGGGCTGGCAACGTCCTTCGCCAGCTACTTCGCGGGCCAGGCCATCCTGTCCACCCAGCACATCAACTCCACGATCGGCCAGCCCGGGGTGCTCCGCGCGGTGATCGGCGGCGGCCTGTTCCTCGCGGTCTGCGGCCTGCTCTCGTTCGGCCTGGGCGCCGTGCTGCGTCATACCGCCGGGGCCATCACCGCCGCGATCGGCCTGCTGTTCGTGCTGTTCATCCTGAGCGGGTTCCTGCCCACCAACTGGGCGGTCCACATCGACAAGTGGATCCCGTTCAACGCGGGCGGCGCGATCTGGGAGAACGTCTCCGGGACGTCCATGTTCAGCCCGTGGACCGGGTTCGCGGTGTTCTGCGGCTACGCCGCGATCGCCCTGGCCGCCGGGCTGATCCTGTTCCGCCGCCGCGACGCGTAACGGGTCCGCCCGTGCCCCCGGCATCCTCTCCCGGTGCCGGGGGCACGGGCCGGTTCTGATGGCTCAGCCGGGCTGGCAGCGCGGGCACCAGAAGATGTCCCGCTCCTGCGGGGCGGCGCCCTGACTGGCCTTGCGGACCGGCGCGCCGCAGCGGCGGCACGGCCGCCCGGCCCGGCCGTAGACCCAGGTTTCCTGGCCTCGGGACCGGTTCCCGGTGGTGACCTGGCCGACGCGCTCCTTGTTGGCGTCGAGCAGCCGCTGGGCCAGGCCGACCAGCTCGGATAGCCCGTCGACGTCGCCGGCCGGCCGCCAGGGATTCACCCCGCGCAGGAACAGCGTCTCGGCCCGGTACACGGTGCCGATGCCGGCCAGGTTGCGCTGATCGAGCAGGGCCTCGCCGATGGCCCGGTCCGGGGCGGCCCGCAGCCGCCGCACGGCCTCGGCCGGGTCCCAGCCGGGGCCGAGCAGGTCCGGGCCGAGGTGGCCGACGGCGCGTTCCTCCTGCCCGGTGGGCAGGACCTCGACCACGCCGAGCTGGTACCCGAGCGCCTGCCTGGTGTCGTTGGCCAGGATGAGCCTGATCCGGTGATCCCGCGGCAGGTAGTCGGCGGCCGGCCGGATCCGCCAGGATCCCTCCATGCGCAGGTGGGTGTGGACGGTCAGCCCGCCGTCCACCCGGGTCAGCAGGTGCTTTCCCCGGGAGGTGGTCCCGGTCACGGCCCGCCCGGTCAGGTCGGTCGTGGCGAACCGCGGCACCCGGAAATCGCTGCGGGTCAGCGTCCGGCCGGTCAGCGCCTCGTCGAGCTGGCGCGCGGTCCGCCAGACCACATCGCCCTCTGGCATCTCAGCCCCGCCCGGATTCCCGCGGCGTGATGGCGAGCCGGCCACCGGCCAGGCCGATCAGGGCAGTCATGGCGCCAAGGTACCCCCGGCGGACAGCAGCTGGACCAGGGCCTGGCCGGCCGTCCGGACTGTCAGAGCGTCCTGGCACAGTGCCGCACATGGGCCGGATGGCGTTACGTCAGCAGCTTCCTCAGCCGCAGCAGGTCGAACACGTTGCCCTGGACCTTCAGCCGACCGGTCAGCCAGGCCCGCGCGAAGCTCCCGGGATCGTCGGCGATGGACACGACCACGTCGCTGTTGGCGCTGAACCGGACCTGGGCGGGGGGGTCGCCCTCGCCCGCCTCCCGCACCGGGTCCGCCCCGTCCGGTCCCAGCCGGGTCAGGAACGTCACCCCAAGGTCGGGGATCTCGCAGCTGAGGGTCCGGTCCGTCAGGTAGGCGGCACGATCATCCGGGCTCATGGTTGAGATGCGCGCCGTGAGGCTTTCCAGTGCCTTACGGCATTCTTCCGCGGTCGCCATCGTCACCTCGCTTCCAAGGTCATTCTCCGTCCGGGAGGATGGCCGGGTCCAACTCGGCGTGCCGGCGCGGCCAGGTGAGCCAGCCTGGTGCCTGCGGGCGGTAGCGTTCCAGACAGGGCAGGACGCATACCAGCGCCACCGGCCCGGCGCGAGGAGAGTGATGGCTGATGGAGAGGGGACCCGACATAGCTGGCGAGCCGTTCCAGGAGCCGGACGAGCACTTCCGCGAGCCGGCGGGGGAATTCCGCGAGCCGGACGAGCACTTCGGCGAGCCCGCGGAAGGCTTCCCTGAGCCAGACGGGCACTTCCGCGAGCCGGCCGGAGAGTCATACGAGCCGGAAGGCGAATCCCGGGCCGGGGGCGAGCGGTGTCCGGTCACCGGCGAGCCGCGGGTGGACGCGGCGCTGGCCAGGCTGGACGAGCTGGCGGGACGTCCGGTGACCGAGCACCGGGCGATCTTCGAAGACGTGCACCGGCGCCTGCGGGAGGTACTCGGCGAGCTGGACACCCGCCAGCCGCCGGCCCAGGACGCCGCGGGCACGGTGAGCAGGCCGGGCCGCTGACCGGAACGCTGACGAGTCCATGGTGAGGAGGATGCGGCTGGACACCGAGCTCGTGCGCCGGGGGCTGGCCCGGTCGCGGGACCAGGCGGCGGAACTGATCGCGGCCGGCCGGGTCGCCGTGGGCGGGCAGGCCGCGATCAAGGCCGCCACTCAGGTGGGCCAGGACGCGGCGATCACGATAGCGGACCCGGTGGCCGGCCCCGACTACGCGTCGCGGGGCGGCCGCAAACTGGAAGGCGCGCTGGCGGCCTTCGCCGACCTGGCCGTGGCCGGGCGGCGCTGCCTCGACGCAGGCGCCTCGACCGGCGGCTTCACCGACGTGCTGCTCCGGGCCGGGGCGGCGCATGTGGTCGCGGTCGACGTCGGCTACGGCCAGCTGGCCTGGTCGCTGCGCAGCGACCCGAGGGTCACCGTGCTGGACCGCGTCAACGTGCGCCAGCTCACCCCCGAGCAAGTGGCGCCGGCGCCCGGCCTGGTCACGGCGGACCTGTCGTTCATCTCGCTGACGCTCGTGCTCCCCGCGCTGGCCGCCTGCGCCGCCCCCGACGCCGACTTCGTGCTGCTGGTGAAACCGCAGTTCGAGGTGGGCAAGGGGAACGTCGGAGCCGGCGGCGTGGTCAAGGACCCGGCGCTTCGCGCCGCGGCGGTCGAGTCCGTGGCGGCCGCGGCGTGGCCGCTCGGCCTGGGCGTGGCGGGAATCGTGGCCAGCCCGCTTCCGGGGCCGTCGGGGAACGTGGAGTACTTCCTGTGGCTGCGCCGCGGGGTGCCGCCGCTGGACCACGCCGCGCTGCGCCACGCCATTGCGGAAGGACCCCAGTGAACCCGACGCGGACCGTGCTGGTCGTCGCGCACATCGAGCGGCCCGCCGCCGTGCGCGTGGCCCGCATCGTCGTGGACCGGCTGACCGCCGCGGGGATGACCGTCCGGGTCCTGGCGCCTGAGGCCGCGCAGCTGGGCACGGCGCAGACCGAGACCGTGGCGGCCTCGTTCCTGGCCGCCGACCGCGCAGAAATGGTCCTGGTGATCGGGGGAGACGGGACCCTGCTGCGCGCGGCCGAGCTGGCCCGGCCGGCCCGGGTGCCGCTGCTCGGAGTCAACCTCGGCCACGTGGGCTTCCTGGCCGAGGCCGAGCCGGAGGACCTGGCCGAGGCGGTCGACCAGGTCGTGGGGGGAAAGTACACGATCGAGCGGCGGATGACGGTGGACGTGAGCGTGCGCGCGAACGGTGACGTCACCACGATGACCTGGGCCCTGAACGAGGCCTCCGTGGAGAAGGTCGCGCGGGAACGGATGCTCGACATGGTGATCGAGGTGGACGGGCGCCCGCTGTCCCGGTGGGGATGCGACGGAGTCGTGTTCGCCACCCCGACCGGCTCGACGGCGTACGCGTTCTCGGCCGGCGGTCCCGTGGTCTGGCCGGAGGTCGAGGCGCTGCTCCTGGTGCCGATCAGCGCGCACGCCCTGTTCGCCCGGCCGATGGTGGTCTCGCCGCGCTCGGTGCTCGCGGCCGAGGTGCTCGGCGCCGCCTGGGGCCAGGGTGAGACGTCCCGGGCCGTTTTGTGGTGCGATGGACGTCGTAGGGTGGACCTGGATCCGGGAGCACGCGTCGAAGTGCGGCGCGGCAGCGAGCCGGTGCTGCTGGCCAGGCTGCGCGGCGTCGGCGCGGACGTCGAGGGAGCCGAGATCGGCGCCCCGTTCACGGACCGGCTCGTGGCCAAGTTCGACCTCCCGGTGGCGGGCTGGCGAGGCAAGGGCGACCGGCGGCAGGCCGAGCACGCCGGGCCGGCCGCGCAGCAGGAAGCGACGGCAGCGGGTCAGGGAACACCGGCCGCGCGCCACCGAGATGAGGAGCCGGGCGGCGATGCTTGACGAGGTCCATATCACCGGGCTCGGGGTGATCGACGACGCCGCGCTCGAGCTCTCCCCGGGCTTCAACGTGGTCACCGGCGAGACCGGAGCCGGCAAGACCATGGTCGTGTCCGGACTTGGCCTGCTGTTCGGCGGCCGGGCCGACCCGTCGCGCGTGCGGCCGGGCGCGGACCGCGCGAACGTGGAGGGAAGGCTCAGCGTCGAGGCGGACGGCCCGGTGGCCCGCCAGGTCAACGACTCAGGGGGCGACCTCGACGACGACGGCGGCACGCTGATCCTCAGCCGCTCGGTTTCCGCCGAGGGACGTTCCCGCGCCTACGCCGGCGGCCGGTCGGTCCCGGTGTCGCTGCTCACCTACCTGGCCGACGACCTGGTCGCCGTGCACGGCCAGGCCGATCAGCAGCAACTGCTCAAGCCTGGCCGGCAGCGCGAGGCGCTGGACCGCTTCGCCGGAGCCGACCTCGCCGTGCTGCTGGCCAGCTACCAGCGGGCGTACCAGCGGCACCGTGAGGTCCGCCGCGAACTCGACGAGCTGACCTCGCAGGCCCGGGAGCGGGAGCGGGAGGCCGAGGACCTGCGGCACGGCCTGGCCGAGATCGAGCAGGCGGCGCCCGCCGACGGCGAGGACGTCGAAGTGCTCGCCGAGGAGGAGCGTCTTTCGCACGCCGACGCACTGCAGGCGGCGGCCACGACCGCGCACGAGGCCCTGCTCGGCGACCCGTCGAGCGGCCAGTACGACGCGGCGGACGCGGTCACCCTGCTCGGCGTGGCCCGGCAGGCGCTGGAGGGCGCGGCCCATCACGACGCCGCCCTGGCGGCCCTCGCGGCCAGGGTGTCCGAGGCGGTGTACCTGGTCTCCGACGTGGCGGCGGACCTGGCCTCCTACGCCCAGTCGGTGGAGGCCGATCCGGTCCGGCTCGCCGCCGTGCAGGAGCGCCGCGCGACGCTGAGCCGCCTGATCCGGATGTTCGGCGGGTCGGCCGCGGGACCGGGCGCGGTTCCCGGGCCCGGCGATCCCCCACCCGCCGGCGAGGCGCCCGGTGCGGGGGAGCCCGCAGAAACCGTGCCCGCGGGCGAGGCCGGCGCGGCGGCCGCCCCGAGCGCGCCGGAGGCCGCGGCCGGCGGCGTGGCGGCCGTGCTCGCGTGGGCCAAGCGGGCCAGCGCCCGGCTCGGCGAGCTGGAGGGCGACGATGACCGGATCGCGCGCCTGACCGAGGAGGAGGGCGGCCTGGCCGCGGAGGTCGGGCAGCTGGCCGGCCGGCTCAGCGCCGCCCGGAAGGAGGCAGCGGACAGGTTCGCCGCCGAGGTCACCGCGGAGCTGGTCGCGCTCGCGATGCCGCACGCCCGGCTCACGGTGGCGGTGATGTCGCTGAGCGAGGCTGGCCCGCACGGCGCCGACGACATCGAGATCAGGCTGTCGGCGCACCCGGGCGCGCCGGAGCTCCCGCTGCACAAGGGCGCCTCCGGCGGCGAGCTGTCCCGGGTCATGCTGGCCATCGAGGTGGTGTTCGCGGGCGCAGATCCCGTGCCGACCTTCGTGTTCGACGAGGTGGACGCCGGCGTCGGCGGCAAGGCCGCGGTGGAGGTCGGGCGCAGGCTGGCCCGCCTCGCGCGGCGCGCGCAGGTGATCGTGGTCACCCACCTGCCGCAGGTGGCCGCGTTCGCCGACACCCACCTGGTGGTCGAGAAGGCCGACGACGGCTCGGTCACGCGGAGCGGGATCGCCCGGCTGGACCAGGCCGGCCGGGTCCGGGAGCTGTCGCGGATGCTGGCCGGCCTGGAGAATTCCGAGTTCGGCCGGGCTCACGCGGAGGAACTGCTCGCCGCTGCGGCGGCCGAGCGCGCCCGAAGCTGAAGCCAGGCTCCGGAGTTCCTCACGATTGCCGACCGTGATCGAACCTGTGTCATCCGAGGGAACCGGAATCTGGCAGACTAACTGTGCGATGAAGGCACAGCCTCGCAAAATCCTCAGGATCCGCCGGAAAGTGTCCGAGGACCTACCCGGTGTAACTGCGACGGCGCGCCTGGACCGCCGGACCAAGAAGCTCGCCACCCGGCTGTGCCCCGGTGACATCGCCATCATCGATCACCAGGACCTGGATCTCACCGGCGCCCACGCGCTGGCGGGCTGCCACGTGGCCGCCGTGGTGAACGCGGCGCGCAGCATCAGCGGCCGGTACCCCAACCGCGGGCCGCAGCACCTGATCGAGGCGGGGATCCCGCTGATCGACGATGTCGGCTCCGAGGTGTTCGACCGGGTCAAGGAGGGGCAGTGCGTCCGCCTGGACGGGGACACCCTGTACGCGGGCGGCCAGGTCGTGGCCAAGGGCAGGCAGCAAGACGCCGCCACGGTGGCGGCCGCGATGGCGGCGGCCAAGGTCAACGTGGCCGCCGAGATCGAGGCGTTCGCCGCCAACACGCTGGAGTACATCAAGCACGAGTATCCGCTGCTCGTCGACGGGGTCGGGATCCAGGCGCTGCGGACGAAGCTGGACGGCCGGGACGCGCTGGTCCTGGCCCGCGGCTACCACCACCGCGAGGACCTGACCACGCTGCGCTCCTATATCCGGGAGCGCCGGCCCGCCATGGTCGGGGTCGACGGAGGCGCCGACGCCCTGCTCGAGGCGGGCTACCGCCCGGACCTGATCGTCGGCGACATGGACTCGGTGTCCGACCGGGCGCTGCTCTGCGGGGCCGAGGTCGTGGTGCACGCCTACCCGGACGGCCGGGCGCCGGGCCTGCCGCGAGTCAAGGCGCTCGGGCTGGACCCGGTGATCTGTCCGGCGCCGGGCACTAGCGAGGACATCGCGCTGCTGATCGCCGACGAGCAGGGCGCCAGCCTGATCGTCGCGGTCGGCATGCATCACACGCTGGTAGAGTTCCTGGACAAGGGCCGGTCGGGGATGGCGAGCACGTTTCTGACCCGGCTCAGGGTGGACGACAAGGTCGTGGACGCCAAGGGTGTCAGCCGGCTCTACCAGAGCCGGGTATCGTTCACCGCGGTTATCCCGCTGCTGCTCGCCGCGGCCGTGACCATCGTGGTGGCCGCGACGACGCTGACTGCGGGCCAGATCTTCTTCAGGTACCTCGGCACGCAGCTGGAGACCTTCTGGTACTGGCTGACTGGACTGTTTTAGTGATCGACTTTCGTTATCACCTGGTCTCGATTGTGGCTGTGTTCCTCGCGCTGGCGATCGGGATCGTCATCGGGGCCAGCGCGCTCAAGCCGGAGCTGCTCGGCGCGTTCAACCGGGCATCGAGCAGCGAGCTGCGGACGATCAACTCGCAGCGGACGAACATCAGGGCCCTGGAGAACGAGCTCGGGACCAACCAGGCGTTCGCCCAGTCCGCCGCGCCGCTCCTGCTGGACAACCTGCTCGCCGGGCAGCAGGTAGCGCTCATCACCGCGCCCGGCGCGGACGCCACGACCGTCAGCGGCGTCACCGCCGCCCTGAAGCTGGCCGGAGCAAAGATCACCACTCAGGTCGCGCTGCAGCCCGCGTTCTTCGGCACCAGCACCGCCACGCGCAGCAGTCTCGAAGCCCTGGCCGTGCGGGTCGCCCCCCCGGGCCTGGTCCTGCAGACGCCGTCCGGCGCAAATTCCCAGATCGCCGGGCAGCAGGAGGCCGCGCAGGTCCTCGCCGCGGCGCTGGTCACCAAGAACGGCTCCGACCTGCCCGCGGACGAGACCAATCTCATCCTCAACAATTTCACCCAGCAGGGGTTCCTGCAGCTGAGCCCCGGAGGCGGATCCGCGCCGACGCAGGCCACGCTCGCCGTCGTGATCATCCCCGCGTCCCCGCCCGCGACCGACGCCGACCCCGCCAACCTGGCGCTGATCTCCGTGGCCGACCAGTTGAGCCGGTCCAGCCGCGGCGTCGTGGTCGCGGGCTCGCTGAACGGCTCGGGGCCCGGCAGCGCCATCGACGAGCTGATCAACGGCAACACCGGAGTGCCGCTGTCCAGTGTCAACAATGCGGACAAGGAAATCGGCCAGATCATCGTGGCCCAGGCCCTGGCCTCCCTGCTGGCCGGGCACCAGCCGCAAGCGTACGGTGTCGGCGCCGCGGTCCCGACCCCGGCGCCCACGCCGTCCCCGACGCCGTCGGTGACGCCCACCGCGGCGGCGGCGCCCCGGCACGCGGGCCGCGCGTGAGCCGCGGCGTGCTCCGGGCCGGGGGAGCCCTGCTGACCGGCGGGCTGGCCGCGATCACCGCGCGGGCCGCCTACGCCGCGCTGACCGCCCGGCCGCCGGGCGGCCAGCAGGCCTGGGCCAGGACCAACCACCGCGGTGAGCCGGTCACCCTGCTCGAGGGTCCGGCGGCCGCCGCGGCCGCGGTCGCGGTCACGCTGATCGCGCCCGGCCTGCCCGCCCGCAGCCGGGCCGCGCTCGCGGTGACCGGAGCGGGAGCGGCCGCGTTCGGCGGCTACGACGACCTGAAGGGAAGTGGCGCCCGCCGCGGGTTCCGCGGCCACCTCGGGGCGCTGGCCCGCGGCGAGGTCACCAGCGGCGCGGTGAAGCTGGCCGGGATCGGCGCCACCGGGCTGGCGGCCGGCGCGCTGATCGGCGGCCCGGACGCCGGCCGCGCGTCAGCGGCGGACCTGGTGATCAACGCGGGCCTGGTCGCGGGCGGCGCGAACCTGCTCAACCTGTTCGACCTGCGCCCCGGACGGGCGATCAAGGTGGCGCTGGCCGCGGGCACCGCGCTCGGCATCACCTCGGCCCCGGGCGGATGCGCCGCGGCCGCGCCGGCCGGGGCCGCGCTCGCGGTACTGCCCGAGGACCTCGGCGAACGCGCGATGCTGGGTGACGCGGGAGCCAACGCGCTGGGCGGCATGCTCGGTGCGGCGGCCGCGGTCGCGCTGCCGCGCCCCGCGCGGATCGCGGTCCTGGCCGCGGTCACCGGGCTGACCGCGGCCAGCGAGGCGGTCAGCTTCACCAGGGTTATCGACCGGACCCCGCCGCTGCGGTGGCTGGACAAGCTCGGGCGCCGGCCGGCGGCCGCCGTCAGCGCGCCGGACGGCGTGGCCGCGGACAGCGGAGCCGACCAGGAGGCCGGCGGGACGAACGGCGCTGGTGACGCGAACGTGCCCGGCGGGGCCGGCGGGATGAGCGGGGCGGCCCGGCCGGCGGCTCCGGCGCCGCCGGCCGGCGGCTAGTGTTCGCGCACACGGTCGTCGGCTCCTGCCCCGGATCCGCCGGGGTGACGCCGTACGCGCTGGACGGCGGCGGCCTGCGCGCGGTAGTCGCCAGGACCAAGCGCAAGGTCATGCCGTGACCGGCCCCCGGGTCGCCTACGTCATCGCCACCACCGCGGGCGGGACCGGCCGTCACGTGGCGATGCTGGCCGAGGGCTGCGCCGCGCGGGGCCTGGCCGTCCGCGTGTTCGGCCCGCCGGCGACGCGGAGCCTGTTCCCGGCGGTCGCGTTCGCGCCGGTGGACATCGCCGGCCGGCCGCGCCCGGCGCGAGACACGGCGGCGCTGCTGCGGCTGCGCGGGCTGCTGGCGGGCCACGCGCCCGACGTGGTGCACGCGCACGGCCTGCGCGCGGGCGCGACGGCCGCGATCGCGCTAGCCGGGCCGCGCGGCCGCCGCCCGGGGCCGGCGCTGCTGGTCACCGTGCACAACTCCGCGCCGCCCGGGACCGTGTCCGGGGCTGCTTACCTGGTCCTGGAGCGGCTGACCGCCCGGCGGGCGGACGCGGTGCTCTGCGTGAGCGCCGACCTGGCCGGGCGGATGCGCCGGGCCGGAGCGCGCGACGTCACGCTGGCCACGGTCCCGGCCCCGGCTGCCGCCGCGCCGTCGGCCGAGGCGATCGCGAAGGCGCGGGCCGACATCGGCGGCTGCGGGCGTCCCGTGGTGCTCGCCGTTGGCCGGCTCGCCCGGCAGAAGGGCTTCGACACCCTGGTCGATGCCGCGGTCATCCTGCGGGACCGCGACCCGCTGCCGCGGCTGGTGATCGCGGGGGACGGCCCGCTGGCCGGCCCGCTGGCCGCGCGGTCGGCGTCGGCGGGCACGGACGTACGGTTCCTCGGCCAGCGCGCCGATGTCCCGGGGTTGCTCGCGGCGGCGGACGTCGTCGTGGTGCCGAGCCGCTGGGAGGGGCAGCCGCTGATCGTGCAGGAGGCACTGCGGGCAGGTCGGCCGCTCGTCGCGTCCCGGGTCGGCGGGATCCCGGCGCTGACCGGCGAGGCCGGAGCGCTGCTGGTCCCGCCGGACGACCCGGCCCGGCTCGCGGCGGCCGTGGCGTCGGTCCTGGACGACCCGGTACTGTCCGGACACCTCGCGTCCGCGGCGGCGGCGCGGGCCGGTATGCTGCCCACACCGTCCGATGCAGTCGATGCCGCGGCCGGCATCTACGCCAGGCTGGCCAGGCACGGCCCCGCGCCGGCCTGAAACCCGGTCCCGGCTCGCGGCTGCGCTCGTCGGTGTCGCGCCTTTGCGATTGCTGGATGCACGTTGCAAGCGCCAACTTGCATAGTCGCGAGATTCAGGTAAAAATCCCGCCATTTTGCTGAGACAGTGGCCGTTGATGTGCTCGACTGTCTAACTGGGGAGGCATGAGCCTGCCCAGGGGGGCCAAAGGTATGGGCGACGAAGGCGGGTTCCGCCGTTCGCGAGGCATATGTCCCGCGACGGGGTGCAGCCTGGGCTCAGCCCGTCGCCAGACACTATTGTCCCAGCCGGCCCTCCGTCCGCGAACCCCGCGCTGGCCAGCCTCATGAACGGCAGCCAGGCACCCCAGCCCATGCCCCCGGACCCGCTGCCGAGGCGGGTCCCCGGCAGCAGCCGCCTGGTGCCCGGGAAACGGCCCGAGGCTCCGCCGCCGTGGCCCTCGAACGGGCCCACCGTCAAGCCCGACGTCGACCGCGCGGAGGGGCACGCCGCCGGGCCGGACGTGCGGCCCGCGGAGGGACCCGCCGCCGGGCCGGGCGTCCAGGGCGCGGGCGGACAGGCTGTCCAGCCCGGTATCCAGCGCGCGGACGGGCCCGCCGCCGGCCCCGGCGTCGCGGCCCCGGGCGAGGACACGGCCGGGCCGCAGGCTCCGCCGCCGGACATCCTGGTCAGGCGCGCCCGCGAGGACCCGGTTCCGCGGCCGGACGACCCGGTGACCGGGCCGGTGGTACCGGGGCCAGGCACCCAGCTCGAGCGGCAGGCCGGCGGGTCCGTGGTGCCCCGGCCGGCCACCGAGGTCACTCCCTCCTGGCCCCGGGTCCTCGGCACCACCGTGCGGCTGTGGACGGTGCGGCGCCGGAGCTGGTGGCGCGCGATTGGCGCGATCGTCGTGGTGCTGGTCGTCTTCGCGGCGGGCGGGCTGACGGTCGCGCTGCTGCGGAACAACGGATCGCCGAGCGCGGCCCGCGGGGGCAGTGCCCCGTCCGGCACGCCGGGGCTGGCCCAGGTGCAGGCGGCGGCCGCCGCCCGGCAGCAGGCGGCCGCGTGGGTCACGGCCCAGGTCAGCCACAGCGCCGTAGTGTCCTGCGACCCGGCCATGTGCGCCGCCCTGCAGGCGCGCGGCTTCCCCGCCGGGGACCTCATGACGCTGGGATCCGCGGCCAGCGATCCGCTCGGCTCGGCCGTTATCGTGGCCACGACCGCGGTGCGTAGTGAGTTCGGCAGCCGGCTGACCAGCGTCTACGCGCCGACCGTGATGGCCAGCTTCGGGTCAGGGCCGGCCCGGGTCGAGGTCCGCATCTACGCCGCCGGGGGCGCGGCCGCGTACCTGGCCGCGCTCCGGGCGGATCAAGCCGTCCGGCAGCGTCTCGGGAACGTGCTGCTGCGCAACTCCCGGGTTAGCGAGACGCCGGCCGCGCGCGCGCAACTGGCCGCTGGCCAGGTCGACACGCGGCTGCTGGCCATCATCGCGACGCTGTCGGCCGGGGGGCCGGTCAGCATCGCGGCCTTCGGCGACGCCGGCCCCGGGGCCAGCGCCGGCGTGCCGCTGCGCGCCGTCGAGCTGGCGAGCCCGCCCGGAGCCAAGCGCGGGTACCTGCAGTCCGTGCTCGCGCTGCTGAGCGCGCAGCAGGCGCCGTACCTCCCGGACAGCGCGACGATCGCGCGGCTGGCCGACGGACGCCAGGTCGTGCGGATCGAGTTCGCCGCACCGAGCCCGCTGGGGCTGCTGAGCGGCTAGCCGCGCAGCCCACCTTGTATCAAGTGAAGGGGAGCGCTATGAATACGAGATCATCCCGGAGAGGAGCCTGGCTGGCCAGGCTGGTCACCGCGTGCGGCCTGGCGCTGGGCCTGGCTGGCCTTCTCGTCACCGGCGCTTCGGCGGCGTCCGCGTCGACCGGGACCGGCTACCTCAGGCTCGCGCACCTGTCGCCGAACACGCCCGCCGTGGACGTGTACCTGTACTCGTTCGGCGATCCCAGCGCCATGGTCGTGCTGCACCACGTGGCCTACGGCGAGGTGTCCCCGTACGAGGCGGTGGCGGCCGGCGAGTACACCGTGGCCATGCGGGCCGCGGGCGCCGCGCCGTCCGCCAAGCCGGTCCTGTCCACGACCGTGGACGTGGTCAGCGGGCACGCCTACACCGTGGCCGGCATGGGGCCGTTCGCCGGGATCCGGCTGCAGGTGATCGACGACAGCCTGGCCATGACGGCGCACGCGGCGCTGGTGCGGGTGATCCAGGCGTCGATGCACCAGAACAGCGTCACCGTGACCGCGGGGCACAAGGTCCTCGGCCGTGATCTCAACTTCACCACCGTGACCCGTTACAAGTCGGTGCCCGCGGGCACCGTGACGATCACCGCGACCGGCACGACCGAGCACGGCAGCGGTCAGGTCACGCTGGCTCCCGACACCATCTACACGATCGTCGTGCTGGACAACGCGGGCGAGCTCAAGATCGACCCCCTGGTGGACTCGGCGGGCAGCAAGATCATGCCGGCCGGCAGCGCGGCGACCGGGTTCGGCGGGACCGCCCCCCGCCCGGGCGCGCCGCTGCTGCCGTGGATCGCCGCGGCCGCGGTCGGCCTGCTGGCCGCCGCCGGCGGGATGGTCCAGCTGCGCCGCCGCCGCCGCCCGGCGATGCATGCGCGGTGACCCGAAGCGGTCCGGCCTGCATATCTCGCCGTTGCGCGTGGTGCGCCGGCCGGCCGCTGCGGCCGCGCTGATCGGCGGCGTCCTGCTGGCCGGCGTCGGCGTGACCGGGCTGGCGCTGGCCAGCCAGACCGGCCACCCGGCCACGCCGGCCGGCAAGCCGGCCCTGGTGCCGGTGCCCATCGGCCGTCAGGCGCCCGCGCCGGAGCCGGCGCCGCAGAAGGTGGCCCGGCCGGTCAGCCTCATCATCCCGGCCATCGGCGTCCGCAGCGGGCTCGTCCGCCTCGGGCTCACCGCGTCCGGCGCGCTGCAGGTTCCGTCCACCACGACGGTGGCCGGCTGGTACACCGGCAGCGCCCGGCCCGGCGCCACCGGCGCCGCCGTGATCGTCGGTCACATCGACTCGCAGACCGGGCCCGGGATCTTCTTCCGGCTGCACCTGCTGCACCCGGGCAACCGGGTGTACGTGCGGCGGGCCGACGGCACGCTGGCCGTGTTCCAGGTCACGTCGGTGCGCTCGTACCTGAAGTCGCGGTTCCCCAGCGTGGCCGTGTACGGGCCGGTGCCCGCCGCCGAACTGCGCCTGATCACCTGCGGCGGCGCGTTCGACGACGCGACCGGCCACTACCTCAGCAACGTGATCGTGTACGCCACGCTCATTCAGTGAGCGCCCGCGCCGAGCCGGCCGAGCGAAAACCGCCGGGCCAGCGGATCGGTGTCGCCGTCGGCGGCCAGGTCCGCGAGCCACTCGCCGAGCAGCGGGCCGAACTTGAAGCCGTGCCCGGACGTCCCGCTGCCGATCACCACGCGGCCGACCCGGTCCACGATGAAGTCCTCGTCCGGGCTGTTGTCGTAGACGCAGCGCTCGGTCCGGGCCAGGTCCGGGCCGAAGCCGGGCAGGTACCGGCGGACCAGCGCGCCGAGCCGCCCGGTCAGATCCGGGTCAGGACCTTGCTCCTGGCGGTCCGGGTCGGCCGGCGGGCCGCAGTGGTGGAGCCCGATCTTGTAGAGCGACTCGCCCGGCACGGGCAGGCCGTACAGCTCGTTATCGCCGTGGCAGATCACGATCGGCATCGCCGGGCCGGGCTCCGCGGCCGGCGCCACGTAGCCGACCTGCTCCATCGTGGGCGTCGACGGCACCGCGATCCCGGCGGCGGCGAGGAGCCCGCTCGTCCACGGCCCGGCGCACACCACGGCCGCATCGGCGGTGATCGGGCCCGCGGCGGTACGGACGGTGACCCGGCGGCCGTCGTCCTCGATGCCGGTCGCCGCGGTGCCGGCGCGAAGGTCGGGCACCGCGGCGGCTAGGGCCTGCAGGGCAGCGTCGGCGCTGATCACGCAGGAGCCCGTCTCCAGCAGGGCCGGGCCGCCGATGGCCACCTCCGGGAACCTGGCCGCCGCTTCGGCGGCCGGAAGGAACTCATGCGCCGCGCCCGCGTGGTCCATGGCCCGGCGGACGGCGTCCGTCCCGGGCCCGAAGGTCAGGTGCGGCGTCGGCTGGAGCAGCCGGCGGCCGCACTCGTCCTCGAGCTCGGTCCACGGCCCGCGGGCGCGCATCGCCATGCCGACCCACCAGGCGTCGTCGTAGCCCAGCCGGAAGATGCGGCAGCTGCCCTTCGACCCGGATCCCTCGTGGCCGACTTCGGCCTGCTCTACGACGATGACCTCGCGGCCGCGCCGGGCCAGCGCCCTCGCGGCGGCCAGGCCGAGCAGCCCCGCGCCCACGACGACGACGTCGCACCGGGCATCCATGGCGTCGGCGCTACCAGCCGCGGGCCCGCCATTCGGGCACGTGCGGGCGCTCGGTGCCGAGCGTGGTGTCCTGGCCGTGCCCGGGGTACACCCAGGTGCCGTCCGGCAGCTCGCCGAAGACGCGCTCCTCGAGGTCGTCCATGAGCTGCCCGAACCGCTTCGGGTCGTGCTCGGTATTGCCCGGCCCGCCGGGGAACAGGGAATCACCGGTGAACAGGTGCGGCTCGCTGGCCAGCTCGCCGCCCGCGTCGTAGACGAGCGCGATGCTGCCCGGGGTGTGGCCGCGCAGGTGGATGACGGACAGCTCGCAGTCCCCGACGCTGATCTTGTCGCCGTGCCGGACCAGGTCGGTGGGGGTCACCGGCAGCGGTCCCGCGTCCTCGGGATGGGCGGTCGTCTTCGCGCCGGTGGCCTGCTGGACCTCCGGCAGCGCCTGCCAGTGGTCCCAGTGCTGGTGGGTGGTCACGATCCGGGCCAGCGGGGTGTCGCCCACCAGGCTCAGCAGCGTGCCGGCGTCGTTCGCGGCGTCGATGAGCAGCAGTTCCCCGGTGCTCGTGCACCGCAGCAGGTAGGCGTTGTTGTCCATGGGGCCCACCGCCACCTTGGTGATGGTGAGGCCGGGAAGCTCCCTGGTGTCGGCCGGCCCGCCGACGCTGACGTCGCCTGTGTAGGTCATGCCCTCTCCGTCTCCATCGCCGATCTCGCTGTCTGCCCGCCCGCCGCCGCTCAGCCCCACGTCGGCAGCTTAGGCGGAAGGCCGCCGGGGCCGGCGGCCGGCTCCCGGCCGTCCGGCCCGCCGCTGACCGACAAGGCCGCGCCGGCATCCCGGCCGATGAGCCAGGCCAGCAGCCAGCAGCCCGGGCCGGCGACCGTCACCGCGCCCGCCGCCCGGCCCGCGGACGCGGGCCCGATCACGAACCGCTGCCCGGTGCCCGCCACCTCGATCACGCAGGCCGGGACGTCGTCCCGGCCTGCGAACTGCCCGGCCGCCCGTTCCAGCTGGTCCGCGACGAACGGCGCCGGCCAGTCCGGCGGCGTGTACCCCGCGCCGAGGTCCGCGTGATGGATCTCCACCTCGCCCAGCCGGCGGACCAGCGTGAACCAGGCCGGGTGCTCCGGCCCGTTCCTGCCGCGCACCAGTGCGTCCCAGGCCGCGGGCGGCAGGGTCGCGGCCTCGCCGGCGAACGCGGCCGCGGACTGCTGCACGTCCTGCGCCAGCGCCGCCGCGGCGCGGCCCGCGCCGGCCTCGATCCCGGCTTCCCGGGCCTGCTGGCTCGGGTACTGCGGCGTTTCCACCCCGGTCCGGGCCCAGATCAGCAGGTTGCGCAGCCCGTCGGCGTTGCGGGCCAGGTGCGTCAGCACGTGCCCGCGGCTCCAGCCGGGCAGCCGCGAGGGCTCCCGCGCCTGGGCGTCGGTGAGCCCGGCCGCGGTCGCGGCCAGCCGGCCGGTGGCCGCGTCGATCCGCGCGCGCAGCCGGTCCGGGTCGCTGTCCACGCGTTCCTCCTCGGCCGCGAGAGTTCTCGTCCGGGCCATCCTCGCATCCCGTCCCGGCGGCGCGCGCCCGCCAGCCCGGCGGGGCGGGCCGCCGGGAATGCGGCGGCCAGGCAAAACGTTGCCCTCCGGGTGGCCTCCCGCACCCCACCGGAATTCGCCGCACCCCGCTGCCCCAGGAAGCGCCTCGTTTTGTCGGACCCCCCGGATACCATGGCGACGCGCCTCCCAAAGCCCTGAAGACCGACGTCAACGACCGGAGAGCTGAGCAAACCGTGGCTGATCGTCTCGTGGTCCGCGGCGCGCGCGAGCACAACCTCAAGGACGTCTCGCTCGACCTGCCGCGCGATGCCCTGATCGTCTTCACCGGGCTGTCCGGGTCCGGGAAGTCGAGCCTGGCCTTTGACACGATCTTCGCCGAGGGCCAGCGCCGGTACGTAGAGTCGCTGTCCGCCTACGCCCGGCAGTTCCTGGGCCAGATGGACAAGCCGGACGTCGACTTCATCGACGGGCTGTCGCCCGCGGTCTCCATCGACCAGAAGGCCGCGGGGCGCAACCCGCGCTCCACGGTCGGCACGATCACCGAGGTCTACGACTACCTGCGGCTGCTGTACGCCCGGGTGGGCAAGCCGCACTGCCCGGTCTGCGGCCGGCCGATCGCGCGGCAGAGCCCGCAGCAGATCGTCGACCGGGTGCTCGAGCTGGACGAGGGCACCAGGTTCCAGGTGCTGGCCCCGGTGGTGCGCGGTCGCAAGGGCGAGTACGGCGAGCTGCTCCGCGACCTGCAGGCCAAGGGCTACTCCCGGGCCCGGGTCGACGGGGCCGTGATCCGGCTGGACAGCGTCGGCGCCGCGGGCGAGCTGCCGGCGCTGAAGAAGTACGAAAAGCACGACATCGAGGTCGTGGTCGACCGGCTGGACGTGAAGGAGTCGGCCCGGCGCCGGCTGACCGACTCGGTGGAGACCGCCCTGACCCTGTCCGGCGGGGTCGTGGTGCTCGACTTCGTGGACCTGCCGGAGGACGACCCGCACCGCGAGCGGATGTTCTCCGAGCACCTGGCCTGCCTGTACGATGACCTGTCCTTCGACGAGCTCGAGCCGCGGTCGTTCTCGTTCAACTCCCCCTGGGGCGCCTGCCCGGACTGCACCGGCCTGGGCACCCGGATGGAGGTCGACCCCGAGCTGGTGGTCTCGGACCCGGACCAGACGCTGGCCGAGGGCGCGATCGGGCCGTGGAGCGGCGGGCACGTCAGCGACTACTTCCTGCGGCTGATGGAGGCGCTCGGCGACGCCATCGGGTTCACCGTCAACACGCCGTGGAACCGGCTGCCCGCCGCGGCCCGCACCGCCTTGCTGCGCGGCTACGGCCAGCAGGTGCACGTCCGGTACAAGAACCGGTACGGCCGGGAGCGCTCCTACTACACGCACTTCGAGGGCGCGATCCCGTACATCGAGCGGCGGCACTCCGAGGCGGAGAGCGACTCCAGCCGGGAGCGGTACGCCGGGTTCATGCGCGAGGTGCCCTGCCCGGTGTGCCACGGCGCCCGGCTGAAGCCGGTGTCGCTCGCGGTGACCGTGGACGGGAAGTCCATCGCCGAGTTCTGCGCGCTGCCCATCGGCGAGCTGGCCAAGCGCCTGCTCGAGCTGGAGCTGTCCGACCGGGACCAGCAGATCGCGGGGCGGATTCTCAAGGAGGTCAACTCCCGGCTCGGCTTCCTGCTCGACGTCGGGCTCGACTACCTGACCCTGGACCGGGCGTCGGCGACCCTGGCCGGCGGGGAGGCGCAGCGGATCCGGCTGGCCACGCAGATCGGCTCCGGCCTGGTCGGCGTGCTGTACGTGCTCGA
>Ga0335073_10002748_pt1 | contig 24183 bp, 28 predicted proteins | sample Lox_Sample_22_FD_207093 | JGI IMG/M metagenome (GOLD analysis project Ga0335073, IMG submission 207093) | Soil microbial communities from Loxahatchee National Wildlife Refuge, Florida, United States - Lox_Sample_2.2 | ecosystem: Environmental > Terrestrial > Soil > Wetlands | place: USA... | reverse complement strand
CCAACTTGATCCAATAAGGAAGCGTCATTGGTTTTGAACTGGAATCTCCGTAGGATCCTCCGGTGACCGTGCGATAGGTGAAAAACGCCCCCTGGGCTACGGAATATTCGGTGTAGGCGAACGTCGCATTCCCATTCAACGTCTCCCGGATCATGACACCAGCATTGGGGTACCAGTTGGATGTGCCACCTTGTACGCTCACCACACGTGCGACGATCGAACCGTCTCCTGACAACGGTTGATACATGAAGTTGAACGCATCCGTCGAGCTACCAATGCCGGCGCCCGCGCCTTTTACAGTAAAAACACCGTTAGCGTAGCTTGCACTTCCGGCAACTCCGACCGTGCCAATATCCTGATCAGCCCACGGCGACGGAAGCGCAGTTACCGTGAAAACCGTACTGGTTGCCTGAACTCCTCCGACCGTGACGGTAAACGCCGCGCTCGTTGCGCCGGTGGGCACAACGACAGCGATCTCTGTATTGCTCCAGCTCACAACAGAACAGGCAAGCCCTCCCAAGGTGACGGAACTGCTCCCCTGGGTAGACCCGAAATTGATTCCATATAGCTCCACTTGAGCTCCGACCATTCCAGAGGTCGGAGAAATCGTATCTATACCTGGCACCGTAGTGACCGTGAAGCTAGCCGCATTGCTCGTCGAACCCGAAACCGTGACAATAACGTTGCCGGACGATGCCGTCGTTGGAACCGGCACGGTAATCGCAGAATCTGTCCAAAGGCTTGGAACTCCGGGCGTTCCATTGAAGGTGATCGTGCTCGATCCTTGTGTTCCCCCAAAGTTCCCACCAAGAATGGTTATTGGCGTGGTGACCGGCCCACTCGCAGTCGACAGCTCTGCGATGTAGGGAGTTGATACGCCACCTGAACCGTTGATAACCGGTGTGCCCACGGAATAAAAAGCAGCTGGATTCGATTGGTTGTTGTATTCGGTGGCAATCCAATCTCCAGAGCGAACGCTGTTTGAAATCTCGACCTCATCGATGGTTCCGCCGAAATATTCCCCATACGTCGTTTGACGTGCGAAAGTCAAAGGCCCGTTATCGGACTTGATGGTTTTTGAGCCTGTCGCACTGGCAGTTCCGACGGACACCCCGTTCTTGTACGCCGACAACTGCCCCGTCGAACTGTTGTAAGCAAGTGTCACCAGGTACCAGGTGTTCGTCGCAAATGCGCCGGATCCGTAGTCAACGCAGACATCCGATGCATCGCTCATGCCGACGCACCCCACGCCCTCGGTCGTGTCGCTGCCCGAATTGTTAAAGTAAAAGCGATAGGATCCGTAAGGCGCACTGCCGCCGGTCCCTTTCGCGATCGCATGCGCATATTGGGATTCACTGTTCGTGCCTCTATTTACCCAAAACGAATAAGTGAGATTGGCGCCGTCTAAACTCGATGCATCCGCGATGGAAATGTACTGCGAAGAAGATGCGGTGAAACTTGCCGCACCATTAATTACGCCTGATACTTCGGTTGCTCCATAGTTCGTGCCATTGTTGCCGTTCGAGGTCGAGTCGGTCGCGTTCAGACTCATTCCATTCCCAAGATGCCAGATTCCGACGTAATTCGAGTTCCAAGTGCCAGTCTTGTTCGATTGGTCCGTGGTTACTGACGGATTGCCGTAAAACATGTAGAGGACCGTGTTTGCGGAATGTGACACGGTTGGAACCTGCACCCAGTAGGTCACCGCTCCCGTAGCAGGGCTGTATACTTCCCGCTCGAACGGCAGAACATTCGTGCCCGCCGAATCGGAGGTAAAAATGATGTCGTACCCGCTCGCGTTTGTGACGTTACCGCCATTGCCGATTGTGGCCAAGAACCCATAAGTCCCGGAAATGAGCACGGGAAAATTGACCTGGTCCGTGTTCGGAACTTCCCCGTAGTTGATCGTGATCGTCGACCGGAAGGCATAGTCATTCGACCAACTCTGCGCCAACAGCGGACGCCCGAGAACTACCAAATATGCCAAGACGACCAAAATCTTTAGCAGCTTACCGTTCTCCGTGTTTCTCACAGGAGTTCTCCTAAACTACAAACAGCGCCAAGCCCTTCCTCGCGCGTTTCGTTTTGCTGCGTCTGCCCGGTTCACGCCGGACACGAGATCATTGAGCGTAAGTTACGGTGACGGCATTCACGCCATTGGCTTGTGAGGAGGTCAAGCCACGACTAGCAGAATCGTAGGTGTGAGACTCGAGAACCTTGCCGTTGGAATCCGTAACCTGAGTAATCTGGGATTGGGAATTGTACGTATACGAGATTGTTGATTGATCTGGGTAGGTAACCTGGCTGAGCCGGCCTTCGGCATCATATGAATAAGAAAGCGTCACGCCGAAGTCGGAGGTGACGCTCGTCACCAACTGGCTCAATGCGCCGGTTCCATAGTTGAAATACAGGTGCTGAGAGGCCGCACTGGTCACCGTGACCAACTGATTCGAGCTGTTATAAGTGAGTTGAGTCGTGTTCCCGCTGCGGTCGATGATGGCGCTCAGAAACCCGGTTTGGGGGTTGAACTGTCTTTTCTCTCCGCTCTGAAAACTGAGAGTCCAAACGCTACCGTTATTCGTCAACGTCGCTGACACCGTCGCTGGTGAAGCAACAACGAAATTCGCGCCTTTTAGACCGATGACCCACACCGATCCGTCTCCTCGCATGTATCGGAGATAGTTGTCACTCCCCATGAAAATGGCTTCTTCGTAGGTGGAACGCCAGAAAGGGCCAAATGCGCCAACCGAATGCGTCGCGAGGATTGTGGGCCAACTGCTGTGCCAAGTACGCGAGAGACGCAACCCACCGCCGATGCCGGGCACGCTAGAGTCGGTTTCGTGAATGTACGTATCACCTGTAGCAAGGTTGATCGGGTTTCCACACACTGGAGGTTCACCTCCAGGTGCGCCTCCGGGACTACTTCCCGCAGGACCTGCACCCCCCCGTGGCGATGCAGGGCAACAGTTGGTGCACGGCGGACTGCAAGATGCTAAGTAGGCGGCGATTTCAGGAAGGCCCCAGTTAATTAAGCCGCCTGTGTAGACCCACCCAAGCGGAAGGGGCACGTAGGGGTAGGAGGTCCACATCTCCGTCACCATACAGGGATTGCTGGCCTGGGCCGAGCTAGTAGGAGCGAACACGAGCAGAACGACCAACGACAAAAACCATGCGGCAAGAAGTTGTTTGGTCACACGAACCCCCAAGAGCTTCCTTCGGCAGAGCGACCTGGGCGTAGTTAGACACACCCAGCCGCTCGCTTTCACGGAAGCAAAAACTAAATTAACGCGTCACCATTTGCTGATTAACGTGGATGGTATTGCTCGAAAAATGAAAATGTCAAGGACCGCAACATGAAATTTCAAAAACGTCTGTGGAAAGTTGGGTCACGTGTCACAAACCATTTTTGACTACGAAGGGCACTCGGGCAATGCCAATGAACCGTCTGCGGATGCCGTCGGCATTCACACCTCCGTTTCGGATTCTCTCCTGGAGATTCAGTCGGTTGGTCTTATTGATGCACTGGATGCGCACCTGCTCGGCCATCTTTTTCATGGATTCCTAGCCAGCAAGCTTGCAACTGGCAAGGCCTTCCAGCGCTCTCACACTAGTGATTGCGAACGTTTTACCGCGCCACAGAAATTATCTTTGTTAGAGGACGACAAATTTTATGTTGCCGGTTTACGTAGATAGGGTAGAGCTTGTCTCGCAACTCGGCACTCAGACCGCCGCCGCTGGCAGCATAGATGTCAATCCCGAACATCCGCATAGCGAGAACAGCCCCCAAAGCGTTAGGGCTCAGGTGTCATGGTGTACAGCGGATTGAAGTCTGTGCCTGCTTGCTTTCCCGCCATCCATCGCAGCAAGTAAACCGCTCGGGGGTCGGTCAAACCATTAGTGAGTTTGTTCGGCAGTACTTCCATGAAGAAGTGTGCAAGAGGATCCTTGTAATAGTCAATGTCGGGTTCGATGACGACGCAATCGACAGGGCCGCTTGGGCCGATAATCTGTTTGGTATTGCCTTGATGGAAAGTCAATTGCACATTGGTCACATCAAACTGTGTCTGTTTGTAGCTAAGAGTTGCGCCAGGATGAAAAATTCCCGGGTCCTTTTCCTCCGCAAACGACCCTACTTGAGCGGCCTTCACCACATCCTGGATTAGAGATTTGTCCACATACGCGAAAAAACGATCTTGCGCCATCTGGAACTGCGGGTCGTCCCAAATCGGCTGCCAGTAATAGTCGACTGGGCTTTTACCGTTGGGTAATAGGATCTGCGACATAGCCGTTAATAGATTCAACAGGCAACCGAGGACCAGACCTTCCGGCTGTTCCATCAAAGTGCTGTAACGGCTCGGCGCATCGACGATCCCTGCTGAAAGAATTTCGGCAAATCGGGGTCTCAGGCTTCTGACGGAATCCCAAGTAGCTCCGCTAAAGTTCAAACGTCCATCCTTCGGGAGCAGCATAAGATCCACGATCGTCGGCTTCGCCGGTGAAATAGCAACCGGTCTCCAGCCGGTGTTCTCGTAGTGGTTGGCACTGAGGAGGACCGTGTAGTTGTCAAAGAAATTGTTGAAGTAGTTCAGACCTTTGACTAGTTCCGCCGGACCCGAGCCGTCGATGTTTAACGTTTTCCATTGATCTGGTGGCCGGCCGTCACGAATTGTGGCCGACCATGGTATGCCTTGGCCAAGCGGCTGGCGCGTGCCATCCACGATGTTGATCAAAATGCTTCCCGTCTCGCCGCCATTTTGACTCGTTTGCGGTCTCTGCTTCGTTAGCCTTACGGTTCCCTTTTTCGCCATCTATCTGCCTCCTAGCCTGCGCTTCTCCCTCTGGGCCACAAGTTCTGCTTCGAATTTAAGCAGTTCCGCATCCGCGGCCACTGCGGTGTTGGTATTCGCGATGGTCTCCTGCTCTGCGTCGCTTAGCCCCAACCGCCGGGCTGCACCGACCAGTATCTTCCTTTGCAGATCGGAGACTGGCTTCGAGTGCGCGTGCGCCAAGGCTGTGCCAATTGCTTCCGCACGTCTTGCCACACCAATATCAGGTGACAGCGGAGCCGGGATCACAGGTTCATCCTGTCGCGGCTCATCGAGTTTTAGTGCTTCCCCAAGGTCGGCTGCTTGGGCTTCCCGTAAGCCGAGCCGTCCTTTCGGCAGTCCCAGGCACCTCTCCACAGTGGCGAGGGCGCTTGTGTGATCGAACGTGGTGTTGAGGATGGTGCCGGGCAGCGTGTACGCCGAGACCACGATCGCAGGAACACGCACGCCCAGACGATCGAACGCGAAACCCGTACCGCCCGGCTGTCCTGGCGGCACAATGCGGTCCGGAGAGATTGTATTGGGCGGCGGGACATGATCGTAGCAGCCGCCATGTTCGTCGAAGACTATCAGAAGCAGTATCTTTTCCCAGTCCGGACTTCGACGGATGGCTTCATAAACCTGATAAACGAGTTTTTCGCCCTGCTCGACGTTCGAATGACCGAACAGCTGAAAGCGGTGCGACTCGGGATGCATGTCGTTTTCCGGGCCGTGCACCACAGAATCGATGTAGTTCGGTTCGATAAAGGAATATGCCGGCAGTCCACCCGGCTTTTGAGCGTCTTCGAGGAAGTCGCTCAAGTGCTCGAAATAACCCGGCTCGACGGCAAAGTTCCACACCCGCTTCTGGGTCAATAACACCAGGCTCGTAACCGTCCAGCCGCCGCAGTACACCTTCCATGATTTGCCGGCGTCTGAGAGTAGGTTAAAGATTGTCGTTGTGTCGTTGACAAACACGATCCCATTCCCACCCTCGTTATTCACATAACCCGAGGATGTTCCCGCCTGCATGAAAGATCGATTGCACAGTGTTTGCGATGGAATCGATGCGAACCAGTGATCGCAGATGCCATAGTAGTACGCAAGATTCGAAACGACCGGAGCTACGCTCGGTATGAAACCATTCATAATGATTTCTGCGTTAGACAAGTTGCCGGCGTTCTTTGTTTCATAGTTCTGGACGAACCCCGCCATGCTGGCAGTCGCTGGCAGCACAAGCTTCGCGCCGCTCGCAAGCGTGGGCATTTTCGTCCCGTAAATTTGCTCATAAACATCGGAAAACTGCTCTCCAGGATCCGGAAACGGAGCGGTTGGATCGGCGCATTTTTCGACGGGAACCTTTTTCCCACCGCCCGTTTGATTGGTGAGAGCCTTGGCGTAGACTCCCTCGAAGTTTACCGGTGGCGTGCGGTTGAACGGCGGCTTGTTCGCGGGGTCGCAGAGCCAACCCAAGAGATTATCGAAGGAACGGTTCTCGAGCATCAGCACTACTATGTGCTCGATCATTCTGAACGGGCTCTCTTCCATAGGCTCTCGTCAAGCGTTGGATGTTATATACTGGAAAATGAATGTACCTAGAGAATAACTCATTCAGGGTGAGTAAAGCAAGGGCGGTGGACCGGTTAAGTTCGCCGTTTTGGATCGATCATCTCACATTCCCGGACTGAAGACGCCGCCTGTGGAGGTTCGCTGGACCGTTGATGGCATAGCTCTCCCGTCAGTTTATTTTAGCTCCCTCTGATCGTAAGGCCCTTCCTTACATGAATCGATTCACTTAATGGCATAGAAAAAATCTGGTAGCGACTCCGGGTCCTATAAGTTATTTTGCTGTCGTTGCGTTCAGATCAAATGCTCGAAAAATCCGACGCAATAGATGTAAAAAACGAAGGTCAGTACGTGGGAATCACATGAGCGTATGTCACGATTTGCCGAAAGCGGGTTGTGTCGGCTATCGCATATGGCCGTTTTCCAGATTTTCGGTCGTGTTAGCTTGTGCTCTGTTGGCGTGTAGTCACGCCTATGCCGACACGGAATATTATAAACATATATTCTTCGACAATAGCCGCACGACGGCCGCTTATTACTTCAGTTCTGGAAAAGCTTCAGCCCCCAGCTCGCTCGTGCTCGAGAATGGACGACTACCTGTAGAGACCAGCATCTTTTTCACTCCGCCGAACGCTCTTCGTTTGCAATGGACCTCCGCCAGCAATGGCAGTTGGGAAACGCAAATCGACGCCCTTCGTTTCCGAAACAGGGAGATTCTTTTCGATGGTGATACGCTGTACTTCTGGTGCTTTTCTCCTGGCGGAATCATGGCGCAAGATCTGCCGGAGTTGCGGATTTTAGATTCGAATCAGAATTTCTCCGGGCCGCTGGAGTTATCGCAGGTTGTAGAAAATCTACCCGCGGGAGAGTGGGTCCGCGTCAGAATCCCCTTGGATCGCTTTGCTTCCGCCTCAATACATACCCTAAACCCTCGCCGGCTGCAGAGCATCGTCTTCTCTCAAGGTCGGGCGGATACGAGGCCGCATACGCTGATTATTGACGAAATTGCGCTTGACAGCGCCAGACAACCTTCAGTTGCCGGCGCCGCAAACCTCCCTTCCACTCCGCAAAATCTGAGAGCTACCGGCTATGAACGACATATTGATCTGACCTGGCAGCCGGTGCACGATGATAATGCGGAGCGCTACATTATCTATCGCTCTACCGATGGACGTAACTTCAAGCCATTGGGCATCCAAATCCCCGGCGTTAACCGATATTCGGACTTTGTAGGCAATACGGATACGAGCATTCGCTATCGCTATAAGGTAACTGCATCGGACCGCTGGTACCACCGCTCGCCTTTGTCTGAAGAATCCGGTGCAAGCACCAGGCAAATGACCGACGACGAGTTGCTCACAATGCTCCAGGAAGCCTGCTTCCGTTACTACTGGGAAGGTGCACATCCGGATTCCGGAATGATCCGCGAAAACATACCTGGTGATGATCGCATCGTAGCCACCGCCGCTACGGGCTTCGGTATCATGGCCATGATTGTCGGAGTCGAGCGCGGATTTATTACCCGTGAGCAAGGCGTTGAGCGCCTGCGCAAAATTGTCGAATTTCTCCAAAGAGCACCCCGCTATCACGGAGCATGGTCCCACTTTATGGATGGTGCGTCAGGCCAGAGTCTGCCCGTTTTCGACATGTTCGATAACGGCGGGGATCTTGTGGAAACAGCTTTCTTAATTCAGGGACTGCTGGCCGCGCGTGCATACTTTGTTGGTGCGACGCCGCAGGAAAAATTTCTGCATGACCAGATTACGCAATTGTGGGAAGGCGTCGAATGGGATTGGTACCGGAAATCCCCCCCACAGGACGCGCTTTTTTGGCATTGGTCTCCCGATTGGACCTGGCATATCAGCCATCGGCTCACCGGTTTCAATGAAGTCATGATCGTGTACTTGCTGGGCCTAGCGTCGCCGACCCACCCGATTCCTCCCAACCTCTACTACACTGGCTGGGCCGGACAATCCGAGGCCGCGGTGAAGTATCGCCAGGGGTGGGGCGCGACGAGTGCAGGAGATCAGTACGCGAACGGCCAGAACTACTTCGGGATCAAGCTTGATGTCGGAGTGGGTTCCGGAGGGCCACTCTTCTTTACCCACTACTCCTACATGGGTTTTGATCCTCGCGCACTCACCGATACATACACCAATTACTTCGAGAACAATCAAACTATCGCTCGAATCAATCTTGCCTACTGCATCGAAAATCCGGGTCACCACAAGGGCTATGGCGCTAATGCATGGGGCCTCACCGCCAGTGACGGCCCTTGGGGGTATGCTGCGGAAAGCCCGCAATTATCCGATGATCAAGGCACAATCGCTCCGACTGGCGCCCTTGCGTCTTTCCCCTATGCCCCGGAAGCGTCCCTTGCCGCTTTCAAACACTATTACCGTGACCTCGGAGATCTCGCCTGGGACGTCTACGGTCCTATCGATGCGTTCAATCTCGATCGGGATTGGTATTCACCGATCTACATGGGTCTCAACCAAGCACCCATCGCCGTTATGCTTGAGAATTACCGCAGCGGTTTGGTTTGGAAGCTTTTCCATTCCAACCCTGAGATCCAAAAGGCGTTGATGAAATTAAATGCGGCAACCGATCAGCGTCGTGTCCGACGCTCTTCGAAGTGAACACTCCTCAACCGCGGTATTTTACTCAAGCTCAGGACGCGATCGCGTGCAGTGGTTTTGGTCACCTCCCGATAAGTAATTCCTACATCAGCGGAGCAGCATCCGCTTCCTCATGCTGGTCAAAGTGCCGAGCAAGAAACGGAAGCTGTGGAGCTGCGTTGGGTGAGCACGTTCGTAGACTTCCGGCGACGCTGCGCCTGTCCCGGACTTGGGATCGCGGACTAAGATAGCTAAGCACAAGGAGTCCACGGTCGCAACGGATGTGCAGGTTTACTTTCGTGATCCAAAAAGTCTCTAACAGCGTGGGACGAAAGAGAAAACCAATCTATTTCCTGCGCCAATACCAATCGTTGTTTGATTCCTTTCAATGCGGCCGGCCTCGCACATCCTTCCATCTGGGAGAAGGCGAAGCCCTTTGGTGTAAGTAGATCGCGGATTGCTGACCTGTTCCCCAGCTGAACAATGAGGGCGTTTTTAAACACAGCATAGCGGGCCGCTGCCTGTTCGCGGCAGCTTGATTGGCACCTATAGGCATTGCGGCATTGCTGGCCGGATCGCTCATGAACGAGCAAACTTGAGAAGCGGTCCGATGTCTCCATTATCGGCCGCTCTTATCGCCTCCAAATACTGTGTGCGCGCCTCGCCTTCTTTGACCAGATTGGCCGAGCCCCAGGAAAATCCGGGGCGCCCAACCTTAATCAAGAGTATGTCTGCGATGAGTCGCGCGTGCCTGCCGTTGCCGTTTGGAAAGGGATGAATGAATGTGAGTCTATGGTGAAAGCGAATGGCTATCTCATCCGCGGGATACGTGTTGTTTTCGATCCAATAACGCACGTCACCGCACAAGGCCACGAAGCTCTCTCGAATTTCGTGGATCGGAACTCCGATGTTCTTCTCAGTACGCCGGTACTCCCCGGCCCATTTCCACGTTTGGTCGAACATCTTTCTGTGTAGCTTTCGAACATATTCGTCAGATGGAATCTCGGCCGGTCTCGTGCGATCTTCAATGGCCCACGCTCTCGCCTGCAAATTGTTCTCGCGTTCCCATTCGTTGAGTTCTTCTTTTGTTGCCAAACTCGGAATGAGATCATCAAGCTCTTCAGGCGAGAGTGGGGTGTTGCCCGCGCTGCCTGTCCCAGGCGTGGTCATTTCTTTGGGGCTTTCTTCAGTATGCGTTTGGTTTCTTCCTCGATCTTATCCTCGATTCCACCCACAGCCTGATCTTCCAGCGCCATGCTGTGCTCAACGGCCCGGACGTTTTCCGCTGCCTTCGTTCTCGCGCCTTGCTCCGCCAGGTCCTGAATCGTTCCGCTTTTTGGCATAAGAGCATAAACAAGGTGACATCCAAGAGCATCGGCAGCATCGCGAAGGCTGGCCAGCGTAATCCGATATTCAGCTTCGGATTTCTCCAGTTTTGCGGCCAGTGTCGGAGTCTTTTTCATTCGGCTGGCCATTTCCCGTAGGCTGATTCCGGTCGCTTCGCGGATTGCACGAAGCCAGCCCTTCTGTGGCCGTGACGAGTTCTTCGCAGGAGCGAATACTTCCAAGGCGCGTTCTAGCTGTTTGGCCCGCAATGTTCTAAACTCCTGCCTCATATTTCCTCCAACACCATGGAAAACCTATAGGTGCATATACTACTAGGTTTGTAAACCTATATATTCATGTAGTTTGTCTCGCAGAACATCTATAGGTTAACACAAATCCTGGCAGTGCGCACTTATACGTGTATTTTTGTGCAATCGCAAGTCTCACTAAACGGGCTTTGATCGCCATCGTCCACGATTGCGGGTACCGTGGCAGTCAGACTCGGCCGTCACGCAATTTGACTGCTTGTCGCCTACATGGAAGTTATGTGGTGCTGGTTTGGCTTCTTTCTCACCGGGAGATTGTGCAACAACAGATTCCACATCTTCACCGCCGCCCCTTAAATCCTGAAAGCCGGCGGCCCCTAAGCTGCCCGCTGCTCTGGGAATCAATTTGAGAGCGCTAAATTTGATCACGTTTGGATCGCCGCGCACTTGTGCCCTTTTGATTTCAGGAAAAAGCGTATTGAAGTTCGCTCCTTTACGCGTGCCTGTCTCTCCTAAGAGTCATAGTTTTCCCGTCCTTACGAACAGGTGACTGCTTCGTTCTGTAACTTGTTGCAGCGCGTTTAGAGATCGCGACAGAAGCTAAGATGGAAGCAAATAAGAAGTCGGTCTACCAAGCGACCTTATACCGTCGCAGGTGCAGCGGCGCTGTAGGGACTGATTCCATTACCGAGGTGAACCGTGGTGCGCATGGTCGCTACGATCAGCAGTCTCCTGTTGGTGCTTGTACTCACGTGGGCTGGATTTAGTAAGAGCCATGTCCATACGTACCTCCAGTCCTCCCACACCAAAGGCGAAGAAAGGGATTTTCAAACCAGTTCTAGCGTGGCTGAGCCAAAAGCGAAATCCGAGGCCTGCCATATCAGTGCCGCGGATGCCGACGGGCTGAACGGCAATTTCAGTGCGGATATCCATGCGTTTAGCGACTTCACGGACACAGCGGCGCGCATGGTCAAAGAAGAGAAATTTGCCGAGCTCGATTGTCTCGCTGACCGGGCGCGATCCGGAAAAGAAAGACTCCCGGGGGGACTGTGGAAAGTCCATCTCCTTTATCAGGGTTTGCACCAGCCGGTTCCATCTACTATGCATGCCACACAAGAAGACTGGACCGATCTCCTTCAACACCTCCAACGATGGACAAAGCTATCTCCACAGTCCATCACTGCGCGGGTTGCTTTGGCGTTAGCCTACCTTTATTACGCCTACGATGCGCGAGGCACCGGTGAGGCCAACACGGTTAGCGAGAGTGGCTGGAAGCTATATAAGGAGCGCATTGCTGAGGGCAGACGAATTCTCGAAGAAGCGTCGACGCTGCCCGTCCAATGCCCCGAATGGTATGTAGCCATGCAAATGGTGTCGGTATATCAGGGCTGGTCCGAGACAGAAGCACGCAATCTTTTCGAAGAGGCAAACAAATTTGAACCGGAATACTACACGTATGCTCGCGACCTTGCGTATTACTTGTTGCCTAAATGGAACGGGCAACCAGGCGACACTGAGGAGTTTATGCGAGAGATAGCCGATCGTACGGGCGGAGATAAAGGAGACATCCTGTACTTTCAAGTCGCCGCCGCCAACTATGTAGTCTGCGGCTGCACCGGGGATCCTCAGCTGTCAATGGACAGAATCAAGAGAGGTTTTGAAGCCTCGGAGAAGCTCTACGGAGTGTCGATGCAGAACTTGAATCGCATGGCGTATCTTGCCTCGCATTATGGTCCGGGCGACTACATCTATGCGAACAAGATCTTTACGCGTATTGGGGATGAATGGGATCCGGAAACCTGGGGGAGTGAAGATTATTTTAGGACCAACAAGCAAATCGTGTCTGCTGGTGCGCCATACTTAGCCGAAATTCTTGGATTCGAGGCAAAGGCAGCAGCGAATGAGCAAACGCCCGAAGGCGCACGCTATAAGAAGGCCTTCGAAAAAAAGTATCGGGAAGTGATACAGCAATGCGTTCGATCTGATGGTGGCAGCGTGGCCGAATGGAAAGGCGAATTTAAGACCTTAACCAATTTGGGTGTGAAGGGCACCGTCGAGGATTTACGGATTCAATCGGTGGGGCCAGTTGTCGCGTGTTTAGCCACAAAGTTGCATGACTTCAGGGAAGAGAATGCAACGCCTTTTCCGCCGCCGCCGCAAGCTGCGTATTGGGTTGAGCTACGGCTGGACTGGGCCGACTTTGCTCCACTTCCAGCCAGATAACAGTTTTTGTCAGATTGAAAGCAATCTAAGCATGTGAACCTGACGCCAGTCCCGATTCGTGGAGTTGCGTCGACCGCCTGAGCCGGCAGGTGCCTTTGGGAACTCTAGGTGACGAGACGGGCCATAAAGGGAACGCGGTTTGGCGGCTTTTAGTGCATCTATTTCCAGATGTAGAGCAACAAAGTGACCACTGCCATGAAAACGATCGTGTAGCCCATTAACGCAATCCAACTCTCAAAGTAAGCTTGTTCACACCCGAAGGAGGAGCATAGTCGACAGTCTAAGTCCGGTTTGGCCAACCGTGTCGCTCTCGGCGAAAAAAGGACGACTCCCATTGAGATGAGTCCGAAGCATGACAATTCGATTCGATCTACCACACTGTTGACGGCAAGATTGCCGTACGGCCGAAACAGGTACGTTGCAAAAATACAGCTTGCAACAATCACGACCACCACCGTGACCAACCGGCCGGATATATGGATCGAAGGGATCAGGGCGAGCAAAAAGACCACTGGCACAGCCGGCTCCAGTAGAGAGTTGCGGAAACCCACGGACATACCCAATGCCAAGCCCGCAGCAAGCACCGTTACGGCCAGGAGCTTTAGACGCAATGGGTTATCTCGACCTTCGGCCCAGGAATAAGGCATCACAACCCAAACAACGATAAGGACGCAACGACCACAGGAAACAAACTGTTCTCAATATAAGCCCTCTTTTTTGTTCGCGAACAATGGAGTGGCTCCGACACCTTAGACAAACTCTTCTCGAAGAGAAAGAGACACCCACTATCAAGTTGCGCACTCCCAATTTTCGCCCGAAGCCCGCAGGTAGCAAGGCGGAATTGCTCGGGAGCGCTCCCAAAGCGATTTCTTAGAAGTCAACACTATCCAGTGAGTCTGGAGCGATTTTGCCCTATTTGACGCGAGAGAGCCAGAGGGCGGGTACGAATAAGACGGGAAGCTCTAAACGACGTTGGCAGCGTTTCTGACTGTTACTCTTCTATGTTTGCGTCTAATAACCGGGCCCCTGGACTGAATCAGAAATTATTCTCTTGGATCACGACACAATTTCCTTTCATCGTGCGGATTAGGTAAGTAGAGGAGTACATGTCTCGCAACTCCGAACTACCCACCTACCTCGATACCGCCAACCAACCCCTGACCGCCGAAGGCAGGAGCGAAGCTTAGCTGGCAATGCTCGGCGTTGCTGCGCTGGCGAGATAGCTTTGCTCCTGGCCACCCGGTCTAAGTAGACCAGGCAACGGGTGAACGGAGCGTCCTTCGACCGGTTCACCCTCGCGTTCACCGTACGGTTCACCCGCCTTCTCGCCGAAGTTCAATCCCACCCATGAGTTCCCGAGGTTATCGCTATGCATGTACACGCAGGCAAAACACGTGGTTGGGCTAGAGCGACCCCGTGTTCACTGCCACCGAATGCGTGGCGGTCGCTCCAGCCCAATATGGCAGGGTGCGCGGTGTTTTTTACCGCGTCGCGCATCAAGCTGGGGCCGGAAACTCGGCGAATTGAGAATATTTTCAAATCTCCGCGACACATTTTCCTTTTCCTTGGCTGATTAGGTAGGTGAGGGAGAATATGTTCCGCGACTCCAAAGCAACCGCTACCCACCTCATACCCCACCATGCACCCTGCGCCGAAGGCCGGAGCGAGGTTCAGCCGGTAACGTTAGCCGTTACTGCGCTGGCGGGACAGCCTCGTTCCTGGCCATCCAAGATGCAGACACGGGTGAAGTGGCCTTCACCCACTTACTTCACTGTCATCTTCACCGTCCACTTCACCCGGAGACTACCCTCAAGTCCTTATGAACGGCGCGAATGGACAAATTCGCAGGCAGTAAGCGGTACGCGGCGCAGATCGCGGAGGAGGCGGGAGCGACCCGGCTGTTTGCCGCACGGTGCGTCACCAGTGTCGCCGGGTCGCTCCCGCCTCATCAATTCTCAGGATGCACGAACGGAGTATCGTACTTGCCGCGGCGTTCAGCGTTCCTCCTTGCATTTTTGCGTGCAGGCATGGTGACGGGTGCGCGAGTGACACTCGTCACTGTCGCAGTCACCAACGCCGTCACCTCGGATGTTTGCAAAACCACGCACGGCACAGAAGTTATGGATCGGATTGGACGCGGGGAAAACAACGGAATGGGCTGGAGCGACCCCACTTCGTTGCCACCGAATGCGTGGCGGTCGCTTCAACCGAACGATCAATCACCAGTGCAAGGCGCATGGCAGAGCCATGCAACGACGTACCAAATCGAGTAGAACGGCCTACATACACAGGCCCACAGGGAGGAGAACAGAGAAACGCCAGTCCTGAAAGCACCACCAAAACTATTTCGCAATGCGACGACTCAGGTCCGCGTCGAGGAGGACGTCGACATCAAGCTCGGAAAGTATGCCGAGTTCATTGATGCAACCCCCGCGTTTGTTGTGGCGGAGTCGCTCAAGATGTTGTTCAACAAGGATGCTGAGTTCCGCGAATGGCTTGCGCAGCATGGTGACAAACCCGTCGACACACACGTTGAGAAACCTGCGTCACGAGAGCCCTCAAAGACAAGGCCAGGCGCGCGGACAATGTTCGATGACGCACCTCAAAGAGCAGCGGGCAAGTAACACGAGCTTGCACTCCTTCTGTCCCCAGAATTCATAAGTAGAGGAACGAGCTATCGGAGCTATCGAACAGCAGGAAAACGTCGTACCCGCCGAGCGTCACTACGCAGTTATCGAGGTCGCGGAGTTGTGGAACCTAAGACCTGATAAGGTCCGCGACATCTTTGAGCATGAGCCCGGTGTGCTGGTGATCGGAGAACCTGAAAGCCATCGACGCCGCACCGCGATCAAGTGACAACTACTTCTTCTGGACCGGCAAATCGACAGTCCGCAGTTCAAAGGGAAAGTGGCAACGCAGGCTCCAACGATTATTTGAATTGGCTAATGTAATCGGTGGTCATATAGCTGACACCGCCGTGTCAACGTTCCTGATGGCCAAAGGTGTTGCCTCTGTTGAGGTCTCCGAGGCGTCGTTGAGGGCATGGTGTAGGACGGCTTCGAGCAAAGCGTGTCTTTCCCCTTGGCTGGGGTGACGTGTCGTAGGTCCCTCCTGGTGCCGCAGCCACTGTGCTCCTCGCCAACAGCCCTCCCCCATTTTGTCCTAATCGAGTCACCAAGCTAGGGTCTGGTAAGACGAGCTGCTGCCCATAGGGATCGTAGTCGAGGCTCTCTGGAACCGTCGAATAACTGTGGTGCTCATGCCACTGGCTAAGCGGGCGGAACCCAACGGATCTCGGTGAATAAAGTAGGCTGTATTGACACCGCCATAGAGAGCAAGAAGTTGACCACCTAGGTAGACATATCCAGGCCCCCAGCCTCCCGACCAAGCCTCGGAAACAACTTTTCCGTTGACGTCGTAAATATAGGCTCTCCAGGCTCCCGAAGCGGTTCTCTGCACGCGCCTTCCGAAAGCGTCATAGGTAAAAAATGGCTTGACCATGACCTGATCCCCAAACCGAGCGGCCCTTTGACCTGGGGGTCCACCCCTTGACATGCCTAACACTGCTAAATAATACTCATGGCCATGCTGCGCAAGATCCTCGTTGTCCTCTTCATCCTCTGGACCTGCAAGATCATCGCCGTGAACGTCTGGGCAGCGCAGGACCGACAAAAGCAGAATCAATGGATACGCGCTGTTGAGCAGTGCCGCGGCGATGAGACCTGCGTACAAGCTGCTGGCGAAGCCAGGCTAAAGTAAAACTAAAACGGCGGTTTCGACCTGTAAGGCGGATAAGGTAAAACCTCCACTGAGTATGCCCCTCCTGCGGTTTGCGTGCAGGGCTGCTTATTCAACCAGCTGCCCTGCGCTGAAAGAAATATGACTGAGGCGGTCGGAAGATTCCAAGGCATGTTTGGTTCGTAGAGCGGACCAAAACTTTCGAGATAATTATCCAGCGTGAACCACGATGGCACTGTATTCCAGTAGGCCGTGCTAGAGAGCCTCCACAACCAGATGTTCGCATTTGCAAACGCTCCCGTGGTTGGATAGATGACTGTGCCGTTTAGGTTGGTGCCTTGGTAGTAGAGAAGCGGCATGGCCATCGTGAAGTAATTGAAATTCGCATCCGGTAACCCGGAAACGGTGCAGTAGTTCTTCATGGGCCAGAAACCAACGTTGAGCGTATACAACTGCGGTGAGGTCGTCGGAGTGCCCTCATTCGGTAGGCCTGTGGCGTCGGGGATATACCATGGCGAATTGGACATGATGGTGCACCCCTGCGCTGCGGTACAAGAGGTGGCATTATTCACCATGTATGTCTGTGCCTTCTCCACATTTTGAGTGTTTGTCCCAGTCTGCAGAAACACACCAGCGATCGAGCACAGAAACCACCCGCTATCGCTTAGCGTGACCGGCACGCCCAGCACTGGGGCCAGATTGGCAAACTGCGCTTCCTGCTCCAGATAACACGTTGGGCAGACATGCGACCCATTGAAAGTCTGAGGCGTACCATTAACGATAAGCTGCACATTCGAGGTATGGTACGTTCCCCCGGGAATTCCTCCCGGCAGGCTCATGGTTACTCCACCCTCAAAAATAGAGATGATCGCTACGGGCGCGCCATTGTCCAGAAAGTTCGGTAAGTTCTTGTTATCCTGAAATACTAGTGGCCCGTTGATTCCCACCGAAACCGAATATGTCCCAGAGCACGAAAACTCACTGCCGCCACAGCTATAAGTTCCCGTGTTGTTTTGCGCTGGCGGGATCGGTGAGAGCGAGGCGTTCGCCGTTCCACGTGGCGCGTTCGTGGATTTAATCTTTAGTCTGCGTTCTTCTATGAACTTTCCCAAGCTGGCAAACTGTTGCGGTGGGAGCGCCGTGGACATCTGATTGACAAATTGCTGCGTCAAGCTGTCGCGTTGCTGGAAAAACGCCTGCATGGCCGCACCAGTCACATCAGGGCTGGCTTCCTGACCAGCGTTATATGTTGCGATGGCAGCAAGGAACTGCGTGCGAAACGCCGTAGAAATCATCACCACCTGTACAGTTTGTTGCAATACCTGCGCGTCGGGCTGTCCGTTTGCTCTCACCGCCGTCTGTAAGAAAAAATGCCTCCATGAATCGAGTGTGCTGGCTGTTCCCTGATTCATGCTCACGACCGCTTGATGATGAGGATGTGCCGAGACAGCGCCCACGACGAGCAGGGCGAGGAGCCCAATTACCGCTTTTCTCATTTTGTTTTTTCCTTTCGGTCTGATGCCAAAGTGCGCGATGCTCTTCGGCAGCGGTTCTTTAATTCTCCAGTTGTCGTTTACCACAGCTTTCTCCTCCGCGCAGCAGCAGGCGGCACGCGTAACGGAACTCAGCCGGTTTTCGTAGTCCCAGGAGTAGGCAGTCGTACCGGAAGAGTCGATTTTGGTGGTGGTGTTGCCGTTCGCGTCGTAGGTGTAGGTACCTCCGGGTCGCGAATCGAGTTCGTTGGAAGTGTTATAACTCCACCCAGAACCAGAGAGATTGCTGAGCCGATTCCCTACCGGATCATAGGTGTATTTAGTTTCGAGTCTGGAGCTCAATTCGCGTTCGAGGGGTATCCGGGTGATCGACGCGTCTCCTTTGGCTGATAATGCAGTGATAGGCATGACGCAGAAGCCAAGCCAGTGCGCTCCATTTGGAAGGATCGAATTGTGCTCTCGCCCGAAAAACGTCCAGAAAGGTGTCTTGCATAATCTGTTCCGCCTCTCTTGGCTCGCGGACAAACTTGAGAACAGCAGCGAAGACCAAGCCATGGAAACGGTCGAATAACACTGCGAGGGCATCGTGAGAACCGGCCTGAAGGCTGATCATCAACTGATCGTCGCTCAGCCGCCGCAGCTCGGTATAGCTGCACGATGAAGGTGGACGCATGGTGGCAAGCCAGAGTTTCACGGTCACGGTCCGAGCCTGGTGATTGAAAAGGACTGCAGGTCTGCGCTAGGGATCTGGCTTCCACCACAACAAAAAGTGGTGGCGCAGTCAACTGTCAGTATTTACGAGTTTATGCCCTAGCGCAATGTGATAGGGCCAAAACAATCGTCGTGTCGGTCTAGATCGAAATTCGGATGGCAAACCCTCTGCCAGAGGTCGCGACCTCTGCAACGCGCATGGCCCATTTTCTGCCGAACCGCGCTAGAACCGGTCCATGGAGGCCTAGTTGCTCAAATGGAATTCCACCAGAATTGTCCTTCACGTCGACAAACAGAACCTTCATGTTGGTTCGGCCGGCTCCTCCCGCTACTATTCGTGCAGTTTACACTATCCGGCAAGCCAACTACGATACCCAGCGTCACCAGCACATTCCAGACAATCAGCATTCGAATGAAGCTTCGCGCCTGTTGCGAAAACATTGACGCCTTAGCCCTCCTTACGCTGCAACAACTCAAATAGCTCGCGCATTCTTTAATTTCGTATTGTGTATTCGGCTGGTCCCGTTGCGTCAGTTCCCGTCTCAAGGTTTTGGCCTGCGCCACCAGCAACTGCTGAATCGCCTCGGCGACTTCTTCCCTGCTCATCCTTCACCCCACAAGGAACCAGCCGGAGGAGCTGGATGAGACCGCCGATTCGTCGGTCTAGTGGAAATGTACGGTCCGGCTGGTTGTGTGGTAGCTTCTCAGATGTGGGTGAACTGTTCGGTAACGGTTATCACTCGAATTGGACTAGTTCAATCTGCTTTCCACCTCAATACGTAAATTAGCTTGGCGCCCCTGCGGTTGGTGCGACCCCACCCTTTGCCGCACGGTGCGTCCACGGGCTCCGTGGGGACGCTCCCGCCTCGTTATGTAGAAAGCGTGACCGGTTGGGGCCGCGTCCCCAGGGAGGAAAGGGGAGGCAGAGAAACATGGTCACCAGACATCCCAAGTGACAAGGTAAGGATTTTATTCCGCATTCTCCTCTTCCCGAGCACTTCGAGGCCACGAAAACTTAAACTATTTTTCGTTGATCGCGACACATTTTCCTTTTTCCGCGCTGATTAGGTATGTAGAGGGAGAAATGTCTCGCAACTCCGAAGCACCAACCTACCAAACAACCCACCCCGTAGCCCCTACACGCCGCCGGCAGGAGCGAGGCTCAGTCGGTAACGCTTTGCGTTACTGCGCTGGCGGGACAGCCTCGCTCCTCGCCACCACCTGTGGAGGGAATGAGCTTCTGGGTGAACGACACGTGAAAGACGCGGTTCACTCTCCCGTTCACTGTTCGGTTCACCTCAACGTTGCCACGAGTTTAGGTGAGCACAGAAGTTGCCTGGGCTACGATGATGTACTTGCACGCAGGCAAAACACTGGACTGGGCTGGAGCGACCCCGTTTGTACTGCCACCGAACTCGTGGCGCTCGCTCCAGCCCTGTGTCGCGGCGGTAATGAGGTCATGCCGCCCTCGGAAAATGAGCCGGGTGCGAAAACGGCCCCTCCCATGTGGCACCCGGTGACGAAGGTAATACTGATGCTCTGCACTTCTGTCTTCACCGACTCCCGCACCCGGCATGCCATTCAGGTGCTTTTAAGCGTGGGAGTTGGGCCGAAAACATCGCGGAAAAGCAGCAGAGTGCGAACAACTAAAACCGGCGGGAGCGACCCCGAAAATTTCGGGCTGAGCCGCCCAAAATGTCGACCCGGGTCGCTCCCGCCGGTTGTTCGCACCCTGCAGAGTCAAGCAAAACCACCAGTAACGGAGCCAACCAAGTTCGCATGCGCACTTTCGTAAACTGCGCATACAAAAAAGGAGCAAAGCCATGGCAGTTTTGAAACCGCCACCGAAACAACCAAAGAATGCAACTCTGCAGGTTCGAATCGATGAGGATCTGAAGTACAAAGTGGAAAAGTACGCGGAATTCCTCGAAACAACTGGAGCGTATGTCGTCTCGGAGGCCCTCAGGCTCGTGTTCAACAAGGACGCCGAGTTCAAGGATTGGCTCGCAGACCAACACACCAAGAGTCAGGAACCACCAGAGAGAGGAGAATCCCTCCAACTCGAACTTAAATAACGACCCATGCACCATCGTTCACAATTCGGTATGCGTAAGAACCCTGCCTCCGACCAACGACATGGCTCACGCCAAACAGTCTCCACTTCTTCGGATTCAATGCCCGCAGAGCATGTCGTTGCCAGATCACAGGCGCCTGTTCTTGCTCAGAATGACAGGTCGCCCGATGTTGAAAGTCTGATCAATGCCGCGCCACCTCACGCGGCCACAGGCGAATATAAGGCCAGTGAAGCTACGTATTCCAATGCGGCTCCAGTGTCTGGGTCCTCCGCAACTGTACGGAGCGAGTTCGAACCCCTCATTGGCAGCTTTGAAGCAGCCAGGCTACTGGGCAAAATTCATGTGAAGACGCTGCAGCGCTACGCTCGCCGCGGTGACCTCCCCGGATATCAAATTGGAGGTCATTGGTATTTTCGTGCATCTGAACTGGACTCTTGGTTACGTTCTCGATTAAATTCAAATGGCCAACCCGCTGACCGCGTGGATCTCGTACAGGAGGACATTCCTTGAGATTCACACGTCAACGGTATCAATCAGGAAGTCTGTTTAGAGAGAAGCGGAGAGCCGGACCTGCAGTCTGGGTTTTTCGCTGGCGTGAAGACACGCCAACGGGCAGGATCAATCGCAAAACGATCTTGGGTAGCGTCGACGAGTATCCGACAAGGTCAGCTGCTTTGAGAGCAGCTGAACCACTCCGCACCAACGCAAGCGCGGGCAATCCCGCAGTGCCGGTGACCATCAGACAGTTGGTCAAGCACTACACAGAAAACGAACTGCCCAGTAAAGCTCAGTCGACCCAACGAACCGTGGGGACATCACTCAGAGTTTGGGTGACCTCCCGATGGGGAGAATACAGGCTTTCAGACATTCGAACAGTCGAAGTCGAAGATTGGCTCCGTGGGCTTTCACTGGCAAATGCGACAAAGGCCAAAATCAGAAACGTTATGCACTCAGCTTTCGCGCATGCCTGCCGACATGAATGGCTGAACAGAAATCCGATCAGCCTCGTACGTCAGAGTGCGAAACGGAAGAAGACGCCCCACGTTCTCGATGCTGAGGAACTAAGAAGACTCATAGCCGAGCTTCAAAATCCAACCCTCGCGGTGGTTTTCCTAGCCGCTAGCACTGGATTGAGGATCTCTGAAGCATTGGGACTGAAGTGGACGGACGTGGACTTTGGCTCCGGTGTGATCAACCTAAGCCGCGCAGTTGTCCACCAGCAAGTTGGAGAAATGAAGACGGAAGTGTCGCAGAAACCTGTTCCGATGGCCGATGCACTAGCTGCTGTTCTGCACCATTGGAAAGCGCAGACGTGGTATCGTCAGCCGCAGGATTGGGTCTTTGCCAGCCCCAAGATGCACGGCAAGCAACCGTACTGGCCGGAAACGTTGCTCAGGTGCTACGTCCAGCCGACGGCGAAGCGCCTCGGCATAGGGAAGCAAATCGGCTGGCACTCGTTCCGTAGGACGTTTGCAACGCTTCTAAAGGGCACTGGAGAAGATGTTAAGACCGTTCAGGAACTAATGCGCCATGCGAACAGTAGGCTCACGCTTGATGTGTATGCGCAAGCACTAACGCCTGCAAAACGCGCTGCGCACTTAAAGGTGGTTGAAATGATTCAACCTGCGACGGAAACAGAAGTTGTTCCCATCTGTTCCCATCTGTTCCCACGCTCGACAGCTCAACTTCGGTAAGTGATTGATTTAATGGAGCGGCCTATGAGAATCGAACTCACGCCTGAACCTTGGCAAGGTTCCGTACTACCATTATACTAAGGCCGCTCGGACTACTATTTTTATAACACGTCTGCCCGCGAAAAACCAAGCCGTCGCTTTCCAGCTTGTCTAGAAACACTCACCTGTTTCAGGAAACCTGCGTTACTCGTGCCGACTTTACGATCGGTGACCGCCGTTGCCTTTCGGCAAAACGCGTCGCTTTTTCTTTGTCGGTGTATACCCGGCCAAACGTCTCTCCATCGGCATAATTCACGGTTACCAAATAATGGTGATGCCGTCGGCGTCGGTCCTTGCCAAACTCTGATTTTTCATCCCGCACGGTCTTCCGCGGTGACTTGCCCTCTGTTTTAGCCACGGATTTTCCTCAATCTCTGGACGGCCCACGTCCGTTACTATCCCAAGAATCCGTCTGTTCCGCAACAAACTTTCCGATTCCGTTAGTTTATTAGTTCCCACAAAGAGCCCGATGCCATGGTAACGAAACCATAATCAAAAGTTGGCCTTCTGTCCACTGGTTAATCCTCTGCCTACAATCGCGCCGGTGTCTCCTGTTTGTTTTCTTCTTGTCCCATTTTTTCATGAAACATTTCTCACCCTTTTGCGTCTTTATTAGTGACACTTGACTATGCTTCGTACGGCGCAGAAGGACGTTATTATGATGGTCATCGGAAAACATCCACCGTTGCTGGAGGACCTCCGGAATCACACCCCGGAACAAATCGCGGAGCTACGCCTGCTTCTCGGTGCTGGCCTGGTTGGCCGTCCAGACATGCGGCGTCCCGGCTTCTTCGAAATTGACGGCCGCACCAACGTCTATTACATCTTTCGTTACCCGACCGGGCATAAAGTCCTTCTTCTCGCCGCGTGGCAGAAGGATTCCGATCCTGTCGCAGAACTGGTGGCTTTCAGCTGTCCCGCTGCTTGATTTGCTCTTAACCACCTTCGTTATTTTTGATCTTCCAGGGCGGGCCACCACGGTCCGCCTTATTTCTTGTCCAGCTTGAGCGCCACCGAATTGATGCAGTAACGTAATCCCGTTGGCCGCGGCCCGTCGTCAAACACGTGCCCTAAGTGAGCCCCGCAGCGGCTGCATGTTACCTCGGTCCTCATCATCCCGAGCGAACCGTCTTGGTTTTCTTCCACCGCCGCTGGTTTGGCCACATCGTAAAAACTCGGCCAGCCAGACCCCGAGTGGAACTTGTGATCCGACAAAAATAGTTCCTGGCCGCAGCAAATGCATTTGTACGCCCCTGGGGTTTCGGTGTTCTCGTACTCTCCGGTGAACGGCGGTTCCGTCCCCTTCTGTCGCGTCACATAATACTGGTTCGCGCTCAGCGCCTTCTTCCATTCCCCATCGCTCTTTTCGATTTTCTCTGCCATCGCTCCCTGTCCTTCCGGCCAGTTTTAACTCGTCAGTATCAGATTCAGCGCACTGCCTTGACGTTTCAATCCCTTCCCCCAATGATGGAACGTACCCGGTGGAAGACTATCCAGGGCAGCGCTATGCCTAACCAGACCGACGTTCAATTTGCCCAACAGCGGCGCAGCCGTCGTGCCAAGATTGCCAAACCGTTGCGTGTGCGTCCCTCCGAACCGCGCGACGACCACTTCGAAGATCTTCCCGTT
>Ga0335073_10002747_pt1 | contig 24183 bp, 20 predicted proteins | sample Lox_Sample_22_FD_207093 | JGI IMG/M metagenome (GOLD analysis project Ga0335073, IMG submission 207093) | Soil microbial communities from Loxahatchee National Wildlife Refuge, Florida, United States - Lox_Sample_2.2 | ecosystem: Environmental > Terrestrial > Soil > Wetlands | place: USA... | reverse complement strand
CCAGTGATCTCGCTGAGCGCCGCAGCCATCGCTCCAGGATTGAGTTGTGCGTACACTGCATCTCGCGCCTGTGCGTGCGCACTCTGAAACGCGAGAAGGTCGCGCGTCTGCTGACTCACGCCGGTGCGGCCAAGCCCCACGCGCGCCGGCGTCAGCGCGCGCAAGCGTGCCGAGATCATCGCCGGAACAATCGCGCTCACGCCAGCAATAGCCTTTCCGGATGCTCGGCTTCGAGCGCCAACTTTCTGAATCCGTCGCTCGCCAGCCACGCCTCGAATTCCGGCGCGGGGCGCAATCGGAGAAGCCTTCGCACATACAGCGCGTCGTGAAAGCTGGTGCTCTGGTAATTCAACATCACGTCATCGGCTCCGGGCACGCCCATGATGTAGTTCACGCCCGCCGCGCCCAGCAGCGTCAGCAGCACATCCATATCGTCCTGGTCCGCTTCGGCATGATTCGTGTAGCAAACATCGCATCCCATCGGCAGACCGAGCAGCTTGCCGCAAAAATGATCTTCGAGGCCGGCCCGCGTAATCTGCTTGCCGTCGAACAGGTATTCCGGGCCAATGAATCCGACCACGGTATTCACCAGCATGGGTTGGAAATGACGCGCGACCGCGTACGCCCGCGCTTCCAGTGTCTGCTGATCAACGCCATGATGCGCATTGGCCGAAAGCGCCGATCCCTGCCCGGTTTCGAAGTACATTACGTTTCGACCCGCAGTTCCATCGGCGCCAGCAACTCCACGATTGAGCGCTCGGGCTGCTTCATTGGCCTCGCCAAGCAATGCAAGATTTACTCCAAAACTCCGATTCGCAGCCTCGGTTCCGGCGATCGACTGAAAGACAAGGTCAACCGGCACACCCGCTTCGAGCGCAGCCATCTGGGTCGTCACATGAGCGAGGACGCAACTCTGCATGGGAATCTCAAAGCGCGTCCGCAACGCATCCATTATGCAGAGCAGTTTTGCGGTCACATCTACACTGTCGCCGGCAGGATTGATCCCGATCACCGCATCGCCCGACTCGAGCAGCAATCCATCCAGAATGGAAGCGGCAATTCCCATCGGATCGTCGGTGGGATGATTGGGCTGGAGGCGTGTGCTGAGCCGCCCGCGCAAGCCAACCGTGGTTCTGAAACGGGTCACAACGCGAATCTTCCCCGCCACGGCAATCAGGTCCTGCACCCGCATCAACTTGCTCACTGCAGCCGCGATTTCAGGGGTCAGGCCCGGCGCCAGTTGTGCCAGCCGTTCTTCGGTGGCTTCATCCGAGAGCAGCCAATCGCGCAACTCTCCCACGGTGAACGACCGCAGCGGCGTAAAAGCGTCCCTATCGTGGGTGTCCGCAATCAGCCGTGTGACCTCGTCGTCTTCGTATGGGATCACTTGTTCTGAGAGGAAGTGCGCCAGCGGCAAATCGGCCAGCGCGAGTTGTGCGGCCACTCGCTCTTGCGCCGATTCGGCGGCGACACCCGCAAGAACATCTCCACTGCGCGCCGGTGATGCCTTGGCCAGCAAGACGCGCAGACTCTCGAAGCTATAGCGCCTATTTCCGAGCGTGTGCGAAAAAGCCATGCGATTGCAAACAGGCTACCGGAAATCTGTGATTCTGGGAGAACCGATCTCATGCAGGCCCGTACAGGTTGATAGAATTCCGGGTGTTCACTCCACTGGAGGCCATCCCCAATGAAAAGATCGCTGCGCAGCGTTCTTTGTGCCATTTCATCCGCTTTCTTCTTCCTCGGGGCAGTGCTGAACTGCGCTTCGCTGATTGCGCAGGATAGCGCGCTGGTTATCAAAACTACTGCGGGCGATCTCAAAGGCAAGCCGCGCCAGGGCGGAGGGGCCGAATTCCTGGGTATTCGCTACGCTGAGGCTCCCGTCGGCGACCTTCGCTGGCACGAACCCGTGCCGATGCACCCGTGGACCGGAGTTCGGGATGCAGTTTCCTTCGGTGTTCCCTGTTCGCAGCCCGATCTCGGCGAATGGAATCGCCATGATGCTCAAATCGGCAAGGAGGACTGTCTTTTCCTCAACGTCATTGTTCCTGAATGGCCGGTTACCAAGCCATTGCCGGTCATGTTTTGGATTCACGGTGGCGCGAATGAAGGTGGAACCGCATCCAGCGCACTCTACAAGGACGGCACGCTGGTGAATCACGGCGTCATCCTTGTCACCGTCAACTATCGTCTCGGCATCTTCGGTTTCCTCGCCCATCCGGAACTAACCGCCGAATCCGCGCATCACGCCTCCGGAGACTACGGACTCATGGACCAGGTCCTCGCACTGAAATGGGTTCGCGACAACATCAACCGCTTCGGTGGCGACGTGAATAACATCACGGTCTTCGGCCAATCGGCCGGTTCGATGGATACCAGCATGCTGATGACCTCGCCGCTGGCGAAAGGCTTGTTCCAGAAGGCGATCGGCGAAAGCGGTGCTGCATTCACGGCTCCGCTGCTTCCCCTCGCAGCCGCGGAACACCAGGGCAGTTCGCTGGCACAACAACTCGGTGCTTCCGCCGGGAGTGGACAAATCAAATTTCTAAGAACGATTTCGGCCGAGGATCTGCTCACGGACCTGGGAAAGATTCCAAATCATGCGCGGGTCGGTGCGGACGTCGATGGGTGGGTTTTGCCGGAGCAGCCTGCAGCGGTCTTTGCATCCGGTAATGAGGCGCACATTCCGCTGCTCTACGGCACAACTACGCGTGAGTTTGAAAGCGACCAATCCGTTGATCAACTCCGCGCGACCATCCTGCTCGCCGCAGGGAGCGTCGGCAGCAAGGCCCTTGCTGCCTATGGTCTTGCCAATGGCGGCCAGGGAACCAACGACGCGAAGTATGGCACCGCTGCCGATCAATGGTCCGCTGATATGATCTTTCGCTGTCCAGCCACCGTGCAGGGCGCGTGGCACGTAGCCGCGCGTAACCCAACCTACGAGTACGAATTCAACCACGCCATTCCCGGACAGGAGAACGCAGTTCACTCGGCCGACCTACCCTATGTCTTCGGATACTTTCCGAAATCGGGCAACATCAGCGGCAAGTTCACCGACCTGGACACGAAACTTTCCGACCTGATGGATAACTACTGGACCAACTTCGCGAAAACGGGAAATCCCAACGGGAAAGGGCTGCCTGCCTGGCCGCAGCAGGGTGAAAACGGCACTTACATCCAGTTCCAGCAGGACGGCTCGGTCCAGACCGCAACGGGCCTGCGCACCACCCAGTGCAGCCTCTATCGCGAATGGCTAACTGCGCGCTTCCAAAAGGGGCTATAGAGCTCAGCGAAAGGCCGGCCAAATCTGGCCGGCCCTCAATACAAAGCGGATTCGCGTCTACGCGGTGTGCACCACTGAAGCCGCACGCGGTGAGACGCCGCTCAGCTCTGCTGCCCGCGCCTCGGCATAAGCGGCCGCGCCCATCAACGCTGCACGGCTTTCGAGAATCACGCGCACCGGCATATGGATCAGCAGCTGGCTCAACCGGCCCTTGTCCTGAAACGCCTTGATGAACGTCCCGTCCTTCAGCTTTTCGAGGATCTTCGGCGCGATGCCGCCACCGACATACAATCCGCCGACCGCAAGCACTTTGAGAGCGAGATTGCCAGCCTCAGCACCATAGATCGAGACCATCAGGTCGAGCGCCTTCTCGCAGATTTCGCTCTTGGCCGAGAGCGCCATCTCTGTGATCACGCTGTTGCCGTCATGGGCTTCTGCGATCCTTTCGGCCAGCCACTTAGGCTCTTCCATGCCCTGTCCGTCGCGGAGAAACTCGTAGATGTTCGACAATCCCATGCCACTCACCACGCGTTCGTAGCTGATGCGACCGTTGTACTTCCTCTGCAGAAAGCGCAGCAACTCGATCTGTTCCTCGTTGCGCGGACCGAAGTCGGTGTGGCCGCCTTCTGAGGGGTATGGGACGTGAATGCGCCCGTTCCAGGCCAGTATGCCTTCACCGAGCCCGGTTCCCGCGGCGATCAACCCCCGGTTGCCAACCTGGCTGGCATCCCCTTCGCTCAGCGTATAAATCTGGTCGGGCGAGAGCTCGGCAATGCCGTAACCGTTTGCCTCGAGGTCATTGATCAGGAAGACGTGGTCGATGCCCAAATGCAGCGACAATTCTCGGCTGTCGATCGTCCACGGCAGGTTGGTAAGCCGCAGACGCCCATCGCGAACTGGTCCCGGCACTCCGAAGCAAGCTGCGCTGACCTTATCGGTGCCCAGGAACTCTCTGACGATCTCTTCCAGCCCGGCATACTCTTTGGCCGGGAACTGCTTATCACGCGTATGAGTTAGCTTGCCCCCGATGAAGTTGTATATTGCCAGGTGGACCTTGGTTCCGCCCACGTCGCCAGCGAGAATCATCTTTCCCTCTCAAAGAAACCATGGCCCTGCCCGCCCGTTGCGGGCAACAGCGCAGCTGCATCCCTATCCAGGATCAGAGTGAGTATACCGCCTGCAGGCCAAATCAGTTGGCTGGGCAGCCGCTCCGGGTCGCGAGGTCCGGTGAAGACCTCCTTTACCAGCTCCGCCTTGTTTTTACCGCCGATCAGGAAGAACACTGAACTACCCTGGTTGATCACCGGCCAGGTCAGCGTGAGGCGCCAAGTGTCTTTCTGCGGGACCTGGTTGGCGGTCACCAGCCGGCCCAGCTCATGGATGGCCTCGGTGTGGGGAAAGATCGAGGCTGTGTGCCCGTCGTCGCCCATCCCCAGCGAGATGAGGTCGAAGCGCGGCGTTTCGGCTCCCTCCAGGCGGAATGTATTTCTAAGCAGGGACTCGTATCGCGCCGCGGCGACCTCCGGCTCCAGTTCACCCTCCATCCGATGCACTTGCTCCGGTTTGAGCGGGACGCGATCGAGCATCGCCTCTTTGGTCATTCGGTAATTGCTGTCGGGGTGGTCGGGCGGGACGGTCCGCTCGTCCACCCAGAAAAGGTCGAGCTTGTCCCACGGCATACGCTTCAGCCATGGCTGAGCTGGATCGGCCAGCAACTGGAAGGCGGCTTTCGGTGTCGAGCCACCGCTGATCGCAATTCGCGCCTGGCCTCGCTTCGCGACAGCCTGCTCTGCCACTTCAACGAAGTGCTGTGCGGTGCGCCGTGCCAAAGCAGCGCTGTCCGGCTCAACTATATATTCGATTTTCAATGTCGACGGCATTCGCTCGGACCTCCAATTCCTACATTACAGGTGTATCCCCGACGGACATGATCGCAGGCGCGGACAAACCCGGAACGTTATTCAAGGATGCGCAGCAAGGGCCGGGGGACGCGCGTGACTTCGCTAAATTGGGCAATGAATTGCGCAGGTGCTATATCAATGCGCACCCGCATTGGCGGCGAGGGCACATACCGGTGAGACGCCCGAACGATGCGGGTCCCCAGGAGTCGATCTTCACTTCCCCAGGTACGCCCGATATTGCAGCTCGATTACGCCTGCAGCACGCGCCAGGGCAAGCTTCGCCACGTTGTACTGGTAAAGGCTCTCAACAAGATTGGTCTGTGCCGATGCCAGGGAAGCCTGTGCCGTAACGAGCGGAAGCGTGTCGTCGACCCCGGCGTTCACCCGGTCGGTTTCATCGCTCAGCGCCTGTGTCGCCAGATCCACGTTGGACTTGGCCACATCCACCAGCTTCCTTGCGGCGGTTACATCGAGGAGCGCCGACCTAACCTGCTGGTCGATCTTTGCGCGCAGGTCGTCCAATTGCGCATTGACGGCGGCCACTTGCGCCGCTGCCGCGTCTGACGATCCGCGAATGTCCGCCTCACGGAAGATCGGTACATTCAATGTGCCCATTGCCGCGAAGACGCCATGGCTCGGGCTGCCATTCACCTTGTCAACGCCGTAGAAGCCGTTGAAGCTAAGCGTGGGAAACCGCTGGGCCTTGTACGCCGAGTGAGCGGCGCGAAGTTCCACCAACTGGTTCTGCAGATTCTGGTAATCCTGCCGGTCCATGTACGCTACGGCCCGGACCTCTGCGGGGGTCTGCTCAGCCAGATCGCTGTAAGGAGCGGGATCAGTCAGCACAATCTGTTGTCCTGGGTCGATGCCGATTTCGCGCTTTAACAGGATAAGGTCCTTGTCCCGCGCATTCTGCGCGGCAATCAAGGCCTGCTGCTGCGCCTGCAGCTGCACGCGAGCTCGCAACTCATCCAGGTTGGCGGCTGTCCCGGCTTCATGCGCCTCATGTTCGTGCGCATACTGAACCTGGTCGGCTTTCACCAGAGCCGTTGCGTTGTCTACCTCGCTGCCGTCGGCGATGCAGCGCAAGTACGCGCCCGCCACGTTTTGCACGACCGTGCCGCGCGCAGACATCTTTTCGAAGTACGCTGAGCGCGCCGCTGCGCCCGCCGCCTTCCAGCCAGCAATTACCACTCCGGAAAACAGCGTTTGCTGATACGAGAGCTGACCTTGAGTCAAATCGTCTTTCGTAATCAGCGACAAGCCGGTTGGGGGGCCGTTTGGAAAAAGCCCGGCAAATTGCTTGAGCACACCCGGCCCAAATCCCTGCGCGGCCAGGTTGTGCTGGAAGACGCCGGTGCCGCCGCTCAGGTTGATAGTGGGCAAGAACTCCTGCAACGCGATGTTCTTTTCGCCCTGGAACAGCTTCTCACCGCTCTCAGCTTCCTTGAGGCCGAGGTTGTTTTCCAGCCCTCGACGCACCGCATCATCCAGAGAGAGCTTGATGGGCTCATCGTTGATCACATGGACGGTAACGCTTCCGTAGAACGGGTTCGCAGTCGAACTAGGATTGGGCGCCTGCACCTGTCCGTGAGCCAGCGCAGTGGCCGATACCATGGCCCAAAGAAACATTACTTCTCTCGTCCGGCGACTGGCAAAATATGCAGATTCTTTCACATCCATCATTTTCTCAAGTACTTGCAGTAGTGTCCAACCCGGTGATCTTTGCGTAAGCCGAGATGACCGTTAAATCGCCAAGTGTCTGCGGATAACTACCTTATCCGATGCGCGAGGGCTCAGATTCGATTCCGAGGATGCCACCAATGCCCGAAAGAGCAGGCGAGTCCCAGGCTGGACTCGCGACAGATCCGGCAACCGCTGGCCCAGTTTGCGTGACCAAAGGAACTTGCGATGCGAGACACCTCTCCGGGGGGATGCAACTCTGTTCGTCGCGCCGCCATCGAAGCAAAGTTCGAACGACTTCTTCGCTGGCTTTCTGCTGAATGGGCCGTACCGCCTCCAATCGATCAATCGCTCGAGCTCTCCTCAGGACCATAGGCCGGCTCGAAGCGGACCCGACCGTTGATCAGTGCGAACCCGTATTCATCCAACTCAAATGCATCCTGTTGAAACGCCTACTCAGCCTTGAGCTTGATACGGCGGAGGCCCAATCCCGAATCCATCTGGTCGAGTCACCCCGGTCGGAGCCCGCCCAGCTTGACGAAGCGGAATGCGCCTCCACCGAAACTCTCGCGGCCATCACGCCACTCGGCAAGTAATCTCACACCCGTTTCTGCCGATATACGATGCACGAACCTCGATCGCGTGAGAGAAACTATTGCATCGCTCGCACTCGCTTGTCTGTTCGCCCTTGGCTTCTTCTGGCTCATGGGTGGCAGCCTCGATACCATTACCCGCGGTCAGTGGGCCGACCCTGACGACCACCCTGCCAACTACTACGACAGCACCGTTTACTGGTAAACCCAATCCAATTCAGCTGGCCCGCGAAAACTCGCACACGCTACGCATTACCGCCGCGCCGAAAATCCCCTCCTTTGCGGAGAGTCCCAGATCTCGCCCGCGATGACCGACGAGATCTGGGAGCAACCGAGTAAGTTTTGGCTGCCGCTCGACTCACTTGCTTGAAAGGATCGTGATGGTTCCCTGGATGGTCCTGGGCTGGGAATCCAGGAGACCATTCGAAACAACGATGTCGTCTTTGCCGCGCCCTTCGAGGTCCGCAACGGCAACTCCGGCCCATCCGGTTTGCACGTTTTCTGTCGATATCGCAAAGCCGCCATCGTGCGAGCCAAGATAGAGCATCAACTTGTTGTTTTGCCCACATGTCACGATGATGTCGCGCAAGCCATCGCCGTTTATGTCTCCCGTTGCTACCCGGTCGGGACCTTCGCATCCGGCCAGAGAAAATGGCGAGCCAGGGGCCTTCCTGAATCCGCCCTTGCCGTCCCCCAGCAAAACCGTGACGCCGACATCTTTCGGATCGGGAACGTCCGGCGCGTAAGGAATGATCACGAGGTCGGGATTGCCATCGTGGTTCATATCATCCACTGCGGCTGCCCACGGGGCTCGGCCCGCGGGAAATGGCGAGCCGGGCGCATCGCGCAAACCGCCCTTGCCATCCCCGAGCAAGATGGAAACGGCATTTTGGTCCAGATCGGTCGTGACCACGTCGGGTTTGCCATCCTTATTGAAATCGGCCGAACGCACGCGCTGATAGGGCCGCTTTCCAGTCTTAAAGGCCTGTCCCGGCAAAACGAGGTTTCCCTTGCCGTCGCCCAAAAACATCAGGATCTGGTCGTGACCCCAGCTATCGGTGACGGCGTCGAGTTTTCCATCGCTATTGAAGTCGGCAACTGCAACGCCATGAACGTGCGGATAAGAGTGAGTGTCGAATGGAGAATGAGGCGACGGCGCAAATCCGCCCTTGCCGTCGCCAAGGAGAACTGTCAGGTAGGGCGTTTCGGTATTGGCAATGACAAGATCGAGATTGCCATCGCCATTGAGGTCGCCGACGGCAATATCATTGGGATTTTTTCCGCATGGGAACGGCGACCCCGCTGACGGAGTGAAGTGACCTCTGCCATCGCCGAGCAGCACGCTCACGGTCCCGTCCGCCCTGTTCGCTACGATGATGTCGAGCTTGCCGTCATGATTCACATCGGCGATGACGATAGATCCCGGAGCGTGCCCCACAGGCAAAACATTCTTGCTGAACTCAGGCGAGGGCCCCGCCACCATCGAATTCGAGGACGAGCCCCAGGTTCCCCGTGCGAAATGCAAGGTCGCGATCAGAACTGCCGGGATCGCGATTATCAGGATCGGAATTCGAACATCTGCTTTCATTTCGTGGGGATTCTGCCGGCGGGAGCGATCGTAGACTGCTTCGATGTCAATGTAAACACGGAATCCAGCGAATGGTATGCAGAATCCGCCGGATTCCGGAAAGCTACAGCTCTAAATCTGCTTCCTGGCCCACTTCCCCTGCCGGAACAGCACCATGCCGGCCGCGGCGATGCTGCATTCGGCGATGACGATGGAGAGAAACACGCCCTCGCTTTTCATGTGAACCGGGACCGCAAGCACCCAGGCCATCGGCAGTTCCAGCGCCCAGAAGCCGAAGAAGTTCACAATGGTCGGCGTTATTGTGTCGCCGGCTCCATTGAACGCCTGCAGCATCACCATACCGTAGGCATAGCCGATGTTTCCGCAACTGAACGTGCGCAATGCTGCGGCAGCGATTGGCACTACAGCCGGATCATTGACGAACAGCCGAACCGCCGGCGTGGCGAAGATGATGAAGAACACCCCGATCACGCCGAGAAACACCATGTTGTAGAAACCGGTCCGCCACACGGATTGCGCAGCCCGCTCTGGCTTCTTCGCGCCCAGGTTCTGCCCCACCAGCGTCGCTGCGGCATTACTCAGTCCCCACGAAGGCAGAATGAAGAACACCACGATGCGAATCGCCACCGTATATCCCGCCACGGCGACGGCGCCGAAGACGGAGATGATTCGTACCAGCACAATCCAACTGGTGTTGGCGATGGCAAACTGCAGGATGCCGGTAAGCGAGACCCGCAGAAGGCGCATCATGACGGCGAAGTTCACGCGCAGATGCCGCGCCAGCACGTGGATGCGCTCGGTGCCTTTCAGCAGCCGGTAGAACTGGTAGAGCACGCCGATCGAGCGCCCGGTGAACGTCGCCAGCGCCGCGCCCGTCACACCCATCTTTGGAAATGGACCGATGCCGAAGATCAGGCAGGGATCGAGCACCAGGTTGATGATGTTCGACACCCAGAGCAAACGCATCGCAATTGCGGCATCTCCGGCTCCGCGAAAGATCGCGTTGTTGAGGAACAGCATGATGATCGCGCCGCACCCGCCCAGTGCTATCCGCGCATAGCCGGAACCGCTTGCCACGATCTCGGGCGAAGCACCCATCGCGCGCAGCAACTCCGGAGCATAGATTCCCGCAGGAATCCCGATTGCGAGCGAGATTGCCAGCCCGAGCATTACGGATTGCACGCCGGCAATCGCCGCATCCTCGGGGTCCTTTTCACCGATGCGCCGCGCCACCATCGCCGTGGTCGACATGGCGACGCCGAGGCCGATGGCGAACACCAGCGCCAGCATCGACTCCGTCATGCCGACAGTGGCGACGGCATTCGCGCCCAGCCGTCCGACCCAGAAGACGTCGGTGACAGCAAACAGCGATTCCAGCACCATCTCCAGGACCATGGGAATGGCCAGAAGAAGGATGGCGCGGTTCAGATTTCCAGTTGTGTAGTCCTGGTGCGAGCCTTTCAGTGCCTCGCGCACCGAGGACCAAAAACTTCGTTCACCGCTGCCGGAAGGCTGCGGCACTACCGATTCAAGAACAGACATAGGAATGCTCCACTTGCGTGCGCGAATAAAAAAGCGCACGTCAATAGCGAAGGGGCTACACCGCAATCAGATTTTGCTTTGCAGAATCACCCCAAGGGTCTGAAGTTGACCTCGGGGCCGAGATGGGAAAAACCCGAGGCAATGTTCAGCACGAAGGTCGAATAGCGACAAGCTTGAACATTGTTCTCCTCCATTGCCGGAAGGGCCGGCGGATCTCCAGACTATAACCCGATTTCAAGTCGAATTTCCAGCAAAATCGGGTTGTGCAAGTGAGCCGAACCCAACGCGCAAAATCCTGCTGCCACCCTTATGCCTCGTGGATTACATTGAAGTGCCATGACAGCTATTGCGTCCCCCGCAATTCACAACCTGATTGGCGGCAAGTGGCTTAATTCAACGAGCCCCGCCGGCCTCGAGCTTGCAAACCCTGCCACCGGAGAGCCGCTGGGGCAGTCCCCGTCCGGTTCTGTAGCGGAAGTTGACGCAGCCGTGCAGGCGGCACAAGCGGCCTTTCTCTCCTGGCGCAATGTGCCCGCCGTCGACCGCGTGCAATATCTCTTTCGATTGAAAGCACTGCTCGAGCACCACCTGGATGAACTGGCCCGGCTCATCACGATCGAAAACGGCAAGACGCTTGCCGAATCGAAGGGCGAACTCCGTCGCGGCATCGAAAACGTTGAGGTCGCCTGCGGCATCCCCGTGCTCATGCAGGGCTACTCGCTCGAAGACGTAGCGCCTGGCATCGACGAGATTATGATGCGGCAACCGCTGGGTGTATGCGCCGTGATCACGCCATTCAATTTTCCGCTGATGATTCCGCTGTGGTTCATTCCCTATGCCATTGCGACTGGCAATACTGTGGTGCTGAAGCCGAGCGATCGCGTGCCCTTTTCAGCGGCGCGTTTGCTTGAGTTGATGCAGGAGACTGGCTTGCCGGATGGCGTGGTGAACCTGGTCAACGGCGGAAAGACCGCAGTGGATGCGCTGCTCGATCATCCACTGGTGCGCGCCGTGAGCTTCGTGGGGTCAACGCCGGTGGCAAAACACGTGTACTCGCGCGGATCGGCGAGCGGCAAGCGGGTGCAATGCCAGGGTGGCGCAAAAAATCATGTCGTCGTTTTGCCCGATGCCGACCAGGAGACAACCACCAAGATCATCGCCGACTCTGCCTTCGGCTGCGCGGGGCAGCGCTGTCTTGCCGTGAGCGTTACGGTGACCGTGGGCGAAGCAAAAAACTGGTTCCGCGATGCGATCGCAGATGCGGCGACTTCGCTGAAGGTAGGGAACGGGCTCGATCCGGCAATTCAGATGGGGCCTGTCATCACGCAGGCCAGCCGCGAACGGGTAGTCTCCCTCATCGGGCAGGGAGCGGATCAGGGCGCCAGCACAATTGTCGACGGGCGCGGAAATCGCGTGAATGGTGGCGCGGGATCGTTTGTCGGTCCTACCGTTCTGGATGGACTGCCCGCTGCAAGTCCGCTGATGGAGACGGAGATCTTTGGTCCTGTGCTTTCCGTAGTCCACGCCGACACAGTAGAAGATGCGATCGCCATGATCGAGCACTCGGCCTACGGCAACGCCAGTTCCATCTTCACAACGTCGGGCGCATCAGCGCGCAAATTCCGCAATGCTGTTTCGACCGGAAACGTGGGGATTAACATCGGCGTTCCAGCTCCGATGGCGTATTTTCCATTTTCCGGATGGAAGGGCAGCTTCTTCGGCGTGATGCATGCGCAGGGTCGCGACGCGATTGAGTTCTTTACCGATAAAAAGGTGATCGTGGAACGGTGGCCGAAGGAGTGGTCGCGCAAATTCTGAGACGTCGCTCATTTGGCTTTGAAAAACAAGGGGAATGCCCGGAGACGTTCCCCTTGCATTTTGTCGCGAAGAATTATGAAGGCGGAAGGATCAGAAGCCCGGAATTCAGCAGCAGTTCTGTCAGCCGATCGAGAGCCATCGGATACTTATAGGCGACCGTTCGCTTGCTGATGCCCAGCAGGGCCGCTGTCTCTGGATGAGTGTACTCCTGCAGAGCGATGCGGCTCAGGATTGCGCGATCAAACGCCCCGAGCCGTTCGAGGCAGCGCTCAATGTCGAGCACGAAGATGACTGCGTCTTCAAACGTCTTGATCCGGCGGCACGAGACCCATCCGCGTGAAACCGGTTCGCCGAGGATCGATGGGGCGCGACCGACGAGCATGGAAGCGTAGAGATAGCGCCGCAGCATTTTTTCAGTGTGTTTGCGATAGAAGGCAAGGCTGATCTCCGGAGTCGCTTCGGCGATGCCTTCACCTTCCGATTCGCTGGAGGCCGATTGATTGGGCGCTTCAAGATTCTCCGAACTCCAGTGCTGAACAACGCTCTGAGTTGCCCAAATCGCCGGCAGTTGCAGGGCTGCGCTCACTCCGCACCTCCCTCTGCCGTTGCCACTGCCCAGAAATCAATTGGCCGTCTTCTTACCGGTCTACCCACCCGCTTTCGCGTTTCCGGACTGGGAAATTGTTCCAGTTTCTCCCGGCAATCGCTGCAGTACACCGTACCAAGGTTGAAAGGCCGGTACCAAAGACAACCGCACCCTTCGCATATTTTTAGCTGTACGCGCAATTCCATTACGAAGTCCAAAGATCGCTTTCTCCCGCAGTTCCTGTTTCTTGTCTTCTGATTGGCGGGTTGAAAGGAGCGCGGCGCCAGCGCCCAAGGTTCTGCTGTCCTGGTGTGCGTTCGCCGGTTGTGCTCGGAATATGGTGGTCATCAGAATGAAGGCGCAGAATCTGGAATCAACTCGACAAAATCGCAGGTTTTCCGCGAGGCGTTTCCCGACGCCATGAAAAGTGGGTGCCACCCTGATGCGATTGCGCGAGAGACACGCGCCCGAAAGTTTCCCACAATCTGTGCGAGTTGGAATAAACCAAATCTAGAGATACGTATCCTGTCCGTCAACGCTGCGGGGCGCATTTCCTGGTGGCTTCGCTTCATCGAGGACGCAATCCACGAGAATGGAGCCAAAATGACGCAAACCGGTTTGCTCAAAGAAAACAGCGACCGTGCGTCCTCATGACTAGCAGCGGACTTTCCACAAATGAATCTGACCCAGATGCACGAACGGCTTCGCGTGGAGATGCTGCGCAGAATTCAGCGCGGCACTCTGAGTATTTCTCTGCTTTCGCGGCAAACCGGCCTTGGCACTTCGCATGTATCCAACTTTCTGCATGCCCGGCGGAGGCTCTCACTCGAGGGTATCGACCGTGTGCTGGCCGCACAGCACATGGCTGCCGAAGACCTGTTGGATCTTGGCTCCGATCGAGGGCTTTTCCAGCGAGACGATGAGGTCGATTCGGTACCCGTGGTCTCCCATGCTGTTGCACTCTTCGAGCCGGTGGTCCGGCCCAGTGCGGTTCAAATGATGCTGAACCTGCCGCCCAGAACACTGCAGGCACTCAAGACGCGAACAGTAGCATCGCGCCGTTTCTGGGAGCGCTTTGTGGCTATCCGCATCGGCCCGGGCGATGCGTTCCCCATGGAACCTGTTCTGATGCCCAATGCGCTGGCTGTGATTGATAGGCATTACAACTCGCTGATACCGTACCGAGCGGGCCATTCCAATCTCTATGCCGTGCGAGACGGCGCGCATCTGACCTTGCGTCACGCTGACTACATTGCAATGCGCCTGGTGCTGCGCCCATTGAATCTGGCCAGTCCCATCGAGCTCATCGACATAGGTTCCGACGCCTCTCCCGGCGAGTACATTGCCGGCCGGGTCGTGCTAACCATCAATGAGCTCTGAACAGCAGATTGCAGATTAGAGAGCGGGTCCGACGGCGGCTCGCCTTATCTCAATTCAACGCGGAATTTTTGTCGAGACACACGAAACGCCTGCGCCTCCAGCTGCACTATTCCCTGAAAGCAAGAAAGTCGGCACCGCCAGGGCGGTCGGCGCCCTGTAAATCAGTTGCTCAAACGCGGAAGACCGTTGAGTCACCCCAAATGAGACGCGCCAGCGTGTCTGGCATCTAACGACCCTGCAACTCGAGGATATGGACATGCCCTCCCCCCACGGCAATACCAACACTCCTTCGTTACAGCCAGCTCTGGAACTGATCTACCTGGCGACCCTGGAGCCTGAACAGGCTAGTCAGAGCCTGCGGGAACTTCTCCTCAACAATCGGAATTACTTCGCCAGTCTGAGCGAGAACTCGTTCAGAATCGTTCTCAACATCCACGGCGATACCTCTTACGAAAGCCTTGAGTGCGTCCGGTACATCCCGCTTTTGGAGCAGATATACGCCTCGATCAACATCAAGCGGGATGCCGGCTATTCCTTCTATGTGGGGAATCCGGCTTCTCGCGAGTACATCCGCTTCTATCTCTCCTATGACAGGGGAGTGACCTGGCAAGACAAGGGAGTGAGTGTCGTCAATGTTCTCAATGAGCCGGGCGCGAACTCGCGTCGGCTTCTGGTGACGAAGAAGCTTGACAGGCCCCAGCAACAGCAGATTCACGACACCATGACGGTGCGCGCCATTCTCTCCTGGAATTCGATGCCTCCTGCCGACAGGCCCGATTGGACACCTCTTTGGGGTAACGTGGCGGAAACACAAATTCGAATTGGAAATCGCGATGATCGTCGGACGCGCAGCTTGCGGACCGAATCCAAAATTCAGTTCGCCGGCGAAACTGTATCGATGGTTGGCCTGGGACACCGCTTCGATGCAGCCGACGACATGAGGCCGGTTGAATCCCTCAGCTCAACCGGCCTCTACCCATGCTCTTCGATCTCATCGCGCGAATATCCGGTATCCGCCATTTGACGCGTGCATCTGGAAGAACGCCCGGAGTGCTAGACCGGGAACAAGAATTGGATGTTTCCATGAAGTTTCTCGATTTGATTGCTCCTTGGTTCTCTCAGCCCTTTTCGATCTTGATTGCGTTTGCCGAGTCGATGCTTCTTCTCGGTGCCTGGCGGGGTCATCGTCTGCTGACGGCGCCCTCAGCTCGAGCGCAACGGTTTCCGAGGCGTGGTGAATCGTGAATTGCAATACGAAGCCGAAGCATCGGCAACTGGTTGCGCAGGATCGCGTATTTCCCAGGACAAACCGCCCGGCGAAAGACCATCCGCACGGCCGAGAAGCAGAGAAGACGGCCAAACCCGCAACCCGGATGCCGGCACGTCAGGCTCCCTGCATCTCGGACTGGAGCCATGTGCCCGCAGCCAAAGGCCACAATGGTCCTCAACCTTGCGCTTATACTCCGGAACCATTTGGGATGTTATACTTGCGGTCTCTCAGGTTAGCGGGGACCGCTTTGGAATTTCATGCATTCGATGCAAATTACATCGAAAATCTGCGTGCCGGGGATTCTCGCACTCAGGAGCATTTTGTTGGTTATTTCACGGCGCTGCTCCATTTGAAGCTTCGCGCCCGGCTCCGATCCCCTCAGGCCATCGAAGATGTACGCCAGGAAACCTTTGCCAGGGTCCTGACTGGCCTGAAAAAGCCAGGCACGCTCCGCCAGCCAGAGAGCCTCGGCGCTTTTGTCAATACCGTCTGTAACAACGTGCTTTTTGAGCATTATCGGGCTTCCACGCGAAATCAGCCGCTCGATGAAGCAGACTCGGCTCGCCTGCCGGCTGTTGGCGCAGACGCGCACAGCCTGGCTGCCGCGGGGCAATTGAAAGTCAAAGTCCGCCAGATTCTTCTCGATCTGCCTATGCGAGATCGTGCGTTGCTCAAGGCCATCTTTCTTGATGAGCGGGACCGGGATGAGATTTGCCGGGAGTTTGGCGTAGATCGCGAATACCTGCGGGTGCTGTTGCACCGCGCAAAACAGGAATTCAAAGCTGAATATCTGAAGCAAGTCGGCGGGCCAACGTATCAGCATGGGATTTGAAACGATTTGTCAGGCTGAAACACCATCCATGAGTGGGATCAGCCAGGAAACTGCGATGGACCACAAAGAAGCGATACAACAAATGGCCGCAGAACGATATCTTCTCGATGAACTTACGCCCGAAGAGCGGGAAGCATTCGAGCAACATGTTTTTGACTGTCCGGAATGCGCTTTCGACCTTCGCGCCGGCTCCGCCTTTATCACCGAAGCCCAGGCACAACTTCCCGAACTTGTATCCCAATCCTCTATCACGGCTTCCAAAGCCGCTCCGCGTGCCGGCAGAAAGTCACGTTGGTCTTTGTGGCTCCAGCCTGCCTTTGCTGTGCCAGTATTCGCCGTATTGCTGGCGGTCATCGCCTACCAGAACATCGCGCTGATCCCAGGTCTGAGACACGCTGCAATTGAGCCGCGAATCGTGCACTCCACTGCGATCCATATCGGCACGCGCGGCTCAGCCCACACGGCCATCTCCGCCGACCGCACCGAAGGCCTAGCCCTTTCGATTGAGCTTCCGCAGACATCCGGCTATTCTTCGTATGTCTTCGACCTGTACGATTCCAACGGGAAACAGGTGTGGACTCACAGCGTGACTGGATCGGCTGCGGATTCCACGGACGACAGCATCGTATCCATCGTGATTCCCGGTGACGGGTTGCAGGAAAGCTCGTATACCCTTGCGATATTCGGCACGACTCCGCAAAATACTCGCGTCGAAATTGACCGCCGTGTTCTCGATGTGCAATTCAATCCTTAATCTGTTGTCTGCGCTTTTTCGAGGAAGGGAAGCCCGATCATGGCCAGGAACGTCGACAGAGAGCATATCTATTACGCTCAGGCGGTGTCGCTAGAAGGAACGTTGCGCCTGCCTTTCGCCCAGGAGATTCAGCCCCAGAACCCGGTTTTGTTGAGCGAGAAGGGGGGCTATCTTCACAACCATTCCGAAAAGTTCCGTCTTCAAGGCGTGATTTCCTTCAAGTCTGCCTACACCCAGGTGGCGGGCAACCTCGATGAGAAGCCGGACCATGGTTGGAGCACCCTCTCTACCTCCGTACTCGAGGGGCTGAATGTGATGGACGTGGTAACGGCCGACCGCATCGTTTGCCAGATCACGACCGATCATCCGATCGAGGGCCACGTGCCCACCGTGTCGTTTCTTGGCACTCGATTTGAAAATTTGCGCATCGCCGGGCATCCGGTGAAGCTGGATTTTAATGCCAATATCGTTGGGCAAAAGCCTCTCAACGACGCCGCTTATACCACCGACGCAGGGTTCCTGGATCGGGTAACCCAGCAGTACGAGCACATTCGCCGCCAGAAGAATCTTCCTGCAGAGATTGCCAAACGTTACAATCAACTTCCGTCAGCAGCGGCAAATCGGGAGTCGATCGAGTGCTCACTGGTCAACCAGGTAGAGGGTTCTTTTCCCGGGTATTCGTTTGGGCACATGATCGACATACCGCACTTCGGCAAGATCTACCTGGCGACTCTGCGGCTGGAGCACTCCGGGTTTCATGCACAGACCGGCGTCCCGAAGAAGACCGAACTCAGCCTCACCATGATCAGGCTGGAGATGGGCTGCCCGGGCAGCGGCGGCGTTTCGGGCGGCAGCGGCAAGACCAACGGCGTGACCAATTAGGCCGCAAGCATCCTTTCTTTGATCTTCGATTCGGGATAGCGGGGGCGATCGGCCTGTTCCTGCTTCTTCCACTCCGGGACGCACGCTCTATCGACGTACAAGCCGAGTACGCCCGTACCAGGGTGCTTTTTCTGCGGGGCTATCTCGAGAAGAGCGAGATCGAAGCCAAGCTGAAATACCAGGAGTTACGGGTCTTACGTCCCTGGTGGGCTGCGAAGTTCCGTCTGATTGAAGCCGAATCGATGGTCTCCCGCGGCAAATACGAGGACGCCGAACGGGTCTTCAGAGAACTCGCTCTGGCTTTTGCGAATTCGTCTGAGGACGTTGAGCGATTGGCATTCGAGGCTCAGACTCTCTCCCACCTGCAGCGATTCTCCGACGCAAACGCCAGGCTCACAGATGCAGAAGGAATATGTGAGCAGCATGTCTTCGATACCTGTGGGCTGGTACCCAGGATGCGTGGGGTGCTCGCCGTGGAGAAGGGGGAGTTTGCAGAGGCGCACCGGTTGTTCTCTGAGAGCCTCGGTTTCGCGCGTGCTCATCACGATCCATGGCTGGAGGCCAGTGCCTTGTCGAATCTTGGGGTAGCAGCATTGCAACAAGAGCATTTCGACGAAGCAGCGGACTGGTCGAACTCTGCGTACAGGGCCGCCACCGACCTGGGTGCGGAGGATCTGGCCCAGCGATCGATGGGGAATCTGGGGTGGGCATTCTTTGGCCTCGGAGATGCTGACCGGGCGCTCGAGTTCTTTCTAGAGGCAGAGAAGCGCGCGGCCGCTCTCGGCGACCTTTATGTCGAACTGAACTGGCTGACCACCACCGGAGATGTCTATCAGGAAAGAGGCGATTTGGCACGCGCAACGGAATCCTACCGCCGAGCCTTGATTTTGGCGAGACAGCTCAACAGCAAAGAAGACATCGTAAACGCCCTTGAAGATCTTGCCCAGGCTGCGATTGATGGAGGCAAGATCAATGATGCCGACGCGTACATTCAGGAACTCGGCCCGTCAATTACCGCCAGCGGAAACCGCCTCGATCTGCTGTATGTCGAGTTTGCGAAAGCCAGAATTGCAGCCGCGCGTCAGCAGTGGAATGAGGCTGAAAATCGCTTCCGGATGGTAGAAAGAGATCCAGCCAGCCAGACCTCGATGCGCATGGGCGCGGAACACGAACTGGCTAATTTGTATGAAGTCCAAGGCGATACCACCGCTGCCGATCGCATGTACCGCACCGCGCTCAACACGTTTGAGTCGGCCCGCAGCGAAATCAAAAACGAAGACTCAAAGCTGCCTTTTCTGGCTAACGCCACCAGTCTTTACGGCGACTACATACGCTTTCTTGTCGCACAGAGCAAAAGTGAGGAAGCACTTCTGGTTGCCGATCAGAGCCGCGCCCAGACGCTGGCACAGGGGCTTGGCCTTGCCACGAAATCAAAGCCAGGCGCAGTTTCTGCCATGCGTCCCGAGATGATTGCCCGGAAGACCGATGCTACTCTTCTTTTCTATTGGCTGGGAGAAAAGCAGTCGTTTCTATGGGCCATTACCCCGAGCAAGACGTCGCTGTTCCCGTTACCTCCACGGCACGAGATAGCGCAGGTCCTTCGGCGCTATAACAAAACGCTGCTCGGATTCACGGATTCCCTGGAACGGGCCGATGCCGATGGCCTCGCGCTCTTTCGCATTCTTGTCGCTCCTGCTTCGTCACTCATTCCGCCTGGTGGGAATGTTGTGGTCCTGTGCGACGGCGAACTCAGCCAGCTCAACTTCGAAACCCTGATCGTTCCCGGTCAGCACCCCCACTACTGGATCGAGGACGCCACGTTGGTTTCTGCGCCCTCCCTCCATCTGCTTGCAGCGTCCCGCCCTGCCGAAACACACGGTCGAAAACTCCTGCTGTTTGGGGATGCAATTTCCCCCAATTCCGACTATCCGGAACTGCCGATGGCCGCGGTGGAGATGAAGCAGATCGAACAGCACTTCGCACGGCAGGATCAAACCGTCTATGCGCGCGAGAAGGCGACTGCGCCTGCATATCTCGCCGCCAACCCGCAGCAATTTGCTTACATTCACTTTGTTGCCCACGGCGTGGCCAGCCGCACTGATCCTCTCGATTCAGCGATTATTCTTTCGCGCGCCAATGGGGCCGAGGATTCGTTCAAGCTCCACGCGCGCGACATTCTGCGGTATCCGCTGCGGGCCCGTCTGGTCACCATCGCGGCGTGTTATGGCAGCGGTTCACGATCCTATGCGGGGGAAGGACTGATCGGTCTTGCGTGGGCCTTTCTGCGGGCCGGTGCACACAATGTCATCGGCGCTCTCTGGGAAGCCAGCGACGAAGCCACTGCTCAATTGACGGGTGATCTTTACCAGGGTCTGGAGCGAGGCATGACGCCTGCAGCCGCGCTGCGTTCCGCGAAACTCAGTCTGCTTCATTCGCAAAGAGAATTTCGCAAGCCCTTTTACTGGGCGCCCTTTCAGATCTACAGCGGGCTGTAATCCGCTTGCCGTATCTGCAGTGGCTTTGGTTCGGCGCAGAATGCAACGAACCACGCGCGCACGCTCTCCAATCGGCATCAACATGCGAGGCAAAGCTGCTAGGACGCTCGCTCCAGCGGATCAGGGCTGCTCTCTGTCAGCGGGAGCCCCTGGAGGAGTTGTGCCAGTTTTCCCAGATCCATTCTGTCGGAGGAATCGGCGTGCCGCGACTCTTCATCTGCCGGGTTCAGAAACGAGAATCCAACCCCATCTTCGGCAATCCGAACCACGGTGGCCTGCACCGTGAAAGTCCGGCCCCGTCCAGCCTCATCGGTGCGCTTCAAGGTCACCGGAAAGCCGGTGCCAGGAACCCAGCGTTCGTCTGTCAGCATGAAGAAGCCCACAAGGCTGACGTCACCCACACGGTATTCTTTCGAAATGCGCACCTGCCCAAGGTATGCGGTCAGGGGTGGCATCGCATGGCGGTTCGCAACTCGCGGATCGGGAACGAGCCACCTCATGAATCTCTTCATCAGCGGTTCTTTTGGACGGGAATAAGTCATTGGCTTCTCCAGGGGGAAGGAGTTGATGAACGAGATTTCAGTGAGGTCCGTCGTAGAGGTAGATAGCCTGCTACGGCCGTTCTTGTGTCTCCATAGTCACAAGTTCCCTTCTGGTACGCGAGTAACAATTTGGATACCGATCCCAGGGATGTAACGCCCAGCGTCGTCACAGGACTTGACGGCGCCAACCCTTGGGATGATGGAGGCTTGATTTCCCGCGCGCGCAATCAGATGAATCGGGCAAGAGTAAAGCGATCGGTTGCATGCGAGGGCAGAATGTCCCGGCTGTTTGGATCCAGGGATTCCTCCATAACAAACTCTGCCGCGACTCCGTCTGATCCTCTTCGCACAATCTTCGACAGCACCGTGATCGACTGTTTCCTCCCGCCCTTGGCGCAGGGCTTTTGCAGCGTCATTCGAATCATGGTGTCCGGCAACCAGTGGTCGTCTGTGTGCAAATACATCCCGCTCATGCTGATGTCGGCAACATCATGGGGCTTGGGCGCTCCACCAGTGAAGTAATGTGCCACCATTCCCGGGACATAGCGCCGATACCCCCGTCGACGGTCGCCAATCTTCGCTGAAGGCGGGTAAAGCCAGCGTTTGAACCGCGCGCCCAGACCATCGGACTTTCCGTTTTTCGGATTGCCGTTCGAACGTTCAGGAGTGTTGGTGGGTTTCTGTCTTTCAGCGGGGTTAGGCTTGGCGAATCGCTTCACAGAAGGGGCGACCGAAACCCCACTCTCCTTCCCTGGAGCGCCGTTTTTCCCGTTGGTGTTCACACTCGATCTCAATGGCTTAGTCGAGCCAGGCGACTGCGCCTTGACTGGAGGCTTGGGATTCTCGCGTGGCCCGTTCTTCGCAAAAACCGGCTGCGGTTTCGCCAGAGGAACTCCAGCCGCAACTACCTGAGCCTTCGCTTGAATTCGATCGAGCTTGTTCTGTACAACCATGTCGAAATCTGACGGTGCAGGTTTGCTTGACGGATCGGCCACCTCATCTTTGTGGGTGAGGTCATTTTTAGCAGGATTTGTTTGAGGGCTTGTCACGGCCTGAGGATGAAGTTCGGGAGTGGCTGACGGCATTTTAGCCGGATGGACTCCGTTTGCCGGGACTGGCGGGATCGCACTCCTCTCAGGTTGTTTGACATCCGGCCGGGCAAACGACTTTTCGGTAGCCCGAGCCGATGCTTGCCCTTGTTCCGCCTTAGCCGTTGGAATATCTGCTCCAGCAGTTTTTCTTGTAGAGATCTCGCTCTGCCGGCTTAACTCGCCGTTCGATGGGGGACGTTTCGCCGAGGCGATGGGACCTGAAGCCGTGGGTATGCTAACCTGCCACATTCCATATTGCGCACTGGTAAATGTTGTATTTTGTGTCTTTTGTGGAATTGATGCGGGAGCGGGATTCGTGGTCGAAGAAGGTTTACGCTGCGGTTCTTTCTTCCGATCCATTGGAGACACGGCCTCGAGGGTCTGCGCCATCTCTGAACGGATCTGATCCGGCAGCGAAACACTGGCCGGGTCTGCCGATTGAGGGTCCTGGTTCTTTGGGACTGCCGGTTTTTCCGCTGCAGAGGTCTCGAGTGGATTTGTCCCGGTCTCGCGCTCTCGCGCCTTTTGAATGATCCAAGAGGGTGGTGCCGCCGGAGAATCAATCCAGTTTGAGAACAGGTCTTCCAACCCACTCCAAGGCCCAACGCCTGCGGAGCCGGGCCGATCCGAGATGTCCGGCTTCTCGACGATCACTTCGGTGATCGAAACCGGAGAAGCCTGTGCACTCCCCAACGGTTCTTGATCAGAATGGGGTGGAATCTCGGCCGAGTGCATAACTGGATGTTTCGTCAATGGAACCTGAGTGGCCAATTCGACGAGCAGTTGGTCAGCCTGGTCGGTTGGACACACGAACAGGCGGTCGCCAACTCGGGTTTGCGAAGAACGAAGCGTTTCAGAGGGAAGCACAATGGCGCTCGAGATGTCCCCCCGATGCGGCGGAAAGTCAACGCCGGGAAGGACCTCGATCGTCTCTACTACCCGAAGGTCTTTATCGAGGCAGGCCAGGTCGTATGGAAAGGGCTTCGGGATCGTGAGGATTCCATGCAGGTGGGTCAGCCACAGGCCCGATTCGGCCTCGACACCTAATCCCGAAACCAAGAGTCGCACGACCTTCAACGGCTCATTTAAGCCATCGACGATAGTCATCTTCGAACTGAGGAAAACTCGTCGTTCCAGGTTGTAAACGCAGAAGATGCTCGTATCCATACATTCACGTTCCGAGGAAATCCATGCCAGGAGGTCTTCCTGCCATCGACTTTTGGATCCCTGGGACGAATCACGGGTCGTGCGGGGATTCTCTCAATTTCGTGAATGAAATTCAATCAGAACTTATGTCCAGGCCCGGTTCCAATACCGGTCGAGACGTTTCCAATGGTTACTAACGATTCGGGAAGTACCCCAAGGGAGCGCCCGGGTTTGGGCTGAAACCAGTCTTTGAGCTTGATTCCGGTGGCAAAAAAGCAAGGGCAGCAGGATGTGCCTGGGGTCACAGCCTGCTGCCCTTGCCGGGGGAACTAGGAGCCGTGCGCGGGCTCCTACAGAACCGTAAGGCGAGTGACTACTGTGCAGTACGGCAGATGGGTTGTCCGTTTCACATGCATTTCGTCATCGGCATTCAAGCCGATTTCGGGTTTGAGAACCTCCATGAGCTTTTCTACCCGGTTCTTCTGGGCGCACAACTGCTCAAAGGCGTTGAGGATCTTGCGCAGCTCCGAAGAGGCTTCGTCGTATGCGAAACGGTAGACGTCTTTATGAACGTTCTCTTGCATAGGGCTTCTCCACATTCGAGAGTCTAGCGAAACCCCTTCCGCGATTCATCGCACGATGGTGGTAACCAAAGTACAACTTCCATCGAGGTACCTTTCTGGGCATGTTTTTCAGGTGATTAGAATCACTGGGCTTTTGTGACGGTTGTTTTCGGGGCCTCACAAGGAGGGGCCGCTGAGGGAGGTGGTTTCGCCCTTTTATGAAGTCCGGTTTCC
>Ga0335073_10002746_pt1 | contig 24184 bp, 22 predicted proteins | sample Lox_Sample_22_FD_207093 | JGI IMG/M metagenome (GOLD analysis project Ga0335073, IMG submission 207093) | Soil microbial communities from Loxahatchee National Wildlife Refuge, Florida, United States - Lox_Sample_2.2 | ecosystem: Environmental > Terrestrial > Soil > Wetlands | place: USA... | reverse complement strand
GGAGCGCGTTCGGCGCCGCCGGGAAGCGGAGAGCGCTACGCAGCGCCAGGAGACGCTGGAGGCATTGCTCGCACGGATCGAGCGTGGCCTGGCGGGCGCGGACATCCGGCCCCGGGTCCTCGCGGAATCCGGCAGCCGCATGCACATGCTCGATGTGGCGCGGATCGAGATCGCCGAGGCGGACCGCAATTACGTCAAGCTCACCGTCGGCCGCGATACGTTTCAGGCGCGGAGCACTTTGCAACAGGCGGAAAAGACACTACAGTCGCAGCCCATGCTGCGCATCAGCCGCTCCTGTCTCGTGAACATGAACCACGTGCGCGAAGTGAGCCGCACGCCGCGGGGGGATTTCATCCTGGTGCTCGCCGGCGGCGCCACCGTCACCAGCAGTGAGGGCTTCCGCGACGCGATGCGCCTGCATCTCGAGCGGCTGAAAGTTCGCGCGGGCTGAAGGCAGCCGCAGCCGTGTCACGGGCCCTCGGCGGCGGCGAGCGCGTCGGACGCACCGGGATGATGGCACTCGCCATCCTCTCCGGCATCAATCTCCTCAACTACCTCGACCGCTACGTGGTCGCGGCGGTGCTGCCGGATCTCAAGCGCGCGCCGCTGCATCTCACCGGCTTCGAGCTCGGCTCGCTGATGAGCGGATTCCTCATCGTCTACATGCTCACGGCGCCGCTCTTCGGCCGCCTGGGCGACAGCAGCTCGCGGCCGAAGCCGATTGCGATCGGCGTCTTCGTCTGGAGCCTCGCCACCGGCCTCTCGGGACTCGCGCGCAACTACCTGCAGCTGCTCGCCGCGCGCGCCGTCGTCGGGATCGGCGAGGCCGCCTACGCTACGATCGCCCCATCCCTGCTCGCGGACTTCTTCGGGCGGCGCACGCGCGGGCGCGCCTTCGCCATCTTCAACATGGCGATCCCCGTGGGCGCGGCGTTGGGATATGTCGTTGGCGGCGTCGTCCGCGAGCACTTCGGGTGGCACGCGGCGTTTTATGTTGCCGGCATCCCGGGCGTCGTCCTCGCGCTCTGGATTTTGCGGCTGCCCGATCCGCCGCGGGGAGTGAAGGAGGAAGGCGGCGAGACTCAGTCCTCTGCGGCTGCAGCGCCGGCGGTGCAGGCCGGCTCATGGGCCGTCTATCTGCGCCTGCTGCGGGAGGCGCCCTACACGATCACCGTGCTCGGCTATGCCGCCTATACGTTCGCGCTCGGCGGCCTGGCGTTCTGGATGCCGTACTTCCTCGAACAGGTGCGTGGCGTCCCCGCCGTGCAGGCCTCGGCGGGTTTCGGGGAGATCGTCGTCCTGACGGGATTCGTCGGTACGTTCGTGGGCGGGTGGCTCGGCGACTACTGGTTGCGATACTCCCGACAGGCGTATCTGTGGATGTCGGGTTGGGTCACTCTACTCGCGGTGCCGGTCACGTACCTGGCGCTTGCGGCGGCCGCGCCGCATGTCTTTTATCCGGCGCTGTTCGTCGCGGAGTTGCTGCTGTTCATGTCCACCGGACCGATCAACACGGCCATCGTCAATCTGGTGAGGCCGACCGAACGGGCATCGGCGGTGGCGCTCAGCATCCTCACCATCCACCTGCTCGGCGATGTCCTCTCGCCGTCCATCATCGGCGAGCTGTCCGATCTGTATTCGCTCGGAGCGGCGGTGATGATCGTGCCCGGCGCCGTCGCGATCGGCGGCGTGCTGTGGCTCGTGGCCGCGCGCGCGGGCGCTCAGCGCGTGACGAACGCCCGCTCGATCACATAATCGCCGGGCTCGCCGATGCCGGCCGAGATCTCGAAACCGCGCCCATCGAGCAAGGCGCAGGTGTCCGTGAGCATCGCCGGGCTGCCGCACACCATGACGCGATCGTTCGCCGCATCGAGCGGTGGCAGACCGAGGTCGTAGGAGAGGCGCCCGGACTCGATGAGGGTCGTCAGGCGGCCGCGGTTGGCGTGCGGCTCGCGGGTGACGGTCGGATAGTAGAGCAGCTTGGCCCGCACCCATTCGCCGAGGAGCTCGTGGGTCCGCAGGCTGTCGATGCGATGCTTGACTACGGCCGTTTCGCGTGCCCAGCGCACGCCGTGCACGAAGATCACCTGCTCGAAGCGCTCATAGACCTCCGGGTCCTTGATGAGCGCCATGAAGGGCGCCGCCCCGGTACCTGTCGAGAGCATGTAGAGCCGCTTGCCGGGCTTGAGGTCGTGCAGCACCAGCGTGCCGGTCGGCTTGCGGCTGACCAGAACCTCGTCTCCCTCGCGGATGTGCTGCAGGCGGGAAGTGAGCGGCCCGTCGGGTACCTTGATGCTCAGGAACTCGAGGTGCTCCTCGTGATTGGCGCTGGCGATGCTATAGGCGCGCAGGATCGGGCGGCTGTCGACCTTGAGCCCCACCATGAGGAACTGCCCGTTCTCGAAGCGCAGTCCCGAGTCACGCGTGGTCATGAACGTGAACTGCGTATCCGTCCAGTGCTGCACCGAGAGAACGCGCTCGCTGCCAATCGCGGCCAAGGGTCACCTGCCATTGCGGCTGTTCCGCCGGGGAATCCGGCACGGATATCTTACCGACGACGCCGGCCGGCGTGGCGCCAATGGGCTATGCCATCATAATCATGGGTTATCAACCAGCTTGCAGAGGCCCAGGGGGAAGCGATGACCGATCCGGAAGCGCTCGCGGCGCTCGAGAGCCGCGTCACACAGCTCGCGCGCCAGGTAGCGCGCCTCGAGGACAGCCATGCCGTCAAATGCCTGCAGTACAAGTACGGCTACTACATCGACAAGTGCCTGTACGACGAGGCGGTGACGCTCTTTGCGGACACGGGCGAAGTGCGCTTCCTCAACGGCGTCTACCGCGGCAAGTCCGGGATACGGCGGCTCTATTGCAATTGGTTCCGCAAGTACTTCACCGGCGGCGTGAACGGGCCGTTGCGCGGCCTCCTGCTCGATCACCTGATGCTGCAGGACATCGTGGACGTGGCCGACGACGGCATGAGCGCCAAAGGCAGGTTCCGCTGCGTGCTGCAGGGCGGCTGTCACGAAAGCATGCCCGAGCCCATCCCGAATTTTCCCCGCCAGTTCTGGGAGGCCGGAATCTACGAGAACGCGTACGTCAAGGAGGAGGGCGTCTGGAAGATCAAATGCCTCCACTACAACATGCTGTGGCGGGCCGACCATCACCAGGGCTGGGCGAACAGCGACGTGCATCTGACACCGATCACCCGTACCTATCCGGACGATCCGAACGGTCCCGACGAGCTGCTGCCCGAAGCCCCGAAGGCCTGGCCGGACACGCGGGTGGTGCCGTTTCACTATCCCCATCCGGTGACGGGGAAGCGGTGGGGCGAGGCCTAGTATGAAGCGCTGGATCCGGGTGGCCATGGATGGACACCCCGGGCTTGCGCGCAGCAGGGACTGCGCAGCGCAATGCCCGGATCCAGCGCTTCATACTAGATGCCCGCGCGGTGTGCGTTCCGCGCCGCCTCTGCACCGCAATCGGTCGCTGGATCCGCCTCGACCCCGGCTTACGCGCCGTAAGCGGCTGGCACGCGCTTTGCTTTGATCAGCACGCTAGTTCGCGGCGTCGGTGACCCCCTCATTCGCCGCCGCGCGCAAGTTACCGGTGGAGCCGGAACCCCCTCCCGGCTCCACCGGTGTTTATCTTGTATTTTCCATTGGCTTTTTTCCATTGGCGCAAATCGCTCCCGGCGATTTGCGCGAGCGCGGCCCTGTGGCCGCATTCGATCTCGCGGCCCAGGGAGCGGCCCTGGGCCGCTTTCTGACTTGCTTTCGGACGGCGCCCTTGTTGAGGCCTCACTCGATCCGGGAATCCAGCGCAATGTTTGCGAGCTCGTAGCCTTTCCTGAAGTCGCGGATGTGCCTGGCCATCCAGCCGCACGCGGCCTCGGCATCGCGTGTGGTGATGGCCTCGAGCATGCGACGCTGCGCGGCGGCGATTCGCGCGCGCGCCTGCGGGACTTTGTCGATCATGACGCGCAGCGATGGCTCGAGGAGGCCGAGCAGCGGCTCCTGTACGAGGCCGAGCACCTGGTTGTGCGTGGCACGCGCCACACAGCGGAAGAAATCGGCGGCGTGATGCACGGCCTTCTCGGTGTCCGCATTGTCCTGCGCGAAGCGCTGACACGCTTGCGCGAGGCTGTCGAGGTCGGGCGTGGTACGGTTGCGGGCCGCAATCTCCGCCATCGGCGGCTCGAGTCGAGTCAGTGCCTCCCACACCTCGAAGAAAGTAACATCGTGCAGCGCGAGAGCCCGGCTGACGTCCTTGGCGATGGCGCGATGCTGCGGCCGGGTGACCGTCATGAGTTTCGAGCCCGGGCGGCGCTCCAGCAAGCCGCCGCTCTCGAGCTCGCGCAGCGCCTCGCGGACGGTCGAGCGATTGACGCCGAACTGTCGCGCGAGCTCCGTCTCCGGCGGCAGCCGCTCGCCGTCGCGCAGCTCGCGGCTCAGGATGCGCTCCGTGATGGCCGCGGCCACCTTGCGGTAGCCAGGCACCAGCAGGATCTGATCGAACTCGACGCTCATGCCGCGCTTTCGTAGAGCTCGCGACCGATGAGCATGCGGCGGATCTCCTGCGTGCCGGCGCCGATCTCATAGAGCTTGGCATCGCGCAGCAGCCTCCCTGCCGGGAAGTCGTTGATGTAGCCGTTGCCGCCGAGCGCCTGGATGGCCTCCAGCGCGACACGCGTCGCGCTCTCCGCCGCGAAGAGGATGCAGGCGGCCGCGTCGCGCCGTTTGACCTTCCCTGCATCGCATGCGCTCGCCACCGCGTAGACATACGCGCGGGACGCGCCGAGCGCGGCATACATGTCGGCCACTTTCGCCTGCATCAACTCGAACGTGCCGATCGGCTGGCCGAACTGCTTGCGCTCGTGCACGTAGGGCAGCACGAGATCGAGCGCCGCCGCCATGAGGCCGATGGGTCCGCCCGAGAGCACCACCCGCTCGTAGTCGAGGCCGCTCATCAACACCCGGGCGCCGCCGTTTTCCGGCCCCAGCCGGTTCGCCGCCGGCACGGCGCAGTCGTCGAACACGAGCTCGCACGTGCTCGAGCCGCGCATGCCGAGCTTGTCGAGCTTCTGCGCGGTGGTGAAGCCACGCCAGCCGCGCTCCACGATGAAGGCAGAGATGCCGCGCGCGCCCGCCCCCGGATCGGTCTTCGCGTAGACGACGAGGACGTCTGCGTCGGGTCCGTTTGTGATCCACATCTTGCGGCCGTTGAGCACGTAGCTTTCGCCGCGCCGCTCGGCGCGCAGTTGCATCGAGACCACGTCGGAGCCGGCCTGCGGCTCCGACATGGCGAGGGCGCCGACATGCTCGCCGCTGACGAGCTTCGGCAGGTAGCGGTCGCGCTGCGCGTCGGTGCCGTTCAGGCGCAGCTGATTGACGCAGAGGTTGGAATGCGCACCGTAGGAGAGCCCGACGGAGCCCGAGGCGCGCGAGATCTCCTCCATGGCCACGGCGTGGGCGAGGTAGCCGAGGCCTGCGCCGCCCCACCGCTCCGGCACCGTGATGCCGAGGAGGCCGAGCTCACCGAGCGCCGGCCAGAGATCGCGCGGAAACTCGTTGCTGCGGTCGATGTCGGCGGCGCGCGGGGCGATCTGCGCCGCGGCGAAGCGCCGCACCTGGTGGCGGACCTCGTCGATGCCCTCGCCGAGGCCGAAATCGCTGTCTACGGGTGAGTTCGCGGACATGAGCTTGTCATCCGTCGAGGTATGATCGTATGATTGTCCGACAATCAGGCCATCGTGACAAGTCCATGCCTCGCATCGCCTCACGGCTCGATCCCCGCTCGCAGGAGTTCCGCGACAATGAGGCGGCGATGCGCGAGCTCGCCGCCGAGCTCAAGGCTGAAGTCGCGCGCGCCGCCGAGGGTGGACCGCCCCAGACGGTGAGCCGCCATCGCGCCGCCGGCAAGCTCACCGCCCGCGAGCGCGTCCAGGTGCTCCTCGACACCGGCAGCCCCTTTCTCGAGCTGTCGCAGCTTGCCGCCCACGGCATGTATGGCGGCGGCATCGCCTGCGGCGGCATCATTACGGGGATCGGACGAGTGAGCGGGCGGGAGTGCGTCATCGTCGCCAACGACCCCACGGTCAAGGGCGGCACTTATTACCCGATCACGGTCAAGAAGCACCTGCGGGCGCAGGAGGTCGCGCGCGAGAACCGGCTTCCCTGCGTCTACCTGGTGGAAAGCGGCGGCGCATTCCTCCCGGCGCAGGACGAAGTGTTCCCCGACCGGGAGCATTTCGGGCGGATCTTCTACAACCAGGCGACGCTCTCGGCCGCGGGCGTGGCCCAGATCGCCGTCGTTCATGGCTCGTGCACCGCCGGTGGCGCCTACGTGCCCGCCATGTCGGATGAGAACGTCATCGTGCGCGGGCAGGGCCGGGTGTTCCTCGGCGGACCGCCGCTCGTCAAGGCCGCGACGGGCGAGGACATCGACGCGGAGTCGCTCGGCGGCGCCGAAGTCCATTGCCGCGAGTCAGGTGTATGCGATCACTACGCGGAGAATGATACCCATGCGTTGGCTATTGCACGCCGCATCGTGGCGCGCCTGCGGCCGCCCGCGGATCGGTCGCCGCCGCACGTGGCGCGCGATCCTCACTACGACCCCCGCGAGCTCTATGGCGCCGTGCCTGCAAGCCTGCGTCGGCCGTACGATGTGCGCGAGGTGATTGCGCGGCTGGTGGACGGCTCGGAGCTCGACGAATTCAAGCAGCTCTACGGCACGACGTTGGTGTGCGGCTTCGCGCACCTGGCGGGTTTCCCCGTCGGCATCCTGGCCAACAACGGCATTCTCTTCTCCGAAAGCGCGCTCAAAGGGACGCATTTCATCGAGCTCTGCGCCCGCGAGCGCATCCCGCTCCTTTTCCTGCAGAACATCACCGGCTTCATGGTGGGTCGCCGCGCGGAGGCGGGCGGCATCGCCAAGGATGGGGCCAAGCTCGTCACCGCAGTGGCCTGCGCGCAGGTCCCGAAGCTCACCGTCATCATTGGCGGCAGCTACGGCGCCGGTAACTACGCCATGTGCGGTCGCGCGTACTCGCCGCGACTCCTGTTCCAATGGCCCAACGCCCGCATTTCGGTGATGGGCGGGGAGCAGGCGGCGAGCGTGCTCGCGACCGTGAAGCGCTCGCAGCTCGAGACCGCGGGGGGCAGTTGGCCGGCCGTGGAGGAGGAAGCGTTCAAACAGCCGATCCGCGAGCAGTACGAGCGTCAGGGGCATCCTTACTACGCTTCCGCGCGCCTCTGGGACGATGGCGTGATCGACCCTCTCGAGACGCGCCGCATCCTCGGGCTCTCTCTGGCAGCCGTGCGCAATGCACCCGAAGAAGACACGCGCTTCGGACTCTTCCGCATGTGACCGCCGCAAGCCACCGACACCCATGGCAAACATGATCCGCAGCCTGCTCGTGGCCAACCGTGGCGAGATCGCCTGCCGCATCTTTCGCACTGCCCGCAGGATGGGTATCCGCACGATCGCCGTTTATTCCGATGCGGATGCAGCCGCACGTCACGTGCGTGAGGCCGACGAAGCCGTGCGCATCGGTCCGCCGCCGGCGGCCGAGAGTTATCTCGACATCCAGGCCATCATCCGCGCGGCGCGCGCCGCTCGCGCCGAGGCGGTTCATCCGGGATACGGCTTTCTGTCGGAGAACGAAGATTTCGCCCAGGCCTGCCTCGATGCAGGACTCGTATTCGTGGGGCCGCCTCCGGCGGCGATCGCCGCCATGGGCTCGAAGAGCGTGGCGAAGGCGAGAGTTCGCGCGGCGGGGGTGCCGGTGCTCCCGGGCTATGACGGCGAGCGTCAGGATATCGATCATCTCGAGGCACGCGCGCTCGAGGCGGGCCTGCCACTGATCGTCAAGCCCGCCGCCGGCGGTGGCGGCAAAGGCATGCGCGTCGTGCGCACGAAGGAAGAGGTGCGCGATGCCCTGAGCGCGGCCCGGCGCCTGGCGGAGAGCGCATTCGGCGATGGCACCCTGCTCATCGAGCGCTATCTGACGCAGCCGAGGCACATCGAGGTGCAGGTGTTTGCCGACGCGCATGGCAATTGCGTGCATCTCGGCGACCGTGACTGCTCGGTGCAGCGACGGCACCAGAAGCTGATCGAGGAGGCGCCGGCCCCCGGCTTGCCGCCGCCGCTGCGCGAGTCGCTGCGCGCCGCGGCGGTGCTGGCAGCGCGCAACATCGGCTACCGCAGCGCCGGCACCGTGGAGTTTCTCTTCGATGGGAGTGAGTTCTTCTTCCTGGAGATGAACACGCGGCTGCAGGTGGAGCACACCGTCACGGAGGCGGTCACCGGGCTGGATCTCGTCGAGTGGCAGCTGCGCGTCGCCGCGGGCGAGCCGTTGCCGCTCGCGCAAGCGCAGATCCGGCTCGACGGCCATGCGATCGAGGCGCGTGTCTGCGCGGAGGATCCGGAACGCGACTTCCTGCCGAGCGCCGGCACGCTGCAGCTCGCCGACTGGCCACACGGGGAGTCGCTGCGTGTCGATGGCGGCTTCGAGAGCGGTGATGCCGTGCCGCCGGTATATGACTCCCTGCTCGCCAAGGTGATTGCGTGGGCGCCGGCGCGCGAGCAGGCGGCCGCGCGGCTCGCGGCTGCGCTCGACCACACGTATCTGGCCGGCATCCGTACCAACGAGCACTGGCTCGGCCGCATCCTGCGCTCCCGGGTTTTCCTCGACGTGCGCCACAGCGTGGCGCTGCTCGAGCGGAGCGCGGCGGAGTTCTCGCGCCCGGCCGAAGTCACGCCCGCGGTGCTCGCATTGGCCGCGCTCGCGGCTCGTCACGACCCGGCGGCCGCGCGCAACCCCTGGGGCGTGACTGATGGCTTCCAACCCAACCTGCCGGCCCGTATCGACCTGACACTCTGCTCGGATGGCCGGCCGCAGCGGGTGCAGTTGACGCTCGCGGGCGGCCAGCCGAGCGAGGCCCTGTTGCTTGCGCCCGCGGCTGAAGCGGCGCGGGCGGATGGCGGCACGCGTCTGCGCGTCGCCGGCGTGTCGGTAACGGAGAGTACGGTCACAGCAGTGCTCGACGACGAGCGCTACAGCGCCCGCTGGTTCCGCCACGGCCCGCGCCTCCACGTGTGGCTCGGCGACATGCATGAGGAAGTGCTCATCGACGATCCACGCACTCAGGAGTTCAGCGCGAGCGCCGCGACAGGCGGACTCACGACACCGCTTCCGGGCGTCGTGTCGGCGGTAGCGGTGCAGGAGGGTCAGGCCGTCACTGCCGGGGAGGTATTGATGGTGATCGAGGCGATGAAGATGGAGCACACCATCGCCGCTCCTTACGACGGCGTGGTGCGCGCGATCCACTTTGGCCGCGGCGACCGCGTACCCGAGGGCAGCGAGCTGCTCGAGCTGTCGCGCGCGGGCGACAAAGCGAGTTAGGCTCCGTTCGGCACTCGATTCCTACGATCGCCGCCAGCGAGCCGAGACAGTCGAGACATAACGCGAGTCGCTATCGTAGAAGCGCCACGGCCGGCCGGCCCATGCGCCGGCATAGTCGACGCCGATGCGCGCGCTGCGCGCGATCCGCGGCCGACGGCTCGAGGTGGGCCTCTCGAGCCAGAGCGCATCGCCGCAGAGATCCGCGCCGTTCAATTTCCTGTCGATGTGCATCGCCCGGCAGAGCAGGCCCGGTCCCCAGGTCTTGTCGTCGATGCCCATGACCGGCTCCAGGGCGCGCAGCAGCACGGCATGCGGTGTGCCCTCCGCCGCCGTCACGATGTTCAGGCAGTGCCAGAAGCCATAGATGAAGTACACATAGGCGTGGCCGGGGGGGCCGAACATGACCTCGGTCCGCGACGTACGGCCGCGGGAGGAGTGGGCCGCCAGGTCCTGCGGGCCCTGATAGGCCTCCGTCTCGACGATCCGGCCCGAGCGGATCGTGCCGCGCTCCGCACGCACCAAATGCATGCCGATCAGCTCTCGGGCGACGGTGAGGGTGCTCCTGGCGTAGAAATCGCGAGTTATTCTCTGTGTCGGCGGCATGCGCCATGCATGTTACAATGGCGAGCGGCCCCGATCGGGCTCAAGAGGTGTGCGGGAATGGGACTGATGCGAAGGCTGATTCGGCCAAGCCACGGCTCAAGCCGGGTCGCTACCGGCGTACTCCTGGCAGCCGGGGTGATGGGCTCACTGCTGGGGACGTCCAGCCAGGCGGCCGTCTTCACTCTGCCGCCGGATGGCGGCTCGCTCATCGGCCAGGATCAGACGATCCAGACGCAGGCCTCCGATACGCTGCTCGACCTTGCCCGCAAGTACAGCGTGGGCTACTGGGAGATCCAGGAGGCGAACCCGAAGGTCGACATGTGGCTGCCCGGCCAGGGCACCAACCTCACCATCCCCGGCCGCTTCATCGTGCCGCCGGTCGATCACAAGGGCATCGTCATCAACCTGCCGCAGCATCGGATGTTCTACTTTCCGAAGAGCGGGCGCCACGACCAGCCGATCGTGATCACCTACCCGGTCAGCCCCGGCGAGGGCGACTTTCCAACCCCGGTCGGTGTGACCCGCATCATCCGCAAGGTGCCGCATCCCGTCTGGATCCCGACTGCACACATCCTCAAGGCGCACGAGGAAGCGGGTGATCCGATCCCGAGGGTCTGGGCGGCGGGGCCCGACAACCCTATGGGGGAGTGGGCGCTGGAGACGACGCTCAGCCACGGTGAGATCTACATCCACGGTACCAACAATCCGATGGCGATCGGCATGTCGGTCACCCACGGCTGCGTTCGGCTGTACCCGGAGGACATCGCGGCTCTTTACCCCATCGTGCGGGTGGGCACGCCGGTGACCATCGTCAACGAGCCGGTGCTCGCGAGCCTGCAGGACGGCGATCTCTATCTCGAGGTCCACCCGCCGACCAACAGCAACCATGTGCCGGCGCCGCCGGACTTCGATCAGATCTCGCAGATCATCGATGCGGCGATCGGCAAGAACGTCGTCGCCATCGACTGGGACAAGGTGCACCAGGTCGCCGCTCAAGCCAACGGCATCCCGCAGCTCATCGGGGTGGAAGCCTATTACGGTCCGCCCGACACCGCGCCCGGGAAGCCCGCCGGCACGCAGACGACGCCGACCCAGGAAACGACGCTCAGCGGGCCTCACCACGCAACGAGCGGATCTGCCGGAGCAACCTGACGATCGCGTTCGCGCGCGACAGCAGCGCCACACCGGCGCCCACCTTGCCGATCCAGCCGAAGACACGCCGCTCGCGCACCATGATGAGCAGCGTCGCGAGCGATACCAGCCACGTAAACGGATGACTCGCGGCGGAGGTTGGCGCCCGCCGGGTCAGCTGCGAGAGCTGCGCCGTCGGGCTGAGCTCCGCGAGCCGATAAGCGATCTCGAGCCGCTGCTGCTCGCAGCGGGCGATGAGGTTGCGCCGGCGCGCCTCGAGCTCGTGCAGCCGCCTCATGATTCCCCTCCCTCGGTGCCGGCGACGCGGCGGTGGTCGTGCTCGAACTGCCCGAGCGTCCCGGCGAGCAGCGGCGGCCGCGCCCGGAAGATGCGGGCGCCTATGAAACCGCAAATGGCGGCCAGGATGAGGAGTGCGGCCATGCTCCCGACGAGACCCGCCATGCGGTGCGTCTGCCAGACCGCGATGATGACCGCGGTGAGGGCGAAAACAACCGCGAGCAGCGCACAGGCGACGGCGGCGAAGCCCCACAGCAGGAGCTGTGCGACGTAGACGAGATAGATCTCCGCTTCGACCGCGGCGAGATCGACGCGAGTCTTGAAGGAGTCCAGGATCGCGGCAAGGAGCCCCCGGATGAGACCCGGCCCCTCCGGTGCTCGGGCTTCGCCGCCGGCCTCATCGGGCCGGTGTGCGACGTGATCGTTCATCAACGGCGGCCCACGACCAAGCCCAGGAGCAACGCGATGCCGCCGACGACCGCGACCGCCGTCCACGGATTGTCGCGCACATAGCCGTCGAGCACCTCGGCGCGGCCCTTCAGATCGCGTTCGATATCGGCGAGCTGACTGCGCAGCGCATGCAGCGATTGCTGGGCGCGATCGCGCGCCTCTTCGGTCAGCTCTTCGGCGCCCTCGGCGCTCGCCCGCAACAGCGCTTCGGCGTCCCGCACCAGTGTCTTGATGTCTTCAGCGAGTTTTCCGGCATCGAACTGTGGACTCATGGGGGCATCCTCGGCGTAGGTTTTGCAGCCAGTGTAGCCACCGTCAGCGCGCCACGCACCATGAGTAGCTCCTCATCGACCGGTACCACCCACACGCTCACGCGGCTGCGGGCAGCGCTGATGCGCGATTCGCTGCCTCGGGCGGCCTGATTGGCGGCCTGATCGAGCTCGATGCCCGCCCACTCGAGACCGGAGGCGATCTGCGCCCGCACCTGTGGCACGTGCTCGCCCACGCCGCCGCCAAAGGCGATGCCGTGGCAGCCGCCGAGGACGGCGAGATAGGCGCCGAGGTACTTTCGGGCCCGGTAGCAGTAGAGCTCGACCGCGAACCGCGCCTGGGCCGAACCGGCGTCCAGGAGCGCCTGCGGGTCGTCGGCACTCCCTGCCACCCCAGCCAGGCCGGAACGCTCATTGAGCATCTCGACGACGCGCGCACCGCTCACACCCAGTCGCCGCTCGAGGTAGGGCACGACGGCGGCATCGATGTCCCCCGACCGGGTCTCCATGACCAGCCCCTCGAGGGGTGAGAATCCCATGGACGTGTCTCGCGGCTGGCCCTGATCGAGGGCCGCGATGGAGCAGCCCCCTCCAAGCTGCAGGGTGATGAGCTTGCCGCCGCCCGACAGCCGCGGCTCGAGCTCCTTGCAGCGCTCCCACATTGCCTGGTGCGCCAGCCCGTGAAATCCATACCGGCGTATACCGAGCTCGACCCCCAGGTCCGCCGGCAACGCATATTCCGCAGCCACGCGGGGGAGGGTGGAGAAGAAAGCCGTATCGAACGTGGCGACGTGCACAACGCCCGCTCCGAATGCCTTGCGGGCGGCGTCGATCCAGCGAAGCGCCACCGGATTGTGCAGCGGCGCGAGCTCCGACAGGGCGGCGATCGCCTCGCGCGCGCCGTCATCGATCAGGGTTGGGCCGGGGAAGCGGGTACCGCCGTGCACCACTCGGTGGACCACGGCCGCGGGGCCATCGGGCAGCAGCTGGCCGAGAAACCCACGCAACGCCGCAGCCGGGTCGGGAGAGTGGCCGGTGAGGTGCTGCGCTGCGAGCCGCCGCGGTGGCGGTCCGGCTTCGCCGGCGCCGCTTTGCACCTCAAAGGCCGCCAGCTTGACCGAAGTACTGCCGGTGTTGACGGTCAACACGATCATGAGCGGTTTATATTAGGCAGTAACATGGCCCGTGCATTTGCCGGGAGGCTCCAGTGGATACACAAGCGGTACGCGCACGTCTGCTCAAGCGCCGGGAGGAGCTACAGACCCGGGCGAGCAGAGCCAGTGCGGACTTGAGACATGAATCCGATCCTTTGAGCGCGGATTTTGCCGAACAGGTGACTCAGCGCGAGTCCGATGACGTCCTCGGGGCGATTTCGGAGTCGGCGCAGCAGGAGTTGCGCCTGCTGCAGGCGGCCCTGCGTCGCCTGGAGGAGGGACGGTACACCACCTGCGCAGCTTGCGGTGAGCCCATCGAGGAGGAGAGGTTGCATGCGGTGCCGTACACGGACCGGTGCCGCACCTGCGCCGAGGGCGAGCCGCGAAGCGGCGAGCGCCCGCGCACGACGCGCGGGCCGGGGGGCCGGCCGTCAGGGGCGAGCAGCGGCACGGCCCGCGCCCCCGGCTCGGCTCCGCCGCGGAAGGGTTGAGCGTGTCCGCTCCTTCCGGGGTCATCACCATCACGACGGACTTCGGGCACCAGGGCCCCTTCGTCGGGGTGATGAAAGGCCGCATCCTCTCGCGCATGCCGGCGGCGCGGATCATCGACCTCACCCATGAGATCGTCGTCCATTGGCCGGCCGAGGCCGGATTCTGGCTGGCGCGGGCGTTCGGGTACTTTCCGGCGGGTACGGTGCACGTGGCGGTCGTCGACCCGGGGGTGGGGACCTCCCGGGACATCATCGTGGTGAGCGCCGCCGGGCATTTCTTCGTGGCGCCGGACAATGGGCTCCTCGCCCCGGTGGTGGCGCGGCATCCGGCGGCCGGCATCGTGCGGCTGCGCCCCGAGGGCCTGGCGCGCATCGGCGTTCACCACGCCAGCGCGACCTTTCACGGGCGGGACATCTTCGCGCCCGTCAGCGCCGAGCTCGCTGCGGGACGCTGCAGCCCCGCTGATCTGGGCGCACCCGCGACCGCCGACTCCGTCGTGCCCTCCTGGGTCGATGAGCCGGCGGTGGAACGGTCGAGCGTCTCCGGGGTCATCATCAGCATCGATCATTTCGGCAATCTCATCAGCAACATCGACGCGGCCCTCATCGAGCGTTTCCGGCTGCCACTGGTGCATGCCGGCAACCATGCGTTCCCGCTGCTACGGACCTACGGCGACACGCGGCCGGGAGAATATCTGGCGCTGGTCAATTCCTTCGGCGTGGTGGAGATAGCCCGGGCCGAGCAGAGCGCCGCCGAGGGCTTGGGTCTGAGCCGGGGAGCCCCCATCACCGTGCGTGACCGTACTGAGTAGATTGGCGCAAAGTCGCCTGGCGACGCTTTGCGCGGCCAGCCGAATTGCCTTTTTGATCCCGCGGCCCAGGGAGCGGCCCTGGGCCGCTCGCCGGCTTGCTTTCGGGCTGACACCTTGGGGATATTGCTCTGGCGTGCGAATCCGCTATAGTTCGCTGCCTTGGTCCGTGCTGCTCATGCACTTACTCATTGATTTAACTCAGGATTTGCACCGCTAGATGTCGGAACGAGACAACGAGAGCTTCGATCTCGACGAGGAATTCTTGGGCGGGGCCACCGAGGACAGCACGGACTACGACCGGCTGCTCGACCGGGTGGACAAGCGCGTCCGCAACCAGGCGAAGCGCGGCAAGGCTGCGTGGAGCCGGCTGGAAGAGGTCCTGGCGGACAAGAAGCTCGAGAAGGACCTCCGCGACTTCGACGAAGAGACGTAACAGCGCTGCATGACGCGAGCAGGGCGGCCCGGCGTGTCAGCACTGCCGACCCGCCTTGGGGGACTGCTCGAGCCTCGTCAATATTGGGCCTTGGATGGGCCTCATACAGTGGCCTCCCTCGCCGCTGCTTGCCCTGCGGAATACTCCTGTGACTCGCACCGCGTCCGACTGGATCGTCCTCAAATTCGGCGGCACCAGCGTCTCCTCGCTCGCCAACTGGCGCAACATCGCCAAAGTCACCGCCGCACGGCGCGCCGAGGGCGCTCGGGTGCTCATCGTCCACTCTGCCGTGACCGGGATCACCGATCGGCTGGAGAAGCTGCTGTCGGCCGCGCGCGGCGAGGCGCAGGAGGAAGAGCTCAAGATCATCGACGATCGGCACCGCCGGCTCGCCGCCGAGCTCGGTATCCCGCTCGGGCCCGACTGCGAGCGCCAGCTCGCGGAGCTGCGCCAGATCGCCGCGGGCATCGCCCTCATCGATGAGGTGAGCGATCGCACGCGCGCCCGCGTCATGTCGAGCGGCGAGCTGCTCGCGACCGACCTCGGCGCGCGCTTCCTTCGCGCTCAGGGGTTGGAAGTCGATTGGGCCGACGCACGTACCATGCTCCTCGCCGAGGAGCGCGGCGCCTCCGCGAAGGCCAGCATTCTCAACACCACCTGCAGCTTCGCTCCCGACCCGGCGCTCGCGCAGCGCCTCGCGAGCCTCGCGCCCATCGTGGTCACCCAGGGTTTCATCGCGAGCGACACCGAAGGCAACACGGTCCTGCTCGGCCGCGGCGGCTCCGATACCTCTGCGGCCTATCTCGCCGCGAAGCTCGGCGCGCGCCGGCTCGAGATCTGGACGGACGTGCCCGGCATGTTCAGCGCCAACCCGCGCGCGACGCCCACCGCGCGCCTCCTCCGCTTCCTCCATTACGACGAGGCGCAGGAGATCGCCACGAGCGGTGCCAAGGTCCTGCACCCGCGCTGCATCCTGCCGGCGCGGCAGTATCGGATTCCGCTGCACGTCTATGCGACACAGGCGCCGGAGCTCGAGGGCACGGTGCTCAGTGCGGAGGGGAGTGACGGCAACGCCCAGGTGAAGGCGGTCTGCACCAAGAAAGGCATCACCCTGATCTCGCTCGAGACTCCGGGCATGTGGCACCAGGTGGGATTCCTCGCCGATGCCTTCCAGATCTTCAAGAGCCACGGCATGTCGGTGGACCTGGTCTCGACCTCGGAGACCACCGTCACGGTTTCCCTGGATCCGGCGGCCAACTCTCTCGATCAGAGCCTGGTCGAGGATCTGGTGAGCGACCTCTCGCGGCTGTGTCGCGTGCAGGTGATCGGTCCCTGCGCCTCGGTGAGTCTCGTCGGTCGCAACATTCGCGCCATCCTGCACCAGTTGGGTGGCGCCTTCGAGTTCTTCGAGGAGCAGAAGATCTATCTGGTGAGTCAGGCGGCCAACGATCTCAACTTCACTTTCGTCGTCGATGAGCGCCAGGGCGACCGGCTGGTCGATCAGCTCCATGAGCTGCTCATCCGGCCCGTGCCGGGCGATCGGGTGCTCGGGCCCACGTGGCAGGAGCTTTCCGCGCCCCAACCGGCAGCCGTGCGGGCGACGCCGTGGTGGTGGGAGAAACGCACACGGGTTCTGCAGGCGCTGGGCGACCGCGAGGCTGCTTATATCTACGACCTCGATACCGTGCGGGCGGCGGCACGGGCCCTGCGTGACATGAGCTCGGTCCAGCGGGTGCACTATGCCATGAAGGCCAACCCGCATCCGGCGCTGCTCACCGCCGTGCGCGAGGAGGGCCTCGAGTTCGAATGTGTGGCTCGCAAGGAGGTGGAGCGGGTTCTCGCACTCTTTCCGGACCTCGATCCGCGTCGTGTGCTTTACACGCCCAACTTTGCCTCGCGCGAGGAGTATGCCTGGGCGCTCGAGCGCGGGGTGCAGGTAACCGTCGACAATGGCTACGCGCTTGTGGAGTGGGGAAGCCTCTTCCGCGATCATGAGATCTTCATTCGCGTTGATACCGGCGTGGGAGCGGGCCACCACCACCACGTGCGAACGGCGGGCGCCCACGCCAAGTTTGGCGTGCCGGTCGCCGACGTCGAGCGGCTGGTGCGGGAGGCAGGCAAGGTGGGCTCTCGTGTCGTGGGTCTTCAAGCGCACGTGGGCAGCGGCATCTTTGATGTGACGACCTGGCAGCGTACGGCCCGGCAGCTGGCGGATCTCGCGCAGCGCCTCGAAGGGGTACGAGCGATCGATGTCGGCGGTGGCATCGGAGTGCCGGAGCGCAGCGATCAGCCCGGCCTGGATCTCGGGAAACTCGACACGCTGCTCGCAGCCGTGCGCGCCGAGCATCCGCGCCTCGAATTCTGGCTGGAGCCCGGTCGCTATCTGGCCGCTCCCGCCGGCGTGCTGCTCGCCCGGGTGACCCAGCTCAAGAGCAAGGGCGAGGTCCGCTACGTCGGCGTGGCGACCGGCATGAACTCCCTGATCCGACCGGCACTCTATGGTGCATACCATGAGATCGCCAATCTCACGCGCCTGGGGGAGCCGGCCACGGAGGTCGTGAACATCGTGGGTCCCATCTGCGAGAGCGCCGACGTGCTCGGCCATGATCGTTTGCTGCCGCCTACTCGGGAAGGCGACGTCATCCTCATCGCCAATGCCGGCGCGTATGGCCACTGCATGAGCTCGCACTACAATCTGCGCGATCCCGCCGAGGAGCTGGTGCTCTGAGCAGCTCGGCGAGGCGCTCCTCCGGCGGACGGTCGAGTCCGCCCCGGCGCCGGAGAGGGTCCGCGGCGCGACGGTGGGGTTTGCGTGGCCTGCTTACCGGGGCAGTGCTTGCAGGTCTCCTGGGGTGCGGCGCCTACGTCTGTTACTTGAACCTGCTGGTTACTCACCGCTTCGAGGGGCTGCGCTGGACCCTTCCCGCCCATGTGTACGCGGCTCCAATGGACCTCTACGCGGGGCTGCAGCTTTCGGGGCCGCAGCTCGAGCACGAATTACAGCGTCTCTCCTATCATCCGGTGCCGGAGCTCGAGCAGCCCGGCAGTTACCGTGTGACGGGTAACCGCATCGATGTGGCGCTGCGCGCCGTTCAGTTCGCGGACGGCAGCCGGCCGGCGACGGTGCTGTCGGTCCTGTTTGGTCCCACCGGGATCCAGGACCTGCGCGACAGCACCGGCCGGGAGGTGCCGGTGACTCGACTCGATCCGCTCCTCATCGGCAGCCTCTTCCCGGTCGACGGCGTGGACCGGATCGTCGTCACCCCGCAGGAGGTGCCGCCGCTTCTGCCGGCGGCCCTGAAGGCGGTGGAGGACCGGACCTTCGATACCAACCGTGGAGTCGATCCGCTCGCGATGCTGCGGGCGCTCTGGGTCGACCTGCGCTCACACCGGATCGAGGAGGGCGGCAGCACGCTCACCCAGCAGCTCGTCAAGAGCTACTTCCTCACCAACCGGCAGACGCTCGGGCGCAAGGTACGCGAGGCCATCATGGCGGTCTCGCTCGCCACGCATTTCAGCAAGGACGATCTCATGAACGCCTACATCAATGAGATCTTCCTCGGCCAGGACGGCAACCGCTCGATCCATGGCTTCGGGCTCGCGAGCGAGTTCTATTTCGGCAAGCCGCTCTCGGAGCTCGACCTGCCGCAGATCGCGACGCTCGTGGCGATCGTCCGTGGTCCGACCTACTACGATCCCCGCAGTCATGCGCAGCGGACGCTTGCCCGGCGCAACCTGGTGCTGCAGATCCTGGCGCAGCAGGGCGTCATCAAGCCCGACCAGGCGCAGATTGCGCAGCGCCAGCCCCTCGGTGTCACGGCTGGCGCCTCGGGCGCCTACTATCCTGCCTACCTCGACCTCGTGCGCCGGACGTTGCAGCGCGACTACCCGGAAAAGGAGCTCACCGAGGCAGGCCTTCGCATCTACACCAGCCTCGACCCCCGTGTGCAGGAGCTGGCCGAGCAGTCTCTGGATGCGGAGCTGCGGGTGCTGGATAAACGGCACCGCCGCCGCCGCGTCGATGCGAAGCTTGAAGGGGCGGTCGTCGTCACCTCACCGCAGAGTGGTGACGTGCTGGCGATCGTCGGCGGACGTAACGTCGATTTCGACGGATTCAATCGAGCGCTGGATGCCAACCGTTCCATCGGCTCGCTCATCAAACCCTTCATCTATCTGACGGCCCTCGAGACAGGGCGCTACAACGCCGCCACGGTAATCCAGGACCAGCCGGTGAGCATCAAGCTCGCGAACGGCCGCTACTGGCGCCCGGAGAACTTCACGCGCCGCAATTACGGGCCGGTGCCCGTCGTGCGCGCACTCGCGGAGTCGCTGAATGATGCGACGGTAGGCGTCGGCATGGACATCGGGCTCGACAAGATCTCCGCCACGCTGCAGCGCTTCGGTCTGCAGCAGGCGCCGGATCAGGTGCCGGCCATGCTCCTCGGGTCTATCGACATTCCGCCTCTCGATGTGGCGCAGCTCTATAACGGGATCGCAGACGGTGGATTCCGTACGCCCCTGCGCGCCGTGAGGGCAGTCGTCAGCGCGGACGGCAAGCCGCTCAAGGCGTACCCGCTGCAGGTGACGCAGGTCGCCCCTTCAGCGGACGTTTATGAAGTCGAGAGCATGATGGAGCAGGTCATGACTCACGGCACTGGGCTGCCCGCGCTGAGCGTCCTGCCGCCGGGACTCGTGACCGCCGGCAAGTCCGGCACGTCCTCACAGGACCGCGACAGTTGGTTCGCCGGGTTCTCGGGCGGGGAGCTGGCAGTGGTCTGGGTGGGATACGATCACTACCAGCCCACCGGGCTGACGGGCTCGGAGGGGGCGCTGCCGGTCTGGGCACATCTGATGGCATCGCTCGGCACCACCTCACTCGTGATGCCGCCGCCGGAGGGTGTGACGGACACATGGATCGACTACCTGACGGGCATGGGAGCGCCGCCCGGTTGCCCGGGGGCGGTGCCGGTGCAAGTGGCGCTGCCCACGGGGACGCAGGTGCCGCCGATGCCGGGTTGTGGGACCGGGACCACGGCGCAGACGTTGTTTCAACGGGCCGGGCAGTTGCTGCACCGGCTGGTGCATTGAGGGAGTTTGAGGCCATGAAACTGATGGTGAGTGCGCTGGTGCTCGGTGGAGTGCTGGCGGGTTGCGCGCTGCTGAATCCGCCGCCGTCGTTTACTTCCGAGAATACGCGCGCCCATTCGCCGTCCCAGGCGCAAGAGGCGCCGCCACTTGCGGCGCCGGCCTCGCAGCCCACGGCGCCCGCGGGAGCATCCGCACCCACGCCGCCTGAGCAGCAGGCGCCGCAGCAGCCGCAGTTCACGCTCGGAGCGGCCGCCTCGGCGCTGGTGGACGACGCGCATACCCAGGAGCAGAGCCACAACTTCGGGTTGGCGGCGGAGACCCTGGAGCGCGCGTTGAGCATCGAGCCGCGCAATCCGCTGGTGTGGATCGAGCTGGGCCGGGAGAACATTCTCGCGGGCAACCCGTCGCAGGCTTACGGCATGGGGCGCAAAGCGCTGTATCTGGCGAGCGGCGATCCGCGCGCGCAGTCGAGCGCGTGGCAACTCATCGCCGCATCGTTGCGCGCGCAGGGGCGCAATGATGAGGCTTACGTCGCGGAAGAAAAGGCCGTCGCGCTCGACCCGAACTAGGATGAAGCGCTGGATCCGGGCTCCTGCCCGGCCCAGCGCCGTCTCGGGCAAAAAGCGTGGTTTTTGCCCGAGACTCGGCCACCTGCGGCGGCCGGGTACATCCCTGTACCTGAGTCGCAGTGTCGTCTCGCTTCACAGCAGCCGCTGCCACAAGCGCCAGAACCACGCCTTCAAGTGCTGCCCGATGCCTTGCTGGCGCACGAATTTCCAGTCGACCCGTCGCGCATGCTGCATGTCAGCCGTCATTCCCGCCCGAAGCTGGTCGGCGGCTTCGCTGCCGAGAACGACGACGTCGACCTCATCGTTGAAGAGAACGCTCCGCTGATCGAAGTTGGAGGAACCGACGAGCGACCACACGCCGTCGACCACCATCGTCTTCGAGTGCATGATGCCGTTACGGCGCTCGTAGATCTTGATGCCTGCCCGCAGCATGCCGGCGTAGTAGGAGCGCTGTACGGCCAGGACCTCGGGCTCGTCGCTTCGTGAGGGTAGGATGACGCGGACGTCGATGCCGCGTTGCGCGGCGAGTTTCAACGCGCGCAACTCCTGGTATGTCGGAACGAAGTAGGCCGCTGTCATCCAGACGCTGCTCTGCGCAGTGCGTATTGCTGTCAACACGGTGGTGTAATAGCGCGTTGCCAGCTTCGTCGGGCTGCTCCCTATCACGCGTACGATCTGCCTGCCCCACGCTCTCATGGGAGGTGGGCTCACCGGCGCGAGTGGCGGCCCCTTCTGCTCGTGCCAGTGCTCGCGAAAGAGCGCCGACAGCTCCGGTACGACCGGCCCCCGAATCTCCAGGTCGGTGTCGTGCCATACCGGGTGACCGCCGGCCGGCGTTGCCTTGGGCGCGACTGCGGGCCTGAAAGATGGGGCGCTTTCGTAGTCCGTGCTGAGGTTGACACCGCCGACGATCCCGATCTCATCATCCGCTACGAGAATCTTGCGGTGATCACGGTCGTTGGGAGAGTAGTGCGTGCGCGCCTTCAGAGGGTCGATCGGGTTGTACTGCAAGAGCTCCACACCGCCGGCGCGCAGCTTGTCGTAGAAGGATGCCGGTGTGCCGAGGGACCCGACAGCGTCATAAATGATGCGTACATGTACGCCGGCGTGGCTCTGCTGAACGAGCAGGTCGCCAAGATCGCGGCCGCCACTCTGCACGTCCTGAAAGATGTAGTACTCGAGGTCGAGGACGTGCTTGGCGCCGGCAATGGCGCTGAACATCGCAGGAAAGGTTGCGGCGCCGTCCTGCAGGACGCGCACGCTATTGCCGGCGTAGAGCGGACCTTTCGCTATGATCTGCTCCACGGCGAGGTGGCGATCCAGCGCATCGGCGTTGGGCGCCTGGGCCGCTACGCGCGCCAGTACCTTATCTGCCTGGCGCGCGGACAAGGGACCGCGGGTGCCATAAATGCGGATCGACTGTTTGCCGGCGGCCTCCTGCAGCAGCTGTCGTTCATTGACAACCGGGACGTGCGCACAGGCGCCGAGTCCCGCGACGATGACGACGAGCAGGGCAAGAATGCGCATGAGACTGCGGGAACCCCATGGAACGGCACCTCGGGCGAGGCCCGGAGCAGTGTAACCAATATTCGTTCCCGGGCGCACCGGTCGGTCGGCGGCGCAGAGATGCTCGTGCCGCTGCGGCTCGGCGCAAACAAATCAGTCCCTGCCTGTAGCGGCTGCGCTGCGCTCGCTGTGGCGTGCCTCGAGCTCTGCCGCTATGCGCTCGAGGCTCAGGCCGCGGCTCTTCAGGAGGAGCAGGAGGTGATAGATCAGGTCCGCCGACTCGGCGATGAGCTTGTCGTCCGTCTCCGCCACCGCGGCGAGCGCAACCTCGAGGCCTTCCTCGCCGACTTTCTGCGCGATGCGCTTCGGGCCTGCCGAATACAGCCGCGCCGTGTAGCTTCCGTCCGGCCGCTCGGCAATGCGCTGCGCGATGATGGATTCGAGGGCGCCGAGAAAGGTCAGGCCGGCGGGCACGTCGTTGCCGAAGCAGGTGGCGGTGCCCGTATGACACACCGGCCCGGCGGGCAAGGCGGTGACCAACAGGGTGTCCCGGTCGCAGTCGGTGCGCACACGGACGAGGCTCAGCGTATGGCCGGAAGTCTCGCCTTTCTCCCACAGACACTGGCGGCTGCGGCTGAAGAAGACGACGCGCCGGCGTGTCAGCGTCTCGCGCAGTGCCTCGCGATTCATGTAACCCAGCATCAGCACGGCGCCGCTTTGCGCGTGCTGAACGATCGCGGGTAGGAGGCCCTCGGTCTTGTCGAAGTCGACCGTGGCGATGTCTGCGACGGTGAGCGGAGCGCCGGGCGTCGTCGTCTGGTTCATAGTCTCACCTCGATGCCTTCAGCACGCAGCGCACGCTTGAGGTCCGGAATGGCGATGACGCCCGTGTGAAATACGCTCGCGGCCAGCGCGGCATCGACGCCCGCCCGGCGAAACACGGCCGTGAAGTGCTCCACCGTGCCCGCGCCGCCGGAGGCGACCAGCGGGACATGGCAGATCTCGCGGACCGCGCGCAGTTGCTCGATATCATAGCCGCGGCGTACGCCGTCGCTCCCCATGCAGTTGAGCACGATCTCCCCCGCGCCGCGGTCCTGCACTTCCCGCACCCAGGCGAGTACGTCGCGGCCTGACTCGCGACTGCGCGCCGGATCGCCGGTGAACTGATAGGCGCGGTACCCTTCGCTCGTGAGCTGGCTGTCGATGCCGACGACGACACACTGCGAGCCGAAGCGGCCGCTCAGGGCGCCAATGAGGTCAGGGTCGGCGAGAGCCGGCGAATTGATCGATATCTTCTCGGCGCCGGCGTTGAGGACTTGCTCGGCGTCGGCCACGGAGCGGATGCCGCCCGCCACGCAGAACGGAATGTCCAGTACCCGCGCCACGCGCCCAACCCAGCCGCGGTCAACGGAGCGCCGTTCCGGGCTCGCCGTGATGTCATAGAAGACCAGCTCGTCCGCACCCTCGTCGCGATAGCGGGCCGCCAGCTCCATGATGCCGCCCACGACCCGGTGATCGCGGAAGCGCACACCCTTTACGACCTGGCCGTCGCGAACGTCGAGGCAGGGAATGATGCGTCTCGCAAGAATGGTCGCAGCTCCTCGGGTTTGATGCGCTCTTCGAGCAGGGCCTTGCCGCTCACCGCCGCGGTGGCACCGATCCCGGCGAGTGCCGCGAGGTCGGCGGCATCCCGCACGCCGCCCGAGGCCTGCCAGGCGATGCGCGGAAAGCGGCGGACGGCATTGCGATAGAGATCGAGGTTGGGTCCGGTGAGCGCGCCGTCGCGCTCGATATCCGTGCAGAGCACGTGGCGCACGGCGGCCGCCGGATACTGCGCGAGCGCCGCCCAGAGAGAGGTTGCGGTCCCCGATCTCCAGCCGCGAGTGCGCACCTGCGGCTCCCCGTGCGGGTCGTGACGAACGTCGAGCGCCAGGCAGATGCGGTCCGCTCCGAAGCGGCTCGCCCAGTCAATGACCTC